>Ga0316624_10000756_pt1 | contig 11807 bp, 14 predicted proteins | sample OWC_Aug_N3_C1_D5_FD_207657 | JGI IMG/M metagenome (GOLD analysis project Ga0316624, IMG submission 207657) | Wetland soil microbial communities from Old Woman Creek delta, Ohio, United States - OWC_Aug_N3_C1_D5_A | ecosystem: Environmental > Terrestrial > Soil > Wetlands | place: USA: Ohio...
GCGGGGTCGTCTGCCGCGGTATCGACGCAGGCGAAATCGGTGCTCGAGCGCTCGAGCAGCACCTCCCAGGGCCGCACGCCCGCCTCGCGCGCGGCGCCCACGCCGATCACCTCGCGCAGCTGGCTTAGCCGCTCGCGGATCGCCCACAGGTTGGGCAGCGTGCCCGGCTCGACGATGGCCACGCTCGCCCCCGCGTGCTGCATGCGGTACTCGAGCGCCTCGGGGCCGAACAGGTGGCTGAGCGGCAGCGCGACCGCGCCCATCTGGAAGATCGCCATGTAGGCGATCGCCGTCTCGGGGCGCTGCGGCAGCACGATCGCCACGCGGTCGCCGCGCCGCACGCCGAGCGCGGCGAGCGCATTCGACAGGCGATTGGCCTGCTGCTGGATGTCCCAGAAGCTGTAGGCGGCGGTGGCGCCCGACTCGTCCTCCCAGTACAGGGCGAAGCGGCCGCGGTCCGCGGCCCAGCGCGCGCAGCAGGCTTGCGCGATGTTGAAGCGCGCCGGCACGTCCCAGCGGAAGCTGCGATACAGCTCGTCGTAGCGGTTCGCCATAGGGGCGCGGGCAGTTTAACATCGCGCCTTCAAGGGAGATTCGCAAATGCCGCTCGACGCGCTGGTGTTCGACGCCTACGGCACGCTGTTCGACGTGCACGCGGTCACCGACCGTTGCGAGAAGTTCTGGCCCGGCCGGGGCGCCCAGCTCTCGCAGCTGTGGCGCGCGAAGCAGCTCGAGTACAGCTGGCAGCGCACGCTGATGGGCCGCTACCAGCCGTTCTCGGCGATCACGCGCGACGCGCTCGCCTACGCCTGCGAGGCACTCGGCCTGCCGCTCGGCGACAAGCAGGCGAAGACGCTGATGGACGAGTACCTGAACCTCGCGCCCTATGCCGACGTGCCGCAGGCGCTGCCCGAGCTGCGGCGCAACGGGCGCAAGCTCGCGATCCTGACCAACGGCTCGCCCGACATGATCGAGCCGCTGGTGAGGAACCGGGGCCTGCAGGCGCACTTCGACGCGGTGCTGAGCGTCCACGGCCTGAAGGCCTTCAAGCCCGCGCCGCGCGTCTACCAGCTCGCGGTCGACACGCTGCGCGTGCCGGCCGCCAACGTCGGTTTCGTGTCGTCGAACTGCTGGGACGCGCTCGGCGCGAAGGCCTTCGGCTTCAACGTCTACTGGATCAACCGCCGCGGCGCGCCGCTCGACCGCCTCGGCTTTGCGCCCGACGGCGTGCTCGCGAGCCTGGGCGACCTGCCCGAGCGGATCGCGAACTGATGAAGTACTGCTCGCACTGTGGCGCCGAGGTGAGCCGGCGCGTGCCGCCGGGCGACACGCACATGCGCTACGTGTGCGACGCTTGCGGCGAAATCCACTACCAGAATCCGCTGCTGGTGGTCGGCGCGGTGCCAGAGTGGGACGGGCGGCTCCTGCTGTGCCGGCGCGCAATCGAGCCGCGCTACGGCTACTGGACGCTACCGGCCGGCTTCCTCGAGAACGACGAGACGACCGCCATGGCCGCGCAGCGCGAGACGCTCGAGGAGGCCGGCGCGCGCATCGAGCTGGGCGAGCCGTTCACCCTGTTCTCGGTGCCGCAGGTCAACCAGGTGCACCTTTACTATCGCGCGCGGCTCGCCGACCTGGATTTCCGCCCGGGCGAAGAGAGCCTCGAGGTGGCGCTGTTCGAGGAGGCGCAGGTGCCCTGGAAGGAGATCGCGTTCCGCACCGTGGGCCTCACGCTCAAGCACTGGTTCGCCGACCGGCGGCGCGGCAGCTTTTCCTTCCACGCCGAGGACATCAAGCCTCTTCCCTGAACGGCGTCGCCGAGATCTTGTGGATCGAGAGATCGGCGCCGTTGAACTCCTCCTCCTGGTCGAGGCGCAGTCCCACCGCGGCCTTGATCCCGCCGTACACGATGCCGCCGCCGATGAGCGCCACGGCGATACCGAGCAGCGTGCCCGCTAGCTGCGACAGGAGGCTCACGCCGCCCATGCCGCCGAGCGCTTTTGCGCCGAACATGCCGCAGGCAATGCCGCCCCAGGCGCCGCACAGCCCGTGCAGCGGCCACACGCCGAGCACGTCGTCGATCTTCCAGCGGTTCTGCGTCAGGGTGAAGAGCCGCACGAACAGCACGCCCGCCACCGCGCCGACGACGAAAGAGCCCGCCGGGTGCATCACGTCGGAGCCCGCGCACACCGCCACCAGCCCGGCGAGCGGCCCGTTGTGCACGAAGCCCGGGTCGTTGCGGCCCGCGACCAGCGCGGCGAGCGTGCCGCCGGCCATCGCCATGAGCGAGTTCACCGCCACCAGGCCGCTGATCTTGTCGATCGCCTGCGCCGACATGACGTTGAAGCCGAACCAGCCGACCGACAGGATCCAGGCGCCGAGCGCGAGGAAGGGGATCGACGAGGGCGGGTGCGCGGTGATGCCGCCCTCCTTGGTGTAGCGCCCGCGGCGCGCGCCGAGCAGCAGCACCGCGGCGAGCGCAATCCAGCCGCCGACCGCGTGCACCACCACCGAGCCGGCGAAGTCGTGAAACTCGGCGCCGAAGGCCGACTTGAGCCAGGCCTGGATACCGAAGCGCTGGTTCCAGGCGATGCCTTCGAAGAACGGATAGACGAGCGCCACCAGCACCGCGGTCGCCGCGAGCTGCGGGTAGAAGCGCGCGCGCTCGGCGATGCCGCCCGAGACGATCGCGGGCACCGCGGCAGCGAAGGTGAGCAGGAAGAAGAACCTGACCAGCTCGTAGCCGTTCTTCGCCGCGAGCTGCTCGGCCCCGGTGAAGAACCACACGCCGTAGGCGACGCCGTAGCCGAGCACGAAGTACGCCACCGTCGAAGCGCAGAAATCGGTCAGGATCTTGACCAGCGCGTTGACCTGGTTCTTCGAGCGCACGGTGCCGAGCTCGAGGAACGCGAAGCCCGAGTGCATCGCGAGCACCAGGATGGCGCCCAACAATACGAACAGAACGTCCGAGCCGGATTGCAGAGCCTGCATGTCTCCTCCTTTGAAGCTTTTGTTTTCTAAATCATGGCAATGATCTGCCGACTGGACCCGGATCTTAAGGCATCCGTGCCAGTTCGCACCGCGGTTTGGCTACAATCGAATCGCCATGGAGCGGCGCGACTTCATCAAACTGTGCGCGGCGGGCGCCTCGCTGTTCGCGGCGGGCACGGCGCAGGCGCGCTTCTACGGGCGCGCGCTGCTGGTCGACGAGCGCGGCGCGCCGCTGCGCGCGGCGGCGATCCCGCCCGAGCGCAACCTGATCTTCAACTACCCCTACGCGGCGACGCCTTGCTTCCTGCTGAACCTCGGGCGCCCCGCGCCCGCGACGGCGCGCCTCGCCACGGCCGACGGGCGCGGCTACGAGTGGCAGGGCGGCGTCGGTCCCGGCCGCTCGCTGGTCGCCTACTCGGCGATCTGCGCCCACAAGATGGCCTACCCGACGCGCCAGATCAGCTTCATCAGCTACCGCGCCGAGGCGAGCGGGCCGAACCGTAGCGCGCACGTGATCCATTGCTGCTCCGAGCACAGCCAGTACGATCCCGCCTCGGGCGGCAAGGTGGTCGCAGGGCCGGCGCCGCAGCCGCTGGCGGCGATCCTGCTCGAGCACGACGCCGCGCGCGACGCGCTGTACGCGGTGGGTACGCTCGGCGGGGAGATGTTCGACGCGTTCTTCGCCAAGTACGGGTTCCGCCTCGCGCTGGAGTACGGCCAGGCCGCGCAGCGCGCCGCGGGCGGCACGGTCACCGTGTTCCCGCTGGGGGATTACTGCCGCCAGCAGGTGAAGTGCTAGCGCGGTGATTCCCTGGCTGCACGCGGACGAGCCGTTCCCGCCGGTCGCGCGGGCGCTCGCCGAGCCGAACGGGCTGCTGTGCGCGGGCGGCGACCTGTCGCCCGCGCGCCTGCTGGACGCCTACGGCCGCGGCATCTTCCCCTGGTTCTCGGGCCACGAACCGGTCCTGTGGTGGTCGCCCGACCCGCGCATGGTGCTGTACTGCGACGAGCTCAAGGTCTCGCGCTCGCTCGCCAAGAGCGCGCGCAACCGCGGCTACGAGCTGCGCCTGGACACCGCCTTCGTGCGCGTGCTCGCGGGCTGCGCCGGACCGCGCAAGGGCGCCGGCGGCACCTGGCTGGGCGTCGACATGCGCCGCGCCTACGCCGCGCTGCACCGCGCGGGCTACGCGCACAGCGTCGAGACCTGGAAGGACGGCGAGCTGCTCGGCGGCCTGTACGGCGTCGCGCTCGGGCGCATGTTCTACGGCGAATCGATGTTCTCGCGCGCCACCGATGCCTCCAAAGTCGCGTTGGTGGCGCTCGTCGGGGAGCTGCGCGCGCGCGGTTTCCCGATGATCGATTGCCAGATGAGGACGCCTTTGCTCGCTTCGCTCGGCGCGCGTGAAATACCGCGCGCAGATTTCTTGCGCCAGCTCTCGGCGTTGGTAAACTACGCCGAACCGCCCGGAACCTGGCACAGGAGGCACGCCTAAGGTGTCGCGCCTAAACGACCTGCCGCATGCAGTCCTGCAGTTCTATGTCACGGCGCCCTACCCCTGCAGCTACCTGCCCGACCGCATGGCGCGCTCGCAGGTCGCCACCCCGAGCCACCTGATCACGACCGAGCTGTACGGCGACCTGGTCAAGGCCGGGTTCCGCCGTAGCGGCATCTTCACCTACCGGCCGCACTGCGACAGCTGCCGCGCCTGCGTGCCGGTGCGCATCCCGGTGAACGCCTTCGTGCCGAGCCGTTCGCAGCGGCGCGCATGGAAGGAGCACGGCGCCCTCGCCTCGCAGGCGCAGCCGCTCAAGTTCCGCCTCGAGCACTACGCGCTCTACCTGCGCTACCAGTCGCAGCGTCACTCGGGCGGCGGCATGGACAACGACAGCCGCGACCAGTATTCGCACTTCCTGCTGCAGAGCCGGGTCGACACGCGCCTCGTAGAGTTCCGCGACGGAGGCCAGCTGGTGATGGTGTCGATCGTCGATTACCTGCCCGACGGACTATCTTCGGTCTACACCTTTTTCGAGCCGGAGCGGCGCGGCGCGAGCTACGGCACCTACAACGTGCTGTGGCAGATCGAGGCCTGCCGCGCGTTCGGCCTGCCGTACCTGTACCTCGGCTACTGGATCGGTGAGAGCCCGAAGATGGCCTACAAGTCGCGGTTTTCGCCGATCGAGGGCTTCGTCGGCGGCAAGTGGCGCACGCTGGATCCTGCCGACGGAGCCTGAGCGGCGCCGCTCGCTAGAATAGCGGCATGCTCTACGCGCTGGCGCGGCCGCTGCTGTTCGCGCTCGAACCCGAACTCTCCCATCGCCTGACCCTCGGCCTCATCGGCGCCGCGCAGGCGTTCGGCCTGGCGCGCCTCGCCGCGCACCGCGTGGCTGCGCGACCGGTGCGCGCCATGGGGCTCGAGTTCCCCAACCCGGTGGGGCTCGCAGCCGGGCTGGACAAGAACGCCGCGCACATCGACGCGCTCGCCGCGCTCGGCTTCGGCTTCATCGAGGTGGGTACCGTGACGCCGCGCCCGCAGCCCGGCAACCCGCGCCCGCGCCTGTTCCGCCTGCCGGGGGAGGGCGCGCTCATCAACCGCTTTGGCTTCAATAACGTCGGCCTGGACGCGTTCCTCGCGAACGTCGCGCGCGCCCGCTGGCGCGGCGTGCTCGGCATCAACATCGGCAAGAACTTCGATACGCCCCTGGAGCGCGCGGCGGACGACTATCAGACCTGCCTCGAGCGCGTCTACCCCGCGGCGAGCTACGTCACGGTGAACGTATCGTCCCCCAACACGTGGGGGCTGCGCGCCCTGCAGGAGGATGTGGCGCTGGACGGTCTCCTCGCGCGCCTCGCTCAGGCGCGCGAGCGCCTCGCCGACCGGCACGGCAAGCGCGTGCCGCTCGCGCTCAAGCTCTCCCCCGATCTCCCCGACGCGCAGCTGCGCGCCATCGCGGCCGCGGTGCGCAAGCACCGCCTCGACGCCGTCATCGCCACCAACACCTCGGTATCGCGCGAGGGGGTCGAGGGCCTGCCGCATGCCGAGGAGGCCGGCGGCCTCTCAGGCGCGCCGATCCGCGCGCGCGCCACGCGCGTGCTGGCGACGCTCGCGGCGCAATTCCAGGGAGAGGTCCCGCTGATCGGCGTCGGCGGGATCATGAGCGGGCCGGACGCAGCGGAGAAATTCGAGCGCGGCGCGTCCCTTGTACAGCTGTACACCGGCCTCATCTACCGCGGGCCGGAGCTGATCGCAGAATGCGCGTCGGCGTACCGCGCCGGATGAGGCGCGGGCCGTGAAGCGACGCGCGGTCGCGCGCATCGACGAGAGCCGCTGCATCGGCTGCGCGCAATGCATCGCGGCCTGCCCGGTCGACGCGATCGTCGGCGCGCGCGGCCTGATGCACACCGTGGCCGAGCCCTGGTGCATCGGCTGCCGGCTCTGCCTGCCTCCCTGCCCCGTGGACTGCATCGACATGATCGCGCTGCCCCCGGGGCGCGAGAACTGGACGCGCGCGGACACCGAGGCTGCCCGGCGCCGGGCCCGGCTGAGAAAGCTGCGCCTGGAGCAGGCCCGCGCCCCGGCGCGGCGCGCTGCGCCGGAGCGGCAAAGGGTCATCGCCCAGGCGCTGGAGCGCGCACGCCGCAAGCGAGGTGCGCCATGAACCCCGACAAGCGGCGCCAGATCTACGAGCGCCTGCGCGCGGCAAACCCTAGCCCGCGCAGCGAGCTCGCGTTCCGCACGCCCTACGAGCTCCTCGTGGCGGTGGTGCTCTCGGCGCAGGCGACCGACAAGTCGGTCAACCTCGCCACCGCGAAGCTGTTCCCGGTCGCCGACACGCCCGGGCGCATGCTCGCGCTCGGCGTCGAGGGGCTGGAGCAATATATCCGCTCGATCGGCCTGTATCGCACCAAGGCGAAGAACGTGCTCGCGCTGTCGAAGATCCTCGTCGAGGAGCACGGCGGGCGAGTGCCGGCGGAGAGGGCGGCGCTCGAGCGGCTGCCCGGCGTGGGGCGCAAGACCGCGAACGTGGTGCTGAACGTCGCGTTCGGCGAGCCGACCATCGCGGTCGACACGCATATCTTCCGCGTCGCCAACCGCACCGGCCTCGCCCCGGGCAAAGACCCGCTCGAAGTCGAGAAGAAGCTCGTCAAGTTCACGCCGCCGGAGTTCGCGCGCGACGCGCACCACTGGCTGATTCTGCACGGGCGCTACGTGTGCGTCGCGCGCAAGCCGAAGTGCGCGAAGTGCGCGCTCCGCGATCTGTGCGAGTACCGGGGAAAAACCCGCGATGTTTAATCCGACGCGCGAGCAGGTGCGCGACTTCTTCTTCGAGACCTGGCGCAAGTACCGCGCGGGCGAGCCGCTCGCCGGGATGGAGGCGCTCGCGCTCGAGGTGCTGCTCGCGCACCCGGAATACCACGCGCTGCTGTCCGACCCCGAGCGCCAGCGCGAGCAGGAATACTTTCCCGAGCTCGGCCAGATCAATCCGTTCCTGCACATGAGCCTGCACCTCGCGCTCGAGGAGCAGCTCTCGATCGATCAGCCGGCGGGCGTGGCGGCGCGCTTTGCGGCGTTGCTGGCGCGGCACGGCGAGCGCCATGCCGCCGCGCACGAAGCGATCGAATGCCTGGCCGAGATGGTCTGGCGCGCGCAGCGCGACGGCGCGGCGCCCGACGGCGCTGCTTACCTGGATTGCCTGGAGCGCCGCGCGCGGCGCTGAATCAGCGCTCGCTGTGCAGCGGCGAGGGCTGGCTGGCGAACCAGGCCGCCACGTTCTCGATGTCCTGGTCGGACAGCGCGGCGGCCATGCCGTTCATGATCGGGTTCTTGCGCTTGCTCGACTTGTAGTCGTGCAGCGCCCGCTCGAGATAGTCGGGCCACTGGCCGGCGAGGATCGGGTAGTCGGGCTGCGTCGGCTTCTCGCCCGTCGGCCCGTGACATGCCCCGCACACCTGCGCGGCCTTCTCCTTGCCCGCCGCGAGGTCGGCGCCGAGCGCGGCTTCCGACAACGACAGCGCCGCCGTTGCCGCAAGAACGATACGCAGCGCCGGGCTCATTTGCCGCTCCCGCCGTAGTAGGCCGCAAGGTCCGCCATGTCCTGCTCCGAAAGGCTCGCAGCGATGCCGCGCATGGAGGGATGCCAGCGCGCGCCGGACTTGTACTCCTTCAGCGCGGCGACGATGTAGGCAGGCTGCTGTCCGCCGATTTTCGGCACGTGGTACACCTCGGGATACGCGGTGCGGTAGCCCGGGATGCCGTGGCAGCCGGTGCACATGGAGTTCTTGTTCTTGCCGGCTTCGGCGTTGCCGTTGACGGTCTGCGCGAACGCCGCGGACGATGCCACGCCCAATACGACGCCTGCAGCCGCAACGGCTGTACGAAAGCGAATGGACATTAAGGGTCTTGAATGCTTGGCGGTTGTGAACCGGGCGCATTCTAGCGGAAGCACCGGACCGCCTCAACATCGAATGAGCGGGCTCGCTCGAGGCCCGCGCGAGCGCTCTTGCTAAAGGGTCAGCCGCGCCGCGCCCGGATGCTCCTGCAGGGCGGGCGCCTGCCGCTCGCCGCGGTAGATGCCGCACGCGAGGACATAGTTGCCTTCGCGCTCGACGTAGCTGGACTTCGGCTCGACCTTCCCAGACCGGGGATTTGTCCAGCGGTAGTCTACCCAGCCGCGGCCTCGCGTGAGCGCGACCTGCACGAACTCGGCCGAGAATCTCTTGCCGTCGCTGTCCGTGAGCTGAGAGTCGTCTCTTCCGACAATCGCCGGGTTGCCGCCGTTTGCGCACACCACGCAGTTCATGTCGAGTACGGCCAGGTAGAGGTCCCCTTGTACGAAGCGGCCGCGCGGGTCGCTGAACTCGGCGAATGCCTTGTCCGGACCTTGCGCACGCAGATAAGCGATGCCTCTGCGCACCAGCGCCATCGCGCGCTCGCGCGATTCGGCGCGGTCGATCTTGAACGAGGCGACCGCCCGGCCGAGGCGTTCCGCCGCCTGCTCGAAGGACATAACGGCCGCGGACGACTGCTCCACGAGCGCCGCGTTCTGCTGCGTCGCTTGCTCGAGCTGCTCGATCGCCTTCTTGATCTCCTCGACGCCGGCGCTCTGCTCCGCCGATGCGCCGGCGATCTGATCGATCACGACGCTTACCTCGCCTACGCTCGTCACCGCATGCCCGAATGCTTCCTCGGTCTCGCTCACCAGCCGCGCACCGTCTGCGACGCCCGCGACCGATTCCTCGATAAGGGCCTTCACTTCCTTGGCGGCGCCGGCGCTGCGCTGCGCGAGGGCCCGGACCTCGCTGGCCACCACCGCGAAGCCGCGGCCCTGCTCGCCCGCGCGCGCCGCTTCCACCGCCGCGTTCAGGGCCAGGATGTTCGTCTGGAACGAGATGCCGTCGATCACCCCGATGATCTCGGCGACCTTCTTCGAGCCGACGTCGATGCGCTCGATCGTGTCGCTGAGGCGTCGCATCGACTCCGCGGCGCGCCCGGCTGCGCTGCGGGAATCCCGCGCGAGGCCGCTTGCCCGATGACAGCTGTCCGCGTTCTGGCGCACCGTGGCGGAGAGCTCCTCCATCGCGCTCGAGGTCTCCTCGAGGGTCGACGCTTGCCTGTCGGTGCGCCGGGAAAGATTCGTATAGCCGTCGGAAATCTCCTGCGAGGCGGACAGAATCGATGCGGCGCCTGCGTGCACTTCGGCGACGATGCTCGTCAGATTCCCCGCCATGCGGGCGACCGATTCCCACATGGCGCCCGCTTCGGATGCGTCCTCCTTCTCGGCCTGCAACCGCATCGACAGGTCGCCGCTGGCGATACGCTCGGCGGCTGCGCCGATTCGCAGGAGCCCGCCGCGCGAGAGAAGTACGAACGAGGCCAGCAGGTACAGCGCGGCCGCGAACGCCAGCCAGGCCGCGGCCCCGAGGACCGACAGTGACTGCGCGATGAAAAACAGCGTTCCGATCAGGACGAGATTGCCGAGCAGGCTCAAGCGACGCGCGACCTTGAAACCAGGTCCGAAAAGTGCCCGCAAGCAACCCTCCCCCGCCAATGATTTTCAAGCGAATTCTAGGCAGCACGGGCAACCGGCGACCGTGAATTGCCCGCGCCGCAAGATATAATTTGACACTTTCCAGCAGACCCACCCTCATGCGATTCAACGGAACCGAAGAGTACGTTTCCACCGACGACCTGACGCTTGCCGTCAACGCCGCGATCACCCTGCAACGCCCGCTGCTCGTGAAGGGCGAGCCCGGCACCGGCAAGACGATGCTCGCCGTGCAGGTCGCCAAGGCGCTCGACCTGCCGCTGCTCGAGTGGCACATCAAGTCCACCACCAAGGCGCAGCAGGGCCTGTACGAGTACGACGCCGTGAGCCGCCTGCGCGACTCGCAGCTCGGCGACGAGCGCGTGCACGACATCCACAACTACATCGTGAAGGGCATGCTCTGGCAGGCATTCAGCGCCGAGCAGCCGGTCGTGCTGCTCATCGACGAGGTGGACAAGGCGGACATCGAGTTCCCGAACGACCTGCTGCGCGAGCTCGATCGCATGGAGTTCTACGTCTACGAGACGCGCGAGCTCATCAAGTCGCGCCACCGCCCGATCGTGTTCATCACCTCGAACAACGAGAAGGAGCTGCCCGACGCCTTCCTGCGCCGCTGCTTCTTCCACTACATCCGATTCCCCGACAAGGAGACGATGGAGAAAATCGTCGACGTGCACTTCCCCGGCATCAAGAAGTCGCTCCTCAGGGAGGCCCTCGAGGTGTTCTTCGAAATCCGCGAGGTGCCGGGACTGAAGAAGAAGCCCTCGACTTCCGAGCTGCTCGACTGGCTGAAGCTCCTGCTCGCGGAGGACATCCCGCCGGAAGCGCTGCACTCGAAGGACAGGAAGACGATCATCCCGCCGCTGCACGGCGCGCTGCTCAAGAACGAGCAGGACGTGCACCTGTTCGAGCGCCTGGTATTCATGACGAGGGCCAAGGGAAGCTGATTTGCTGATCGACTTCTTCCTCAAGCTGAAGAGCCACAAGCTGCCGGTCTCGATCAAGGAGTACCTGACCCTCATCGAGGCGCTGCAAAAGGGCGTGATCGGCCCGTCGGTGGACGACTTCTACTACCTGAGCCGCGCGACGCTGGTGAAGGACGAGGCCAATTTCGACAAGTTCGACCGCGCCTTCTCCGAGTTCTGGCAGGGGGTCGAGACCATCCCCGGCATCGAGGCGCAGATCCCGCTCGAGTGGCTGCTCAAGCAGGTCGAGCTGACGCTGTCGGAAGAGGAGAAGAAGAAGATCGAGGCGCTCGGCGGCTGGGAAAAGCTCATGGAAACGCTGAAGAAGCGGCTCGAGGAGCAGAAGGGCCGCCACCAGGGCGGCAACAAATGGATCGGCACCGGCGGCACCTCGCCGTTCGGCGCCTACGGCTACAACCCCGAGGGCATCCGTATCGGCCAGGACAAAGGCCGCAATCGCAGCGCAGTCAAGGTCTGGGATCAGCGCGAATACCGCAACCTCGACGACTCGGTCGAACTCGGCACGCGCAACATCAAAGTGGCCCTGCGCCGCCTGCGCAAGTTCGCGCGCGACGGCGCGCCGGACGAATTCGACCTCGACGGCACGATCGACGCAACCGCCAAGAAGGCGTACCTCGACATTCACATGCGGCCCGAGCGCCGCAATACCGTCAAGGTGCTGATGCTGCTCGACATCGGCGGCACCATGGACGACCACGTGAAGCTGTGCGAGGAGATGTTCTCCGCGGCGAAGACCGAGTTCAAGCACTTCGAGCACTTCTACTTCCACAATTGCCTGTACGACTT
>Ga0316624_10000757_pt1 | contig 11807 bp, 10 predicted proteins | sample OWC_Aug_N3_C1_D5_FD_207657 | JGI IMG/M metagenome (GOLD analysis project Ga0316624, IMG submission 207657) | Wetland soil microbial communities from Old Woman Creek delta, Ohio, United States - OWC_Aug_N3_C1_D5_A | ecosystem: Environmental > Terrestrial > Soil > Wetlands | place: USA: Ohio...
ATGACTTCCTAAGGTCCCGTTTTCTACAGTGGAGGTGTCGGCAGGCGTACATGACCAGGACGCAGATCATCGAACTTCCAGTGTCACCGTCAAACACCCACCAGGCGTCCGCGCGGCCACAAAAGACCGGCGCCGTTCAGTGCGCCGAGGTGTACGTCCTGTTCACGTCGTTCGACGAAACGCTGGCAGCCCTGCGCGTGGCGCACGAGCTCGCTGACTCGTTCGACGGCAGTGTGAGACTCGTCGACTTCCGCGTGGTGCCGCTGGGCGCACCGGTCGACGCGCCGACGGGCCGGTCACCAATCGAAACGGAGGCGTTCCTGGACCGCGTCCGCGCCGAAGGCATCGATGTCCGGATGGACGTCTGCGTCTCCCGCGATGCCCGCCGCGCGATTCCGCTGGTGTTCAAAGACCATTCCGTGATCGTCATCGGTGCCCGGCGCCGCCGGTGGCCGACGCGGGCGGAGCGATGGCGACGGGAGCTCGAGCGCCGCGGCCATTTCGTGCTCATCGTGGAGGCGGGCAATAACGGGGCAGGTTGGGGAGCTAAGGCAGGTAGGGGGGCTGGGGACACCTAGGTGCCCAGTCGACTCGTCCCCACCTGCCCCACCTGCCCCAGTCGTACAATGACGACGATGCCTGGCGTCGAGAGCGACCGCCGCGCGACGCGCGACCCCGAGGCGCTGCTGCGCGAGATCGAAGCGGCCGAACGCGCGGAGCACCGCGGGCAACTGAAGATCTTCCTCGGGTACGCCTCGGGCGTCGGCAAGTCGTTTCGGTTGTTCGACGAGGGACGGCGGCGCCACGAACGCGGTGAAGACGTCGTCATTGCCGCGATGCAACCCGATGTCGGATCCGAGGTGGCGCGTGCCATCCGCGGCATCGACATCATTCCGACCCTGGTTGTCGCCGGCGCGCCTGTGATCGACATCCCCGCGCTCCTCGCCCGGCGCCCGCAGGTCTGTCTCATCGACGGCGTCGCCTTCGACAACCCGCCGGGCAGCCGGCACGCGAGGCGCTACGAGGACGTCGAAGAGCTGCTCGCCGCCGGCATCTCGGTCGTCACATCGGTCAACCTCGAGTACATCGCCGAACAGCAGCCGTTCGTGGGCAGCGTGGTGGGGAATGCGCCCGCGCAGACGGTACCGCAGGAGTTCATCAGTCGCGCCGACGAAGTCGTCGTCGTCGACGCGCCTCCCGACGCCGCGGCCGGGTCGCGGGCCGACCAGCTCTCGGCGCTTCGACAGCAGACGCTGCTGCTTGCCGCGGATGTCGTCGATCGGCAGCTCGAAGAGTACTTGCGGTTGCACGGCATCCAGTCATCGTGGGGGACCCAGGAGCGGATCCTCGTGTGCATGACGCCGCGCGCGAATGCCGCCAGGATGCTGGCCAGCGGCCGGCGGAACGCGGACCGGTTCCATGGGGAGCTGTTCGCCATCTACGTCGTCCAGGAGAATCTGACGGAAGAAGACCAGATGGCGAACGAGCGCAACGCGACGCTGGCGCGAGCGCAGCACGCCCGCCTCGATGTGCTGGAGGGCAGCGACCCGGTTGCGACGATTCTGGACTACGCGCGTCGGCACAACATCACGCAGATCTTCGTCGGCCACAACCTGCGCCGCACGTGGCGGGCGCGCCTCACCGGCACGCCGCTCGAGCGGTTGATTCGTGACGCCGAAGGCATCGACGTCCGCGTGTTTCCGCAATGACCGACATCACCCCCGCCCGCGGCCATCTGAAGGTCTTCCTCGGCTACGCCGCGGGTGTCGGCAAGACGTTTCAGATGCTCACGGAGGCGCGCGAACTGAAGCGGCAGGGTGTGGACGTCCTCGTCGGCTATTTCGAGCCCCACGGGCGCCGCGACACGATCGCACTCGCCGAAGGCCTGGAGATCATTCCGAGACGGACGATCGAGTACCGGGAATCGCGCTTCGAGGAAATGGATACGGACGCGGTTCTTCGCCGGCGGCCGCAGGTGGCCGTCGTGGATGAGTTCGCGCACACGAACGTGCCTGGATCAGCGAGGACGAAGCGCTGGGAGGACGTCCACGTGCTGCTCGAGGCGGGCATCGACGTGCTGACGACCATGAACATCCAGCACCTGGAGAGCCTCAACGACCAGATCTGGCAGAGCGCCGGCGTGCGCGTGCGCGAGACGATCCCCGACTGGGTCCTCAAACAGGCCGATGAAGTGGTGATGGTCGATCTGACGCCGCGGGCACTGCTCAACAGGCTCGCACGCGGCGTCGTCTATCCGCCGGAGCGGGCCCGCGCCGCGCTCGAGAATTTCTTCAAGGAGTCCACGCTCGTCGCGCTGCGGGAGATCGCCATGCGCCAGGCGGCCTACGCGGTGGAGAGCCGGCTGCCTGACGAGGAACCGGCGGAGCCAACGTCCGATGCGGCCGGTGGTCCGATCCGGCAGGAACGCCTGCTCCTGGTCCTCGGCCCCGATCGTTCGAGCGCCGCGCTCATCCGGCGCGCACGCCGGGTCGCCGACCATCTGAGGGCGGAGTGTCTCGCGGTGTACGTGTCCGGAACGCCGGGCTTGGAAGGTTTGCCTGCGGCGGAGCAGGCGAATCTCGAACGCAACTTCAACTTCGCTCGCGGTCTTCTCATCGAGACACGCGTGCTGGTCGGTGACGACGTCGCCGAGACGATCGTGAACTTTGCTCGCCTTCATCGCGTGACGCAGATCTTTGTGACGCGGGAGAAGATGAGCGGCTGGCGCGGGTGGTTCGCCCAGCCACTCGCGCAGCAGATCGTCAATTGCGCCCGGGACATGCAGGTCACGATCGTCGCCGACCGGTCGACCCGGCAAATGCCCGCCTGAAACGCCCATCTTACGGTTTCTTTACGGCTTTCTGAGCGGTCCCTTACGTCTGGCTCCCCTAGACTCGTAGCTGGAGGCTGAGCAGGGCACACCAGATGAGTCTTTCGAACCAGGCGGCGGTGCGGACGCAGGATGCACGTCCCGGTCCTTCCACGCAGCGCCGGGTGCAGGTCGTCGTCGCCACCACCGTTTTCCTCTCCTTCATCTCGTTCTGGCGTGCCGCCGCGATCGTGCTCAGCGATCTGGGCTCGTCCGCCTTCTACGCCGGCGGCATCGCGGAACAGGCCGTCGGCAAGGCCGCCGCCTGGTTCATCCTCGGCGTCATGCTCTTCTCGTACGCCGTGCGCGCGGTCTACATCGAGAGCTCGGTGATGTTCGTGCGCGGCGGCGTCTATCGCGTCGTCAAGGAGGCGATGGGCGGGACGCTGGCGAAGCTGTCGGTCTCGGCGCTGCTCTTCGACTACGTGCTGACCGGGCCCATCAGCGCGGTGTCCGCCGGCCAGTACGTCGTCGGGTTGCTCAACGACCTGGGGCACCGATTCGGCGCAGACTTCGCCTTCCCAGTCAACCAGACCGCCGCGGTCCTCGCCCTTGGCATCATCGCCTACTTCTGGTGGCGAAACACGCAGGGGATCCGGGAATCGAGCCACGATGCGTTGCGGATCGTGGAGATCACCACGGTGATGGTGGTAGTGCTGCTCGCGTGGGCGGGCTTCACGCTGCTCAGCAACGGCGGGCACCTGCCGCCGGCCCCGGTGCCCGGCAACATGCGGTTCACGAGGGAGTCGCTCGGCTGGCTGTGGGGCACCCCCTGGCCGACCTTCACCGCCATCGCCCTGCTGGTCGGCTTCGGCCACTCGTTCCTCGCGATGAGCGGCGAGGAGTCGCTGGCGCAGGTCTACCGCGAGATCGAGCACCCGAAGATCGTGAACCTGCGCCGCACCGGCCTCGTGATCTTCGTCTACAGCCTGGTCTTCACGGCCGGCGTCAGCTTCCTCGCGGTCGCGCTCATTCCCGACGACGTTCGGCCGCACTTCTACGACAACCTGATTGCCGGCCTCGCCATGCACCTGGCGGGACCACTGTTGCTGCGTCTCATCTTCCAGGCCTTCGTGGTGCTGGTCGGCTTCCTCATTCTCGCCGGCGCCGTGAATACCGCGATCGTCGGGTCGAACGCGGTGCTCAACCGGGTGTCGGAGGACGGCGTCCTCACGGAGTGGTTCCGGAAACCGCACCGGCGGTTCGGCACCACGTACCGCATCCTCAACCTGATCGTTCTCCTGCAAATCGCGACAGTCGTGCTGAGCCGCGGCGACGTGTACGTCCTCGGGGAGGCGTACGCCTTCGGCGTCATCTGGAGCTTCGCGCTGAAATCGCTCGCCGTCGTCGTGCTGCGCTTCAAGGAACCGGGTGCGCGCGAATGGCGGGTGCCGGGCAACCTGCGAGTGGGGCGCATCGAGCTGCCGATCGGGCTGATCGTCATCACACTGGCGCTGTTCTTCGTCGCGACCGTCAACCTGTTCACCAAGCAGGTCGCGACCATCTCCGGCATTTCTTTCACGCTGGTCCTCTACGCCCTGTTCGTCTTCTCCGAGCACGCCACGGCACGGCGTCGCGCCGCCGTCGGTGCCTCGGCACACCTCGATCAGTTCCAGCTCCTCACCGCGGGCGACGTCGACCTGAGCGCGGTGAACGCGCGGCCCGGGAACGTGCTGGTGCCCGTGCGCGACTACAACACGCTGAAGCACCTGCACTGGGCGCTCGACAACAACGACACCACCAGGCGCGACATCGTGGTGATGACCGTACGGCTGCTCGAGGGGCCCGACACCGGGTTCCGCGACCTGCGCGAGGACCGGCTGTTCACCGACTACGAGCAGTTGCTGTTCACCCGGGTGGTGGCGGTCGCCGAGCGGCACGGCAAGCCGGTGAAACTGCTGGTGGTGCCGTCGAGCAACGTCTTTGACGCCGTCGCGCAGAGCGCCGTGCGGCTCGGATCCGCGGAGATCGTCGTTGGCGAATCGGCGAAATTTGAGGCGACCGAACAGGCGAGACTGCTCGGTAAAGCCTGGGACCGGGTCCCCGGCAGCGCCGGGCTGCGGGCGCGACTGGTCGCCTTCCGGCTCAGCGGCGACGTGCAGATCTTCCCCCTCGGCCCGCACGCGCCGATGCTCACCGCCGACGACATCGATCTGATCCACAAGCTGTGGCTGAAGGCCGTGGGCGAGGTCGGCCTCGACGTCCATCACCGCGACGTCGTGCGCATGGCGCTGGAAGAGCTGAGGCGGGAGTGGGACGACGGGGGGCAGGTCGCGGTGGTGCGCCGGCTGCGCGAGCAGCTGTCTGGAGCGAGTCATGGAACACGAACACGATGAGGAGACGGTCAGCTACGTCATTCCTCCCCGCACTATTACCGGATCGGTGCCGCAGATCCTCGAGGAAATCGACGACATGATGGAGGCTCTGCAGACCGTGCGCGAATCGGTCGTGCGGCGCGCGCCGAAGCCCGCCCGCCCCGCCGGCAACGGCGGGTGGCGCGGGCGCGTGGGGCGCGTCCTTCAGAAACTCCACCTGATCTCCGCCTGATACGTCCTCGGCGGCCCCAGGTGTGCCGCTGAAGGTGGCAACAGCAGGTCGCGTGAAGGCTAGGTGTCAGCGAAGCGATAGCCGACCCACGGTTCGGTGAGCAGGTAGCGGGGTTGCGCGGGATCCGGTTCCAGCTTCTTCCTCAACTGGCCCATCAGCACGCGCAGGTGCTCGGGCTGATCGACGGCGTTCGGGCCCCAGATCGCTTTCAGGATCGTCCGGTGCGTGACCACCTGGCCGGCCCGGCCGGCGAGCAGCGCGAGCAGATCGAATTCCTTCGGTGTCAACCGCACTTCCTCGCCCTGGCGGTAGACGCGGTGCCGGTCGAAGTCGATCGTCACGTCGCCGCGCACCATCTGCCCGGTCGGCGGTTCGGACGCGGCAAGCGTCCGGCGCAGCGCCGCACGCACGCGGGCCAGCAGCTCCTCGGGCCCGAACGGCTTGGTGACGTAGTCGTCGGCTCCCTGGTCCAGCGCGGCCACCTTCTGGGGCTCGGCGCCGCGGGCCGACAGTACGATGATCGGCACGTCCGAGCGCGCGCGGATGCGCGCGCACACTTCCAGGCCGTCGATGTCGGGCAGACCGAGGTCGAGGATGATCACGTCGGGTGGCTGCGCATCGAGCGCGGACAGGGCTTCCCTGCCGGTCGCCGCCGCTTCCACCTCGTAGCCACGCGATCGCAGCAGCGGCACCACCGTCCGCTGGATCGACATCTCATCGTCCACGAGCAGGATGCGGGAAGCTCGGGTCATCGGCCGTCACTCCTGCGCTTCCGCCGCCACGGCCCGCACCGCCGCGGGCACGGTGATCGAGAACCGGGCGCCGCCCTCCGTCCTGTTCTCAGCCTGCACGGTGCCGCCCTGCACGGCGAGCAGGCCGCGTGAGATCGCGAGGCCCATCCCCGCGCCGACCGCGCGGCCGCTCGCGGCGCGGCCGCGGAAGAACCGTTCGAACAGGTGGGGAAGCTCGCTCTGCGCGATACCCGGCCCCTCGTCCTCGACGACGATCGTTACGCCATCCGGCGTGAGCGACGCGCGAACGGCGATCGTCGCGCCCGCCGGCGTATACTGCGCGGCGTTCTCGAGCAGATGGGCGAGCGCGGCCGACGTCAGCCTCGGGTCGACCTGGACGAGATGGGCGGCCGGCGCGTCCGCAACCACGCGATGGCGGGCCAGCGTGTGCTGTACCTGTGTCAACGCCGCCTCGACGATCTCCTCGGGCGTCACCCATTCGCGGGCGGCCGTCACGGCCTCGGTCTCGATGCGCGCCATGTCGAGGATGTTCTGGAACAGCCGGTTGAGCCGCTCGACCTCCGCCAGCACGATCTCGCTCTGCGCCACCCGTTGCTCGTCGCTCGCCCAGCCCGCCTGCAGGTTGCTCGCGGCAACCCGGATGGCCGTGAGCGGCGTCCGCAGGTCGTGCGCGAGCGACGCCAGGAGCGCCGACTTGAGTTCCGCGCCGCGACGCGCCACTTCCGCGGTCTTGCGCTCTTCGAGGAACTGCACACGTTCGACGGCAATCGCCGCCACGCCCGCAAGGGCATCGAGCGTGCCGACCTCGACCTGGCGGCCCGCGATCGCCAGCAAGCCGATCGGCCGGCCGGCCAGGCGCAGTGGCACCAGGTCGACCGCCGGACCTTCCGTGCCGTGGATTGTCTGGCGTCCGCCGGAGATCCGCCCGCCCGCATTCACGTCGAGTGCGCCTCGAGCCGCCTGGAGCGCCTCCTCGAGTTGCTGGACCGGCAGCGTGAACCGGCCTTCGCCCGCCTCATGGATTCGCCATCCCGAGGACTCGGGAAGGCAGATGGCCACGTACGGCAAGTCGAAGCGGCGGGCGATCGCCCGCGCAAGCTGCGCGTACGCCTCCTCGCTCTCGGTCATCAACAGGATGTCACGACTCAGGTCGAAGAGACGCGCCAGTTCGTCGCGCCGCGCGGCCACTTCACGGGCACGCGAACGGACGGACGACGACAGGTTGCTCGCGACCAGGCTGACCACCAGCAGGACGAACAGCGCAACCCAGTTCTGCGGCTCCGCGATGGTCCAGGCGCCAATGGGCGGCAGGAAGAAGTAGTTCAGGAACAGGACGGCCACCACCGAGGAGGCGACCGCGACCCAGAGGGCCGAGAACGCCGCCGCCAGGAGGACGACGAGCAGGAAGGAGAGCGCGGCAATTGTCGGGTTGGTGACGCCGAACCACGTCGAATAGACGAAGACGATGGCAAGAAGGCCGGCCACGGCCAGGGCGAGGGCACGCAGGTTGGGCAGGCGAAACTGCTGGCGCATGATCGCGTAACCGGAACGCGGCCGTCACCCGCTACGCTAGCACAGCGGCCACCTCGACCGCGATTGATTCGCTGCCGCGTCGCAAAGGCCGCGCTATACTTGATGCTCTACCCCACCAGCTCCGCCGTCGGGCAACGCGGCCGTCCGAGGTCGACCGCGACTGGAGACATGATTGGTGCAGCGTCTGCTGCGGCTGAACCCTTCCGGGCGGCTGGCGCGCTACGCGCTGGCGATCGGCATTGTCGCCGCCGCCACGCTGGTTCGCCTCGCCATCGACCCGCTGATTCACGAACAGATTCCCTACTTCATTTACGTCGCCTCCGTCGTGGTCGCGACGTGGAGTTGCGGCGTGGACGGCGGCGTCCTCGCCACGCTGCTGGCGGCGGTGACGGGCAACTACCTCTTCGTCGAACCGCGCTATCAGCTGATGCCGCATGCGCCCGATTTGGTCGCGATGACCTTCTTCTCGGTCGTGGCACTCGGCCTCGTCTGGCTGGTCGGGCGCTGGAAGCGCGCGGAGTTGGTGCTGCGAGCGCAGACCGAACGGCTGCGCATCCTGCACGGGGAGGCGGAGCAGGCGAACCGCGTCAAGGACGAATTCCTGGCGACGCTGTCGCACGAGCTGCGCACGCCGCTCAACGCGATCCTCGGGTGGGCGCACCTGCTGCGTACCGGCAGCCTCCCGAGGGAGCGGACGCGCCACGCGCTCGACATCATCGTTCGCAATGCCGACGCGCAGTCGCGCCTCATCGAAGACGTGTTCGACGTGTCGAGCATCATCAGTGGCAAGCTGCGGCTCAAAGTGCAGCTGACCGACCTGGTGGCGGTCACCCACGCGGCGCTCGAGTCGATCCGGCCCGCCGCGAGCGCGCGGGACATCGAGCTGCAAACGGCCTTTCCGTCGCGCTGCCCGATCGCCGGCGATCCCGACCGGTTGCAGCAGGTCGCCTGGAACCTGCTCTCCAACGCCGTCAAGTTCACGCCGAGACACGGGCGGATAGACGTGAGCATCGCCATGCAGGATTCCCGCGTGGATCTTTGCGTCGTGGACAGCGGCATCGGCATCGACGCCGACTTCCTGCCGCGGCTCTTCGAACGGTTCACGCAGCGCGACAGTTCGACCACGCGGCAGCACGGCGGCCTCGGGCTCGGCCTGGCAATCGTGCGTCACCTCGTCGAACTGCACGGCGGGAGCGTGACCGCCGAGAGCGGCGGCGAGGGGAAGGGCGCGGCGTTCACGGTGACGCTGCCGGTGCGAGCGGTCGCCGTCGACGAAGCGGAGCCGGCGCGGGCGGACACCATCCAGATGTCGCCGACACCGCCTGACTGCGCCCTCGATGGTGTGCGCGTGCTCATCGTGGACGACGAAGGCGATTCACGCGAGCTGGTTCGCGGCGTCCTCGAGCCGCACGGAGCCATGGTCAGAGACGCGGCGACGGCCGACGAGGCGTTCGACCTGCTGCGTGCCTGGCATCCGGACGTCCTTCTCGCCGACATCGGCATGCCGGGCGAGGACGGTTACTCCCTGATCGCCAGAATCCGATCGCTGGCCGCTGGCTACGGCGGCAACACGCCGGCGGCCGCATTGACCGCCTACGCGCGGCCCGATCACCGCCGGCGCGCGCTCGCCGCCGGTTTCCAGGAACACGCGGCCAAGCCGCTCACACCTGAAAGCCTGCTGGCGCTCGTCTCCCGCCTCGCCGGCCGGTCCCTGGCGGAACCCAGGCGCTAGCCAATTGCACCGGGTACAGTTTCGACATTCTGCGGATGACCTGGCCTTACCACACGCGTAAACCGTTACCCGCCGCGTGGCCGCCGTGTACCCGCCTTGCTCCTATTCGAGGCAATTCGCGCCACCGGGCCCGGTATCGCGTTTGCCTCCTCACCGGGCGTGACCCGCATCATCACGCACTCGCTCGTCGGCGCAATCCTGCTGCTGGTGGTTATCTCCGGACCGACCTACGCCGGTTCCTCCCTCGATGCGGGGTACCGGTCGATGTACGGGTTCGACTTTCGCTCGGCCGAGCACGAGTTCCGGGACTGGCGCAGGGATAACCCCGACGATCCGCTGGGACCGGTGTCCGAAGCGGCCAACCTGCTGTTCTCGGAACTCGCCCGGCTGGGAGTTCTTCAGGCCCAGTTCTTCGTAGACGACTCCTCGTTCACGTCGGGCCTGAGGCCGGCGCCCGACCGCGCGCTGCACGCGCGCTTCGACTCGGCCCTGGATGAAGGTGCAAGGCTCGCCCGCGCGCGGCTGGCCCGCGCGCCACGCGAACCCGACTCGCTGTTCGCGATGGCGCTGGTCAACGGGCTGCGGGCCGACTACGCGTCGCTCGTCGAAGGCCGGAATGTCGCGTCGCTTTCCTATACGCGCGAGGGGGCGCGATGGGCGGGGAAGCTGCTGGCCGCGGCGCCGGCGTATGCGGACGCATACCTGGCGACGGGCATCAACGACTACATCATCGGCAGCATCCCGACACCGGTGCGGTGGCTGCTGCGCCTCGCCGGCTACGCGGGCGACAAGAAGAAGGGCATCGAGCAACTGCGGGTGACCGCGGAACGCGGGCGGCTGCTCGCGCCGCTCGCGCGGATCCTGCTGGGCATCGCGTACCTGCGCGAGGGCGACAGGGTGCACGCGCGCGAAATGCTGGTGGCCCTCGACCGCGACTTCCCGTCGAACCCGCTGTTCGCGCGCGAGATCAAGCGCCTCGACGCCGGAGGGAACTGAGGAACAGGTTTTGTTCGGGGCCAACCTTCGTTACTATGAACCCGTGCCTTCTCCGGGACGTGACATCGTGCAATCCCCACAGGTGGCTGGCGTCGGCCGCGCGTTCCCGCGTCACTACTACGACCAGGAGACGCTGCTGGCGGCGTTGAAGGACGCGTGGGCGCAGCATCACTTCAACGCCGACCGGCTCGACACCATCCACCGCAACGTGCTCGTCGGCGGCCGCCACCTCGCGTTGCCCCTCGAGGAGTACCGCGAGCTGACCAGCTGGGGCGCGGCGAATGCCGCGTGGCTGCGGGTGGCGCGCGACGTCGGGGAGCGTGCCGTGCGTGAGGCGGTGCGCAGCGCCGGCATCGGTTTCGACGACATCGACGCCTTCCTGTTCGCGACCGTCACCGGCATTTCGACGCCGTCGCTGGACGCCCTGCTGATGAATCAGCTCGGCCTGCCGTCGCGCGTCAAGCGGACGCCGATATTCGGCCTCGGCTGCGTGGCGGGCGCCGCCGGGATCGCGCGCGCCGCCGACTACCTCGTCGGTCATCCAGACGAGGTGGCGGTGCTGTTGTCGGTGGAACTGTGCTCGTTGACGCTGCAACGCGACGACCTGTCGGTGCCGAATGTCATCGCCACGGGGCTCTTCGGCGACGGCGCCGCCGCCGCGGTGCTGGCCGGCGGCAACCGGGCCGGGTCGGGTCCGCGAGTCGTCGCCACGAGATCCATCTTCTATCCCGATTCCGAGCGCGTGATGGGCTGGGACGTCTCGGATACCGGGTTCCGCCTGGTGTTGTCGGCGGACGTGCCGAAGGTGGTCATCGAGCACATGGCCCACGACGTCGACGCCTTCCTCTGCGACTGCCGGCTGGCCCGCGCCGATATCGCGCGCTGGATCTCGCACCCGGGCGGCCCGAAGGTGCTGTCGGCCATGCAGGAAGCGCTCGGACTGCCCGCCGAGGCGCTCGAGGCGAGCTGGCGCACGTTGAGAGAGGTTGGCAACCTGTCGTCCACCTCGGTGCTGCTCGTCCTGCAGGACGTGATGGTGCGCCCGCCACCGGTTGGCGGGTACGGGCTGATAATCGCGATGGGGCCGGGCTTCTGCTCTGAACTGGTGCTGCTGCAATGGTGAGGAACCTGCCGCCGGGCGACGCCGAGATCCTGGACGCCATCGCGGAGGTCGCCAGGAAGCAGCTCGACTGGCACGGGCCCGTCTCGCGCGAGATGCGGCTGCTCGAAACGTTCAACCTCGATTCGCTGCGCCAGCTCGCGCTCGTGGTCGAGATCGAAGACCGCTTCAGGATTCAGCTCGACGACCGCGACGAGGCGTCCATCGCCACGGTCGGCGACCTGGTGGACACGATCAGGAGGAAGCGTGCGGGATCAG
>Ga0316624_10000758_pt1 | contig 11792 bp, 12 predicted proteins | sample OWC_Aug_N3_C1_D5_FD_207657 | JGI IMG/M metagenome (GOLD analysis project Ga0316624, IMG submission 207657) | Wetland soil microbial communities from Old Woman Creek delta, Ohio, United States - OWC_Aug_N3_C1_D5_A | ecosystem: Environmental > Terrestrial > Soil > Wetlands | place: USA: Ohio...
TGCACGTTGTGCTCCAGCAGGTGCTGGTTCACCGCCTCGAGCACCCCCTGCGGCACCTGCGCACCGGCGGCGTTGTCCATGAATACGAATGAAGCGGCCCGCCTGAGAGCGGGAAACTGCGCGCGCAGCGCCTCGGCCGGAAAGGGCGCGGTGCGCGCAAGTTGCGGGGCGATTCCTGCGCTCATGGCCGGTCTCCGTCTGTCTGCCCGCGTTACACGATCATGCGTGTGGCCACCCGCCCGGCAGGGAGCGAAAATCAACCCGCTTCGGGCTGCTCGCGTGTGGCGGCCGGGGTGCGGGAACAAATGATTGACACCCGCAGCGCTCGCAAACATAACATGAGCGGATTGCCGCGCAATAGTAACGCCACGAGGGAGCCGACCGGGACGCGACGAACCCTCCGCAGGCAGTTCGGTACGACCGGCCCGGGATCGCTCGGATAACAGGCCGCGCGCGCGCGGCGTCAGCAGGCCGCGCAGGCCGGAGGCCCATCATGACCACGGGTTATTCACTGGCCGGCAAGCATGCCGTCGTCACCGGTGCCAGCCGCGGCATTGGCGCGGCCATCGCCGCCGCGCTGGCGGCCGAGGGCGTCAGTGTGTCGCTGCTCGCGCGCGATGCTGCACGGCTCAAGGGCATCGCCGAGCAACTCGGCGCCGAGCGTTCATTCGCGGTCACCGCTGACGTCAGCGATGCAGCCTCCGTGAGCGCGGCCTTTGCAGCGGCACGTCGCCGTTTCGGGCCGGTCGAACTACTCGTTAACAATGCCGGACAGGCAGCCAGCGCCAAGTTCACGGACACCGACGCCGCGCTGTGGAATCGCATCATGTCCGTAAACCTGACCGGCACCTACCTGTGCACTCGGGAGGCCGTTCCCGACATGCTGCTGCGGGGGTTCGGCCGGATCGTCAACATCGCCAGCATCGCCGGACTGCGCGGTGCCGCGTACCTCTCCGCCTACGTCGCCTCCAAGCATGCGGTCGTCGGCCTCACCCGTGCTCTGGGACTCGAGTACGCCACCCGCAACATCACCGTGAATGCCGTCTGTCCGGGCTACGTGGACACGGACATCGTTAAGAATGCCATCGCCAACATCGCGAAGAAGACCGGCCGCAGCGAAGCGGAGGCGCTTGGCACCCTCGTAGCCACTAACCCGCAGGGGCGCTTGGTGACCTCCGAGGAGGTCGCGAACGCCGTGATATGGCTATGCCGTCCGGGATCCGAGAGCGTGACCGGGCAGAACATCGTCCTGTCCGGCGGCGAATAACTCAAAAAAGGCACGCAGGATCATCGGGCCCAGCGCCACCCACGCCGCCGGACCGGCCGGTCTGCGGTGCGACGCTAGCCCGAGAGGGTCGGCGGTGCGCGAGCCCGCCGGCTCAGCGACCACGGGCCGCGCGCGCATGGGACGCGGTGATCTCTTTGTGGGTCTGCAGGGCGCGCACTGCGCCGTGCGCTCAGCGTGATGTGATCGCACCTCCTCGGCGGGGGAGAATGCGCAGGGCAGGCGTAGAATCGGAGCACTTCACGAAGCTGACGGGACGGGAAAGACTTCATGTCCAAGATGCGCGCGATGATCGTTCCACAGGCCGGCGGGAAACTCCGCATGGAAGAACGCGAGATTCCCCAGCCGGGCCCGCACGAGGTGCGGCTCCGCGTGCACGCCTGCGGGGTCTGCCACAGCGATGCCGTGACGGTCGCAGGTCACATGCCGGGGCTTAAGTACCCGCGCATCCCCGGTCACGAGGTCATCGGCACAATCGAGGCGCTGGGCGCTGACGTCGCGGGCTGGCAGGCGGGCACGCGCGTCGGGGTCGGCTGGTTCCCGGGTTCCTGCGGCTATTGCGATCCGTGCCGTCATGGCAACGCCTTTGCGTGCCTCAACATCCAGGGCGCGACCGGCGTCACCCGCGACGGGGGCTATGCCACGCACATGCTCGCGCACGTCACTGCGCTCGCGCGGGTACCGGCGGACCTTGACGGTGTCGAATCCGCGCCGCTGCTGTGTGCCGGTATTACGACCTTTAACGCGCTGCGCAACAGCGGGGCGCGCGCTGGCGAGCTGGTCGCCATCCATGGGGTCGGCGGTCTCGGCCACCTCGGCATCCAGTTCGGGGCGCGCCTGGGTTTTCGCGTGGCCGCCGTGAGCCGCGGCGCCGACAAGGAGACGCTGGCCCGCTCCCTCGGCGCCCACCTCTACATCGACAGCGAGCGGCAGGATCCGGCCGCCGCGCTGCGCGATCTGGGCGGGGCGCGGGCGATCATCGCCACGGTGACCGACGCGAAGGCGATGCAGTCGATTGTCGGCGGCCTCGGACCCAACGGCACGATGATGGTCATCGGCGCGGTGGGCGCCTTCCCGGTCGACACCCTCGACCTCCTGCGCAAGCGCGCCGCGGTCAAGGGATGGTATTCGGGGACCAGCGTGGATTCCGAGGATACCCTGCGCTTCAGCCGGCAGACCAAGGTCGCCTCGATGAACGAGGTCTTCCCGCTGGAGCAGGCGCAGGTCGCCTATGAGCGCATGATGAGCGGCAAGGCGCGCTTTCGCGTCGTACTCAAGGTGGACTAGGCCGGCTTTTCAGCGGCCAGGACTTGCCGGCGGCGCGGTTCGCGCGCACGCCTCGACGTCAAGATCCTCGTGCTTGCGGCACTGCTCCGGGGTCGGCGCCGGCCGGGAAGGCGGCTGTTCTACCGGCGCACCGCGCGGTTTCACGCATTCCGCGAAGCCGCTGACGGGACTGACCACCGCGACCTCGCAATGCGCTTTGGGCGGCGCGGCTTCCTGCGCGCCCTTCTCCGTCGCACTCACTGTCACGCAGCAAACGCATAAGGCGCTCGCGAAGGACGCCGCGCGCCACGAGCTGAAATGACTCGTCGTCGTGCGAATGTCACCTCGTGCTGGGCGCATGGAAAGAAAAGTATACGCGCTGCTTTGAGCGAGCGCATTGCGGTCCGATTCATTGGGCTCATCCCCTGCGCGCTGCCCTCGGCTCGCTCTTTAGCAGCGGCGGCCCGGCCGCTGCCTGCGCGCTTGACCCTGGAATTGCTGCCGCGACTGCTACGCACTTAACATCCCCTCGGCGCCCCGAAGGGTCGCCGCCCGGCCGATCACCCTCTGACGCAACCGCGATGCTCACCCCTCATTTCAGCGCGATCCGTCTCCTGCACGTCAGCTGTGTCGGCATTTCCGGCGGCCTGTTCAGTATTCGCGCGGTGCTGCGGATCGGCGCTTGCCCGGCGGCGAACCATTGGGCGTTACGGCTCGCCGCCCACGGGATTGACACCGTGCTTTTGGTCAGCGGCATTCTGCTCACGCTGGTCCTGCACCAATACCCACTCACGGATGCGTGGCTGACCGCCAAAGTGCTGCTGCTGGTCCTTTATATCTTCCTCGGAACCCTCGCGCTCAAGCGCGCCCGCACCACCGCCTCGCGCGTGCTGGCGCTTTTCGCCGCTGTGCTGACGTTCGTTGCCATCATCGGCGTCGCCGTGACTCACCAGCCTGCCGGATGGCTCACGTTCCTGCGAGGCTAGCGATTGCGTTCTCTCCGAGGCGCGGTAATGCGGTTGCGCAGCAAATCCTAGGCTATCACCTGCTGGTGCGCACCCGCTCAGCGGCGCGGTGGAGTCGTGCCAATCTGCGTTCGCAGTGCCTGGACGAATGCCTCATCCGATCCGGTCAGTTCACTCGTGCGCGCGCGCACCGTACCCTCGCGGTCGGTCACGGAAATGATGGCCGAATGATTAAACGTGTGGTCGGGAAGTTCGCGGTACTGAATGCCCAGCGCCGCCGCCAGCGCACGCACATCACTCACCGACGCACGTGCCACGATCCAGTTGGCACCCTGAATGTGATGTTCGGCCTCAAAGTGCCGCAGGGCCTCGGGCGTATCGCGCGTCGGGTCGAATGAGACCATCAGCACATGAATCCGCTGTTGCTGCGCGCGGGGCAGTTGCCCGATCAGGCGTTGCAGCTGGGCGGTTAGCAAGGGGCATACGCTGCTGCAATGACTGTAGAACATCGTGATGACCAGGGGCTCACCCCTCAGGTCTGTGATCTTGAAGGTCTTGCCGTCTGCGCTTTGCAGAGAGATCGGCAGTTGATAGAGGGAGTCACCCGGTGGGGCCGTTGCTGCGGCCAGCGCCTCGTGGCGATGGGTCTTCGGTTCGGACGCCAGGCCGCCAGGAGCGGCAATGGCCAAAGCGGCGGCCAGGAAACCAACGGCAACGGGTCGCGACGGTCTCACGGGTCCCTTCCGGAGGCGCACCGAAACCCCAGACTATGCGCGGTCGAGCGTGCCTCGAGCGAGCTGAGGAAGGCGATTCGCATCAGCACGGCGTAGTTTTCGCGATCCTTGAGGCTCAGGGCGCCTGCACCACAGAACTTGAGCCGATCCGGATCACCCTGTTCGCGGCTGTCGCCGCTGACGATGAGTGCATTGAAATCCTCGACCCACTCCCAGACCAGCCCATGCAGGTCTTGGATCCCGTAGTAGTTCGCCGCCCCCAGCCCGACGTTCGCCAGCGGCTCACTGGCCGGCCGACCGTACCAGTCGAGAATCTTCGCCTGCCAGTCCGGGTCATGGCGGGCGTCCGCATGCTGTTCATCGGCCGCTGCTACCAGCTCCCATTCCTGCCAGTCAGGCAGTCGTCCCCCGTGCGCCTCACAGTAGGCACGCGCCGCGAACCAGCTCACGCGCGTGACGGGCTGATCCGGCTGCACAGATTCGCCCAGGCGGTCTGCGGCTGCCCAGTGCGACAGGTAGTCGCCATCCGCGATCAACTTGGCGATGCGATCGCGCCGCCACTGCGGATGCTCAAGGACGAAGGCGAGATACTGCGCATTCGTGACCGGCTGCCGGTCCATGGCGAAGCTGCCGACGTGCACCGCAGGCGCCTGCGTGCCGGAGGGCAGCACGGAAACGAAGTCGGCCCCGGGAACCGGCGCACGCTCGGCGGCCGAGAGCCCCGCGGCACCCCCTAGCGCGAGCAGCACTGCCAGTACGCGCTTCAGTCGGCCGCTCCAGGCGGACGCGCGGTTGCCTTGCGCGCGTCGCGAACCTCGGCCGCGCTGAACGCCGCGCTGCCGGTGTTTCCCCAGGAGTGCGTCACGAACGTGAGTATGTTCGCAATCTCATCGTCATTGAGCTGGCTCATCGGGGGCATGACGGAGTTGTAGGTCTTGCCGTTTACCGTGATCGGGCCCGACAGCCCGTTCAGCGCGATCACGATCGCCCGCTTCGGCGTCGCGGCCAACAGATCCGACCCCGCCAAGGGCGGGAACACCCCTTCCATCCCCTGTCCGTTGGCCTGGTGGCACACGGAGCAGGTTCCGGCAAAGAGCGCCTCGCCCGCCTTGACCTGTTGCTCGACCGTCAGCGTTCCCTGCGCGGCGGATGCCGCGACCTGGCTAACCACCTTGAGGTTCTCGGCCTTGTCCCCGAGATACACCGAATCCACCTCTTTGCCCGAATACACCAGTTTGTTCTCAGGTCCCGTGACCTTGAGAATCGCGAGCGCACCCTTGTTGAAGGCGCGGAAGATCGAGTGATCCACCATGATGAAGCTGCCGGGCACGACCGTGTGAAATTCCGCGATCACCGCCCCGCCAGAGGGGATCAGGGTCGTCTGGACGTTCTCCTGGAAGCGCGTGCCTCCTTCGAACCACACCTTGTCGAAGATCTCCCCAATGACATGGAACGAGGAAACCATGTTCGGCCCGCCGTTGCCAATGAACAGCCGGATCCTTTCGCCCACCTTGGCACTCAGCGCGTTGTCGCCCACGAGTGAGCCTTCGCTGCCATTGAACAAGACATAGGTCGGCTTCTCATCGATGGCCTTCTGCATGTCGAAGGACTGCGCTCCCTTCTCGCGATACTTGCCCACGGTGTAGAAGTCCCCCTGCATCACGTAGTACTCGTGATCCACGGGCTTGAGTCCCTCGGGCGGCTCGACCAGCATCAGACCATACATCCCATTGCCCACGTGCATGCCGACTGGAGAGGTCGCACAGTGGTAGACATAGATCCCCTGATGGAGCGCCTTGAAGGTGAACTGCGACTCGTGCCCGGGCGCTGTGAAGCTCGAGGCCGCCCCGCCGCCCGGCCCGATAACCCCATGCAGATCGATGTTGTGCGGCATCTTGTTGTCGGGGTGGTTCTTCAGATGAAACTCAACCGTGTCGCCTTGTCGGACGCGAATAAAGCTCCCCGGCACGGTGCCGCCGAAGGTCCAAAAGGTGTAGCGGACGCCTTGGGAAATCTCCTTTTCCAGCTCGCGGATCTCGAGTTCAACGATGACCTTCGCTGGCTGATGGCGATGCGTCGGCGGTGGCACATTGGGTGGCGCGGTCAGCACGGCGTGGATCGGTGGACCCACCGGCGGCCCGAGGTCTCCCTCCGGTGGCTTGGCAGCCGCGAGCCGACTCGCAGCGCACCCGAGTACGAGCGCTACGAATACGAGAAGCGAACTGAACACTGACCTATTCTTCATTTGAAGCACCTTGCCTAGCTTACTCACCTGTTACCTGTCCTTGCGAACGCAGTGGCTATCGCATGCCCTCGACACGCTATCCGGGTTTTCCGTCGACGCGCGGGCTCCATAGGATCGGTGCGTAGACGACCAGATAGAGTGCAAATGCCGTCGACCACAAAAGTGCCGACCAGAGAATCACCACGGAGTAGTTCAAGTGCAGCGACACCCCAAAGACCCGCACCGCGGCCGCCGCGGTCAGCAACAGGTAGGCGAGCGTAATCAGCGGATCCACGATCAAACGCCGGCCGGTGTGCCCCAGTGCCGCACGGGTCATCACGGCGAGGATCATGGTGGTCAGCGCCCCGATCGTGAGCGCGTGCAGCCAGAACGCGCCAAAGGCCGCGCCCGTGAGCAGCGCGGTGGCCTTCAGTGCCAGTCCGAGAGGCAACCAGGCATAACTGACATGCAGCACCCAGACAATCGGTTGCCGCAGCGTCCACAAGCCGCCCCATTGCAGCAGGCGCAGCGCCTGTATACACGCTGCGACCCCTGCGACGACGCCCGTGGCACGGGCCCCTGCTCCAAAAACATCGCTGATCGCGACGAGGCTCATCGCCCCTATTGCGAGCAGCGTCAGGGCTCTCCGGGACTGCACGCGGTCCTGTAGCCCGCTGGGGCGCAGCGCCGCGGCGGTGAAGGCCGGGATGATGCGTCCGCCGATGACGGTCACCAGGATCAGCACGATATCGATCCCGACGTGTATGGCATGCAGTGCGAACGGTGAGTCGTTGCGACTCAAGCCCACGTAGAACGCAAGATCACTGCACCAGATGAGCGTCAGGATGAGGAGCAGCGGCGCATTGCGATTGCGCTCTCGCAACAGAGGTGGAGCGATCAAGAACCCCAACGCGGGCAAGAACGCCAGATCGGCTACCGCGATCAAATACAGAGGCCAGGCCGCAGAGCTGGCGATCAACAGCCGTGCGGCAATCCACAGACCGGCGAGGACCACCAGCGGACGACCGGCAAAGCCCTTCCGGCCGGTCCAACTTGGCACTGAGGTGAGTAAGAAGCCGGCAATGGCGCAAGCAATGAAGCCAAACAGCATTTCATGCCCGTGCCACAAGATGGGGGGCCATCCGGAACCGAACGGAGTGTTCCAAACGACGTTGGACGCCCACAGCGGTACCAGGCACAACGCAGCCACACCGGCCAACAGGAAATGCGATCTGAATCCGTAGGCGAAGAGACTCGAAAGTCTCATGCAGGTGCTGACCGCGGCTTAAGTCCCGGCGCAGGCCTCGCACCCATTCGGTACGTTCGCCTTGAGTGCCCTATAACCACCCCCAAATGGGCTGCCTGCCACCCGGTTTGCGCCGCTGAGAGCTCGCGTATCGATGATCTGGCCTGCATGCAATTACAGTGAGCCACATCCCGCCGCGGCGTCGCAATGTGGCTTGTGCGTACCCCGATATCCAAGGGCCCGGGCCCGCCAAAGCTCCGCGAAGAGCTTCCAATCGGTGAATAAGCCTGGGTCCGAGGTCTTCAGACCTCGGACCTTGAGCCCGTCCTCAATCGGTCCTTGCAGTTACTTACGAGCGCTCTTTTCAGCAGTAGCGATCGCGGCATTCGCCTGGACCATTGCATCATCTACCGCCGTCTTCTCGCACGGAGGATCGCCCGCCACCGGTGTTCGGTGCGGATACAGCGTGTCGATCTGCTTGCATGCATCCTTGGCTGCGTCCTTGATGCGCTGCTCCAATACCTTGGCACCAGAGTTCGTGCTGATGTCGATATCTTTATAGCTCACCCGATGTTTGACGGTGATGACATCGATAGGTGCCCCTAGTGCGGAACGGATCGGCTGTGCACGTGGTGACTCAACTACGATCTCATCCTGCGCAAGGGATGCCGCGCTAACCATCGCCAATCCGGCGGCTATCGCTACCAACTTCACATTTGCGAAACGCACTTTCATGTCAAAACTCCCCAATTAGCTATCAGCTGCGTAAATGATGACGCTCGAATCTGCGCGGCGCATCAGCAGTTGTCCTTATTCGGTCGCGCGATTGCAGCAAAGGTCCGCGCGTCGGGGCGGCTGGGTCGCGGCGGACCCAAGCCTCGCCGGCCCCGTTCTTAATGGCACCTGCCACCGCATGGGTTCATGGCGCGGCACGGGAAGCGGATACACCGGCGAGAAGCGCAAGGCACTCGAGAGATAGGCCCAATACTTGGCAGACCTTCGGCCTGCCCCTGGCCAGCGTTGAAGCGGCCGAGCTACCGCTTAGTAGAACGAAAGGGCGAGATATTTAGGGTAACCGAGCACCAGCGGCTGACATGAAAATCAAGCCTGCGCGTCATAGCTCCGGAACGCCATGGCGATGCCTACTCTTGGCGGTACATCAGACCCCGGCCGGCCGTCGCGGTCATTTGAGCGAGGCGAGGTAGGCTGCGACGTCATCGATGTCCGAGTCCGACAGATGCACTGCCATGGGGCTCATGATTGGATTCTTGCGCGAGCCATCCCGAAACGCGCGCAGCTGCGCTACAAGGTACTCGCGCTTCTGGCCGGCGAGATTGGGATAGAGGGGAATGATGCCAATGCCATTGGGACCGTGACAGGCGCCGCAGCTCGCGTCCGAGAGTCTCTTGCCGGATTGCTCATCGGCGGCTCCCGCCACGAGCGACCACGCCATGAGAATCGCCAGTAAGATCATTGTCGAAGGTCTTGCCATAGTCGTTCTCCAAGGAACTACCCGCGTACGGCGCCCCGTCGTGCACACATCGGGATCATGTCGGGGACCCCGTGGGCCGATACAACGCCGCCCAAAGAGCTAGAACGGCGACGGTCGTGCCCACCGAGAACTGGCTCCAGAAAGCGGCCAGCGGAGCATGTTCGAATCGCAAGGCCGTTATTGCGACTAGTACTACTGCGAGTACCATGTTGACGTTGTTCTGCCACGGATGATGGTCGCTGCGTCGGGCTAGCCACGCCGCGGCAAAAATGCATGCTGCGGCCACAGACAGCAGCGTGGGTCGACCGGCGGTCAGCGACGGCTGCAATACCGCTGCGTAGACCAAGACGAGCCCGAGCAAGACATTAAACAGGTTTGCGAACATGGCGGCCTCGACTCATCTGGCCCTGCTGTGATGCAGTGTCTCAAGCAGGCGCCACGTGGCGGGCGGGATGAATCCGTATGCGATACCGCTGGCCGCGATGAACAGCTTCCACGGCCAATCAAGCGGCGAACCCAGACAAACGACGAGCACGAGCAGCAGCTGCACCGCATAACACGCGTAGCTCACGCGCTCAAGCGAGGAACTCAACCGCGCCGCACTCACCGCATACAACACGCCGTACGCCCCGCCGGCCAGAACGAACAATCCCAGCGCCGCCGACGTTGCAAGCAAGGGCGCGTACGTCATGCGGAAGCTACCTGAGCCGGCGCAGCCAGCGCGGCACGTCTACCGATTGCCAGCAGGTCATAGACCAGGATGATGTAACCAAGAGCAAACACGATACCGAATAGCAGCCGTGCATACATGCCGGACTGGAACCAGTGGTTCTCGGATGCGACGACGAATGCCTGCAAGGTCGAGCCGCCCTGTGCCCGCTCGTAGATTGCCTGGGTGATGCCGGCTACGAGCAGCCCACCCACCATCCCCACGAGTCCGAGATTCAGCAGGCCGAAACTCCATTTCCACGACCGGCTGTCAAAATGCGCGGTGGCATGGCGGGTCTGCTGCAGCACCAAGTACATGATGGCGATCACGCCGCATCCATAGGCTCCCCAGAAGGCGAAATGACCATGCGACACCGTCCATTGAGTGCCATGCGAGTACAGATTGATCTGCGGCAATGTCATCATGAAGCCCCAGACACCCGCGCCGATGAAGTTGCCGAATGCTTCGGCCAGCACCCAGTAGAACGCCGGGCGGTTCGTAGTCTTCATGTGATGCGTCCCCGCGTCGTACACCGCGTGCACGACCATTCCCAGCAGCGGCAGCGGTTCGAGGGCCGAGAAAAAACCTCCTATGCTGAGCCAGTACTGCGGCGTGCCGATCCAGAAGTAATGGTGTCCGAGCCCCAGGATTCCCGTGCCAAGCACCAGCATTACCTCGATGTAGAGCCACGTCTCGACGATACGCCGTGAAGTTCCCATGAGCTCCATCAGTGACCACGCCATCAGGCAGCCGATCAGGACCTCCCAGGTCGCTTCCACCCACATGTGCACGAGCCACCACCACCAATACAAATCGTGGGACATGTTGGTGAGCTGCGGAAACGCGTCCAGGTACAGCACGCTGAGCGGGATGAGATCCAGGATCAGCACTCCGAGAATGCCGGTCATCTTGCGCGCCCGCCACGCCGTCGCGGTGACGTTGAACATGAAGGCGAGCACCACGACCACAATGCCGACGGCAGCCCACCGCGGCGCTTCGACATACTTGCGTCCCTGGTTGATGAACCACATGCTGAACTGGTTGCTGCCGCCGTACTGAACGACGATGAACACTACGGCAACGACGACCACCGCGGCGCAGAAGACGTAGAAGAGCACCTCCGCGATCCAGATGCCGACAACCTCGCGTCCGAGCTCTTTGGGCAGGAACCAGTACACCGCGCCGATGAATCCCATCAGCAGCCAGATGATGAGCGTGTCGATATGCAGGATCTTCGCCATCTGGAAGTCGAAGACGTTGTAGAACAGCGAAGGATCGACGTAGTAGAGAGCCGACAGCAGACCGGCCGCCGTCATGACGCCAAACAGCGTTATCGCGGCGGCGAAATAACGTAGCGCTAGCTTCTGAGACCGATACATCGCCGTCTCCTAGTTCTGCGTCTGGATGCGCCCGAAGTGCGCCGGAAAACCGTTGGTGTCGATGGCGGACATCCATTTGAGGTATGCAACGACGGCCTCCGCCTCCGCGCGCGTCAGCTGCAGATTCGGCATGCGACGCGTCCAGCTCGGATATTTATCTGGATGCATGAGGAACTCGACCATGGCCTCCTCGCGCGTTTTCGAGCCGGTCATGGGCATCCAGATTTGACTCCACGCGGGGTCCAGCCACGCCTTGGTGAGGTCCGGGCCGTAGTAAGCGCCGTTGCCGAAGAACGTGTGACAGTCCATGCAGGCCCGACTTTGCATGACGAGCTTGCCAAGCTTCATCAAGTCGGTGGCGTCCCGGACAGTGTAGGCTTTCCCAAACAACGGTTCTGCGGGACCAATCACCGGCACCTCGAATCCACGCGACCAGTCGTACGTGTACCCAATCTGGTAATTGATGACATCGTAATTGGGTACTTGGCGCCC
>Ga0316624_10000759_pt1 | contig 11781 bp, 14 predicted proteins | sample OWC_Aug_N3_C1_D5_FD_207657 | JGI IMG/M metagenome (GOLD analysis project Ga0316624, IMG submission 207657) | Wetland soil microbial communities from Old Woman Creek delta, Ohio, United States - OWC_Aug_N3_C1_D5_A | ecosystem: Environmental > Terrestrial > Soil > Wetlands | place: USA: Ohio...
TTTGAACTCTGCTACGACAAGCAAGGCAAAGAGCGATCCATAAGATGGAGCAATTCGGATGGATTCCATCACATGGCTGTCGATGATGGGGAGCAGATTCTCGGGAAGCATAAAGAGACGCCTATTTTAGTTGCGGACGGCTTCTTCGATGCCAAGCAGGTTCATTCAAAGCTTTCAGAGGTCAGCCATTTGCTTCCTGAAGAAATCGCTGAATTTGTTCTGACTGCTATAAAGCGGTACCCGAATGGTTTTTCCGAACCGCCAGCGGCTGCTAATAGATGAGAAGCAGACGGTCGCCAGCAAGTTGCTCAATGGGCAAAAGCCGGCCAATAGCAGTCATACATGGATTCAGGTGATTAGAATAAATAACGATGTCAGTCCTTAAGCTTGGAGATCAATTTTGTTCATTCCTTCATGCCCGGCACATGAAGTCGCTTGGTTTTAAAAAGCGTGGAAGAACATACTGTAGAGGCCGTGATGGATATACAGAGTGCATTTCTATTCAAGGTAGTTCATGGAATTCAGGCGAAGAGCCTTGGCATTTCTACGTAAATGTATCTGTAGTGCTTGATAACATTCCCATGCTGACTGACAACTCGAAATACCATGCCGATGGACGGTTAGAGAGTTTGGCCTTAACTGCACCACCAGCATACGATTTGTCGTCAAGTAATTTTGAGTTGCTTGCTGACGAATTGTTTAGTTATATCAAGCAAGCTTGTGACGAAATACCAAACGCTTTGGATGATGTACGGCAACGTGCAGAGGCGGGTTTGTATTCACCACTTCCAGTTCCTGAAACATGGTTAAAAGAACAAAAGACATAATGGAACGTCCGGTTTCGGGAGCCCGCTATGTCCGGTCCGGTATGGGTTAGGAACCGAAGATCGTGAACGTCCGCTTCAGCGCAAGCAAGAGACCGTGGTGTTGCCGAATGCAAACAGGCAGAATGCGGCCAGAAGCGGACTGTTGAGACTATCGTCAGATTGGAGAAAGTGGCGAACAAGATGCAGTGTCATATTTCTCCCAAACGAATATCTAGAGGAACTTTCAGATGCTCTTGCGCATTGTGTTTATATTCTTGCTCAGTACGATTTGTTCTGCAGCAATGGGCTATACATCCCGCACAGAAAGCCATATTGAAGATGTTGCACTTCACGATGGGAGGCATATCGAGGTGGAACGCACGGTTCAGTGGAAGACCGAATTTCATATTCTTGATCCCTTCTTCGGTCTACCGTTTATGCCGCGTTTTGAAACAAGCGGCCCTGATACGTTCAGCCTCAAGTTTAAGCATCCAGATACTCAGGAAACAATTACTTGGCAAGGCGTGCAGCATTACACACCAGTACTCCTGGATATTGTGAGTGGTGTTCCATATCTTGTTGTGAATGGTTTTACTTCCAAGGAAACAGAAGCTATTTATGGCTGCCCTGAACTTCCTTACTTCTATCTCAAATACGAGTCAGGATTCTTTGGGAAGTGGGTAGCGATTCCTGTGGAGAAGGCACCTGAAGTGCTACGGGAATCCAATCTTTCTCAAGCTAGTAGAAATGACGGCGGTTTTTTCCAGCGGGTAATTCCGAGGACTTACGAAGAGTGGAATTACATGTACAAAAATGAGCATCTCAATGAAAGGAAGGTTGGGGATTGTCGCCCGCCCCGTGCGCCACTTCCGCAGGCCGCTCTTCCAACCGCAAAAGAAGGCATTCCGGAAATCCTCGAGACGATCAATTACGCACCAGATCGCATCGCCATCGGCGACGATTGGTCGAATCTGATGTTCGATCAGAAGCGCGAAGGCGAATGCAAGAAACTGTTCAGACCAACAGATTCCAGTGATTACATGCAAGGGCAGCGATTCGTCAACGATAGTACTGGTAAAAAAACGGTTCCTTACTCAAAGACAGCGCAATTCAACATGGGAGTCAGGGTACTCTGTGATGATAACGTCTGGTTTGTCACTCATATGGAAGAGCCAGGGAAGATCATTATTTCAAAATTCACGGCCACGGGTGATCTGGTTTACCGAACCAGTTTTCGCAATCCTAATGTCGTAAGTGGCTTTATTGGCTACATCCGCATTCCAAGCTTGCGATCTGAAGGAGGCTACCTGTATTTTGACTGGCTCGATTTCAACGACTCCAACCGCGAATGGCACATCAAGCGCTGGTTAAAAATGCGGATGCGGGAGCCGGCATTTCAGAAAGCCGAAGGTGGATAACTGTCCGCTATTTGGAAGCCGCTATGTCGCTTATGGGTTAGCAAGCGACCTTTGCGTTTCTCAAAAACGCCGGCCGGAAACGACTGCTTCAGGAGGTGAAGCGGACATCATCCCAGCCTATACACACCCTCAAGGTTACAGGGCTAAGTCATATGGCTTGCTGACCAGATTATCGAATTCCTCAATCCGGATAGCAGGAGCTGTAGAGAAAGAAATCCCGAGCGCCCTGTTCAACTCAACAGCAGCCTTTATCGCGTGGCTTACGCCGGGAAATTCCATGATCGCCAACAGGTCGGTGTCTCCCATCGTGGCGTAGGTAGCTACGATTTTCCCGCCGCACTGATCTACTATCTCGATCGCTTGTGTGGTGCGCTCAGCGCTTATCTGTTTAATCGCCTCAGGCGAATATCTTCCTGTCATGATGAATGTTGTCATTGCACTTCCTTCCTTTCTTTGTTTTTCTTGCCCATGGATTATCTTTAAGTCGCTGACACTGGCTATTCCTGGTGTGGAGAAAATGGGGATGTGCCTCCTATTTCCCACATTTCTTATTCCATGTAGACGCCCGCGCCGACGATATAAATATCCTGACCTGATTGCACCTTCCGCACGTAAGTCTGCTTACGCGCAGAGGTATTCTGCCCGGGCTTGTACCAGTATAGGTCCACCCAAGCGCTACCAGCTTTCATGGCAGCGGCGATTTCGTCTTGGACCACCGCCTTCCCCGTTAGATCCTTCAGGTCGATGAGGTTCTTTCCCTCCAGGCTCGGGAAGGCCGCGTTCATCAACTCGGTGCCATCGGGGCTGTCGACAAACACGTAGGTGTCCATGAAGACAAAGGGGCCCGTCTTGTCGCGCAGTTGGCCGAAAGCCATGCGCCCCTGTTCCGCGATGAGCGCTGCCGCGCGATTCACCAAGTCCTCGATGAAGGCCTTGTCCATTTGCATGTTGTAGATTGCACTGCCGACGATGTGTTGCCCGCCGGAAGGAAAAGTTTCCCGTTTCACAAATGCGGACTTCCATGTGGGGAAGATGTCCCCGGGTTCGGGGTACATGTAGTGGACCCAACCCTCGCTTGCAGTGGCGCCAGCCGCGTCGAGGATCATCCGGCCGTAGGGCCTGCCCACAACATCGGTAGCGTTGCTGGCGTCCTGGCCTTCGAGCGCGGGGTCTGCGGCATGGAGGGACCTGATGCCGTTGGCGGTCCAGACGAAGAAATAGGTGTCGTCGTGGAACCATCTGGAACCTTTCCTTCGGAATTCCGGATAGGCCTTTTCCCCCTCCTTCTCGAGGACTGCTGCTGCTTCCCGGACAAGTGCCATCAGTTCCGACGCATTCATCTTCTTGGGGCGCGGAATGGCCATGGGCGCATCGGCCAGATAGACACCGCAACCCACCAGTACCCAATCTTCTCCCATCTTTGCCTTGCTCACATAGGCCGACTTCTGCGTGGAAACGCTTTCTCCAGGCTTGGGCCACATATAGTCGACCCAGCCCGAACCGCTGGTTTGCACCACGTTGAACATCTCGCGGATCAGCTGCTTGCCCTGGGTGTCCTTGAGGTCCATCAGGTTGCGTCCCTCCAGGTTCGGAAAGGCCGGGTTGACGAGATCGACGCCCGCCATGTCGAGCACGAAAATATATGCGTCCTTTGCGATGAACGGACCTGTCGCGTCATGGAAGAGCTGAAAAGCCGCGCTGCCATGCTTCTCGATCTGTCCGATGGCGTCGGTCACCGCATCCACAACAAAGCTCCTTTCCATGCGGTCGTCGTAGATGCCGCAACCGACAACGTAGTTCTTGCCGGACGGAGCAGTCACCAGCCGCACATAGCTGCTTTTCCATCTTGGCAGAAGGCCGCCCGGAACAGGCCATTGGTAGTGGTACCAGCCTTCCGGTTTGTTGGGGAGCATTGTTGCGGCGCCGATGAGCCCACGAATGATCGGCTTGCCGTTGATGTCCTTCAGCTCCATCTGGTTCTTGCCTTCCAGCGCCGGGTCGGGATGGACCAGCATGTTTCCCAGGGGATCCAGCACAAAGATATAGGCTTCGCCCTGACGCCAGCGGCTGCCAGACAGTCTGAAATCGCTAAACGCTGCTTCACCTTTGGTGCGCATCAGTTGTGTCGCATCCTTGACCAACTCAACAAGTTCTTCGGTCGTGCCACTGAACATTAGAGAACGGTTGATGGTGTCCATGATTGACTCCTTTTTCACTGTGGATCGTAGTGCGCCAATGCCGGCACCGCTGTGGTGAGTTGTTTGGCACCGCTAATTACAGCTCGCCGTGTCGGTTGCCTTGGTTTCCGGCTACGCGGCTTGTCCAGAGCTTTTTGTGCAGGGCATGGAACGCAAAATTGAATAGCGACAGCACTGCATTGGCGATCGTCATCGGGATGAGTGTCAGCAGACCGTTTCCTTCACTGAACTTCGGGTTTGTATCAACGTAAAAGCGAATGTACGGATTTTCGGACGACCGCCAGAAATCCTTTTCCTGGTTCGTTGCCATCGTTATCCATCCCACTTTACGGATGAGCGGATTTCCCTCTTCGACCTGCTTCAAGCCAAACTCTTGCGCCAGCTGCACCATCAGCTTCAGCGTGTGGGAAGGAATGTCCAGGCCGCGCCGCGGGTACATCGTGCGCGTGCGCCGCGCCACCATGGCATAAAAGCTCGGACTCACGGGGGCGTAAAAGAAATAAACCGGTTTTCCCGGATGAAGGAGCTTGAACCTGGACGCTTCGGTCAACCAGAAGGAGAGGTTGGCATTCCTTTGGCGATATTCCGGCAGCAAGCCGACCTCGGCCCTGAAAATGGCAGCCGGTTGCCCTCCAACATATTTATCGAAACGGTGCACGCCAAAGTATCCAATCAATTCCTTCTGTTTGTTGCGATACAGAAGAATTCTCGTCTCCTGCGCCGGCGAGTTGACCACGTAGTGATCGAAGCTCCTTTCATCAAGGCCCGTGAATACGGCCTTGTGAATTTGGTAAAGCCTGCCGCTGAGTTCCTGGCGCTGTTGCTGACTGAGCCTGCCCGGATCGATTCGCTCGGTGGAGAATACCTCGGCCATGTTTACGCACCGATGTCCTCGGCCCAGAGGGTAGGGTGGCTGCGAACGAATTCGCGCATGAGGTTGATGCAACGCTGGTCCTGAATGACCTGTATCTGGACCCCGCGGGCCGCGAGCCACTGCTCCTCGCCCATGAAGGACTGGTTCTCGCCGATAACTACCCGCGGAATGTCGTAGAGCACGATGGCTCCGCTACACATGGAACATGGAGAAAGCGTTGTGTAGAGGGTGCATGCCCGGTAGAAGGCGGCGGATTGTCGACCGGCGTTCTCGAGCGCATCCATCTCGCCGTGGAGGATGACGCTCTCCTTCTGGACGCGGCGGTTGTGACCTCGGCCGACAATGGCGCCTGAATGCACAATGACGGAGCCTATGGGTATCCCGCCCTCGGACAAGCCGCGCTCAGCCTCTTCAATCGCTGCGAGCAGGAACGGATCCACGTTCTTCTTCCCAAGGTGGTTGTAAACAAGAATCGATCCGCCCACCCTAAACCGCCCGCCGTCAGGGGGCAATACAGTAAACTGATTAGATGCTTTCTGGGGCGTATCCCCGACGCGCCTTGGCCGGCCACGCCATCGAATTAAACTCGCGAAAGAACTGTTCCTCCAGTTGCGGGCTCTTATTACCGATGAGAGCGGCTCCGCATGGATTCGCAAAAACGGGAAGCGCGACATGATGAAAAAAATCCTGGAACAACCGCAGGCTGTATTCAGCATCGGACATTCCACCCGGGAGTTGGCGGAGTTCATCAATTTGCTGCAAGCCCATGAAGTAACCAAAATAGCGGATGTACGAACCGTGCCGCGCTCGCGCCACAATCCGCAATTCAATCTGGAAACCCTGCCTGAGGCATTGAAGACCGTCGGCATCGGCTATGTCCATTTGCCCGGACTCGGCGGCCTGCGCCACGCCCGTCCCGACTCGCCGAACATGGCGTGGCGCAACGCATCGTTCCGCGGTTTCGCCGACTACATGCAGACCAATGAGTTTGCGGAAAACCTGGCGCGGTTGATCGAGTTGGCCAAGCACGATCACATTGCCCTGATGTGTGCGGAGGCCGTTCCGTGGCGCTGCCATCGCTCGCTCATCGCCGACGCCCTCATCGTGCGCGGGATTCCGGTGGAGCACATCACGAGCAAAACACATCGTTACCCGCACGCGCTTACCCCATGGGCGCGGGTGGACGGAACGCGCATCACCTACCCTGGAGAGATATTGCCAGCTACCTCCGTGTAATCAGCTGGCTTATGAGCGAGGGAGTTGCCGCTGAACCGGTTCGGTTGGCGGCAAGTGCCAATGCGCGCGGCACAGAATTGGTGGAGGCCGTGTCCTGCTCTTCACTTGGCGATAAACAAAGAGGGCATGAAGCCCTCTTGTTCAGTGCCACGGCTGCCGCGATCTACCGTCGAACGATGCGCTCGCCTTCAACTTTGACCTTGTCACCGGCGACAACGCCGGGAACAGTTTCGTGACGCAGGACGCGCACGTCGCCATTTTCCATCTGCACAGTCACATCATAGACCTTGGTCTTCTTGATATTTTGCTCGATCTTGTTTCCGGCTATCGCGCCGCCGACCACGCCGGCGATGGTTGCCAAATCGCGTCCCGTGCCCTGGCCCACTTGATTGCCAATCAGGCCGCCCGTTGCGCCGCCGGCGATGACACCCAGACCGGAACTCTTGCCCGCCAGCTCAACTTCCTTGACGGAAATGACCTCGCCGCAATTGGCGCAGTAAATCTTCTTTTCAGGTGCCGGTGGCTCTGCCTGAACAGGTTTTGCGTGTTCCACAGTCCTGGTCCTTGCGGCTGCTTTGGGGGCGGCCGCCTTGGCTGGGGGAACTGGCTCCGGAGCGGGGGCTGCAGCTTGCTCCTTGGCTTTTTCTTCGGCCATGGCAGCTTTGACTTGAGCCGCAATTTCCTCGCTGGACGGTTTTTGCGAGCAGCCGCTGAATGCCAGCATGCTGATCAACGCCAGGATGCCAAATGCGCTGGTAGGTGTTGTGTTGGTATTCATAATGATGGCCTCCATAAATATTGTCGGGGCGATGGTGGATCGCAAGCACGAAAGTTGCTAATGCTGCCACTAGGGCAGCATAGCAATAACGCTAGTTGGAATGTCAAATGCCGGGTTAGTTCAGTCTGTTCACGACGGGATCCGTGGGTTTGCTTTCGTTTGCCGGGATCATCGGCGTCTGCTCGGTCTGATCTTCTGGAGAGCGGGCTTTAAGAACGAGGCGCTCGCGTGCGATCTGCCTTGGAAAGAACAAGAAGCACATGGAGGGACTCAAAAGAATTTTCGAGGCAGATTCTGTAACGCGGTGTCGGAAGAAGAGCCCCTGACTAGTTCCCAAGCGGGAATTTATCAGGGGTCATCAGGTCGCGATTATTTGCGGCCTTTTTTGCAGGTGACGGCGACGATGTTCATGGTGTCGCTGTCCGGCGCGGTGGCGGTGGCCTCCATCTTGCAGGTTTGCCCCGCAGGCGTTTTGTTGAGGACCACGTTGTAGTCGCTGCCATCGGGCAGGCGCACCTCCGGGAAGACGAAGTTGCCGTTCTTGGTGATTTCGACTTCCTTCACGCCCTTGAGCTCGAGTACCAGCCCCTTGCTCTTGGCGGACAGTCCTTTGACCGTTCCACCGACAGCGTAGCTATTGGTGGTGCAGCTGACGGCAACATTGTTGATCGCCGCACCAGCGATGTTGCCGCTACCCTGGCTGACCGTACAGGTCTGTTTGACCGGTTGGGTGGGCGAGGTTTTGACCGTGACAGCGTAGGCGGCGCCTTTCTTTAACGCCTTGGGGAATTTGAATTTGCCGTCGGCCTTTACAGAGAGGTCGTCCGCGTCGTTGAGCTGAAGTATCACCTCACCACCGGCAAGCCCGGTGACTGAGCCGCCGACGGTGAGCGGAGGGGGGGGCGGCGGCGGAGGGGGAGCCTTTTGTTCCTCGCCGCAACCGGCCAAGCCGGCAATCGTGGCCGCTATCAATCCAGTACGTACTGCCTGTGTGAACATCTCCATCATTTGCTCCTTGTTGTTAATTTTACTGAGCTGCGATCTAAGGTTTGTTATTCAGGCGGCCACTAATGCTTTGAACGAACGCGGTAATGGCAGGTCTGGCGCGATTGTACACAATTTGGACGGGCAGGCTAATTGGGCCACGTTATTTTGAATCAACATGCAAACGAGCCGCGTGTAGTATTCGCTTGTGAACCTCGGCACCAAAAATGCCGGGGTCTGTACTCCACCTCGACCTGAACCTGAATTTTTATAGTGATGACCAATAATTTCGACAACCTGCAACCTTCCACTGTCTGGGCGCACTTCGCCACGCTGTGCGCGATCCCGCGCCCGTCGCAGCATGAGGCGGCGCTGAAGCAACACCTGATCAAGTGGGCGGAGGCGCGCGGCATCGAGCATGCTGTGGATGGCACAGGCAACCTGATCCTGAAGAAGCCTGCGAGTGCAGGATGTGAGGCGATGCCTGGCGTGATCCTGCAAGGCCACCTCGACATGGTGTGTCAGGCCAATGCCGGAACCGTACATGACTTCGAGCACGACCCGATCGACGCCCAGGTGCGCAACGGCTGGGTGGTGGCGGAGAACACCACGCTGGGCGCAGACAACGGCATCGGCGTGGCGCTTGCGCTGGCTGCGCTGGAGGAACCGGGATTGATCCATCCGCCGTTGGAGGTGCTGCTCACCGTCAACGAGGAATCCGGCATGGACGGTGCGCGCGGTCTTGCTGCCGGTACCTTGCAGGGCAGAGCGCTGATCAATCTGGATACCGAGGAATGGGGCCATTTCTATCTGGGCTGCGCGGGCGGCGTGGACGTGGAATTGCACCACGATTGCGAGCAGCAGGATGTGCCGGCAGGTTTCACGATCCTGCGCTTCGACGTGTTCGGCCTGCGCGGCGGACATTCCGGCATCGACATCAATGTCGGGCGCGGTAATGCGATCAAGCTGATGGCGGAGGCGCTGCACGATCTGTCTGCACACACCGATGTGCGTTTGATCGAGTTGAATGGCGGCACGGCGCGCAACGCCATTCCGCGCGAAGCGTTTGCCGTGTGCGCACTGCCGGCCGCCGCTGTGTCGGGGATAGACGCATGGGTCGAGCATCGTTTAACGGCATGGCGGCAGCGCTTTGCCGAGGCCGATGCGAACGTGTCGTTCCGCTATGAACTGGACGAGATGCCGGTGGGCAAAGCCATTCATCATGCCGAGCGCGATCGCTTGCTGACTTTCCTCGACATCGCCGCGAATGGCGTCTCAAGCATGAGCGACGCCTTCCCGGGCGTGGTGGATACGTCGGACAATCTCGGCGTGGCCAGCCTTGCGCAGGGGGTATTCCGCGCCACCTTCAAAATACGCTCGCTGCACGACGGCCGCGCCGATGCGCTGGCCGACAAGCTGATCGCGCACGCCGCGAGTTATGCCTTGCGCGCCTGGAAAGACGGCGCGTATCCGGGCTGGACGCCGAATCCGTCGTCCGCTCTGCTTGCGCTGAGCCAGCGGGTTTACACCGCGCAATTCGGCCAGCCCGCCAGTCTGCAGGTGATCCACGCCGGACTGGAATGTGGACTGCTCGCTGCCAGCCATCCGCAGCTGGATATGATTTCTTTCGGCCCCGACATCCGCGGAGCCCACGCGCCGGGGGAACGGGTCGAGATCGAATCCGTTGCACGCTGCTGGCAGTTGCTGAAGGCCGTGTTGCAGGCGCTGGCCGAAGCCTAGGCGGGGCGCACGGTCGCTTTTGTTCAACGCGAGGAGAACCATGATCCCGTTGCACGAATTGCTGAGCCGCATCTACTGGGATCCGGAGTTCGGGCGCGGCGAATTCAAGATCGGTTATCTCGATCATCTGCGCGAGGGGTTGGTGTACGTGTCCCTCAATGAGGCGCGCCCGGAGGACGATAGCCGCTTCAGCTTTGCGGTGACGGATGAAGAGGGCGTGGTGCACAGCGTGCCTTACCATCGCGTGAAGGAAGTGTGGAAGGACGGCACGTTGATCTGGCAGCGCGAGCACTGAAGTCGACGAGAGGGTAGCTTGGCAGCGATCGGAAACAGGCGACGGTTCGACGCGTCTAAAAGCTTGGAGCTGTGACGGATCAGCCATAAAGCAGAGAAGGAGAGGTTCTCATGATTCGACTGGACAAAACATTGCGCGCGTGGGGTACGCCCGGATTCAACGACGTCCTCAAGCAGGAAATCGCCGAATTGGGGGCAGATCGGTTGTCGTTGCAGCAGGGCCTGTCGGCTAGCAGTTCCGTGGCGAATACGCCGATCACCGTGGTGATCCACAACGTGGCCGAGCTGGAAGGCTTGATCCGTGTGAGGGCGGGCATCTTTTACCAGGGATTGATCGGCGGCTGCAGCTGTACGGACGACCCGACACCCGACAGCGAGATCAATGAATATTGCGATGTGCAGCTGGATATCGACAAGGTCACGGCCGTGACGAAGATTGCACTGGTGGCAGGCGATTAAAGCCCGCAACGGGCGTGGCGTTACTATCTTCTGAGCTGTCATGATTCAGTGCAGCAGCAGCCGTACTTCGATATGATTCCTGCAATTCGGCTCAACTCCTCGGCCTTGGGTAAACTGTGTGTCGACATCAAGGAATTGGCTACCGGAATCAGCAACACTGAGCCTGCCTGCGTTGAAGGGCTGGGTTAGTATTCATATTGGGAGGGGCAATGAAAGTTACACCGGAGAACGTCAGGGGCTTTATCCAGCAAGGGCTGGAATGCGAGCACATTCTGGTGGAGGGGGATGGACGCCATTTCGAAGCGGTGATCGTGAGCAAGGCATTCGAGGGCAAGGGGATGCTGCAGCAGCATCGGCTTGTCTATCAGGTGTTGGGGGACAAGATGGAGAAGATCCATGCTTTGTCGATGAAAACTTTTACCCCGGAACAGTGGGCAAAATTAGGCTAAGGCCTGGAGGAATCATGGACGAGAAACAAGTCGCACTGGAGCAGATCAGGAAGACCGTTACCGAAAATCCCATCGTGCTTTACATGAAAGGCACGCCACAGTTCCCGCAATGCGGCTTCTCCGGCCGCGCCGCGCAGGTGCTCAAGGCTTGCGGCGTGACCAAGTATGTTGCGGTGAATGTGCTGGAAGACAAAGGGGCGTGGGATTACCTGAAATATTATGCCGATTTCCCCACTTTCCCGCAGCTGTACATCAAGGGCGAGTTGATCGGCGGCTCCGACATCATGGCGGCGATGTATGAGCAAGGCGAACTGCAGAAGCTGATTGCAGGTGCCACCGCGCAATCCTGACCGGCCGGATGAATACCGCTGCGGACTCGACTTGTTTTCCGGCCCAGCGGGCGTAGCGCAGCCGATAATCCAATAACGTCGCCTAACAATATGCTTGCACTATTCCGGCTCCTTTTTTGCGCTGTGCTGTTACTGGCAGCGAACCCGGCGTACCCAGCCGGAGCGGCTTGTCCTCCTGCGCTGGAGGAACCGACA
>Ga0316624_10000760_pt1 | contig 11758 bp, 10 predicted proteins | sample OWC_Aug_N3_C1_D5_FD_207657 | JGI IMG/M metagenome (GOLD analysis project Ga0316624, IMG submission 207657) | Wetland soil microbial communities from Old Woman Creek delta, Ohio, United States - OWC_Aug_N3_C1_D5_A | ecosystem: Environmental > Terrestrial > Soil > Wetlands | place: USA: Ohio...
CCCGCGATGTGCTGATCGACCTGTATGGGATGGATATCGAATTTTCCGCTGACGCGCTGGAAGAGGTGTATGCCGACCTTGGCCAAGTGGGGCAGAGCGTGCTGGGTTCGCCACTAAGTGACCGGCAGGCCGGCGAGGCGTTGGCCGAGATCGCCAGTGCCGAGTATGTAAACGGTCGTATTCGCCGCAACGTGATGGACACGCAGCGCGGCCTTTCCTTCCTGATCCGGAGCAAGAAGCTCAACGCGGCGCAGATCGAAGAGGTGCACCAGATACAGCAGGACATCGATTCGCTGGACGGCCATACCTCGTTCCTGTTCGACAAGATCAACTTCCTGATGGCAACCACGGTGGGTTTCATCAACATCAACCAGAATCGCATCGTGCGGTTGTTCTCGGTGGTGTCGGTGGCATTGCTGCCGCCCACGCTGATCGCCTCCATTTACGGCATGAACTTCCGCTTCATGCCGGAACTGGCCTGGCAGCTGGGCTATCCGTTTGCGCTGTTGCTGATGGTGCTCACGGTGGCGCTTCCGTTCTGGTACTTCTACCGAAAGGGCTGGCTGAAGTAGGAGGGTTTATTCCGCTTTACTTTTCCAGCAGCCGCTGTAGCACCGCCCCGGCCAGCATGTAGCCAAACAGCGGCGGCATGTAGCTGATGGTGCCGTTCACCGCGCGGGCGCGGCCGTGGTCGGTGGGCTCCGGCGGCAGCGGGTCGTGCGGCGGCTCGTCCGAGAACACCGTCAATATCCCCTTGCGGATGCCGTGGTGCCGGTGCAAACGGTGGCGCATCTGCTTTGCCAGCGGGCACATCTCGGTCTTGCTGATATCGGCCACCTTGACGCGCGTCGGGTCGAGCCGGTTGCCCGCCCCCATGCATGAGGCGACCGCTAATCCACGCTTGAAACTCTCCGCCACCAGCGCCTCCTTGCAGGTCAGCGAATCGATGCAGTCCACCACGTAGTCGCAATCGGCGGGAACCAGCTCGTTCACGTTGCCGCTGTCGAGAAAGACGCGCAGCAGCGTCACCCGGCACTCGGGGTTGATGTCGGCGATACGCGCTCCCAGCAGTTCCACCTTGGGCTGCCCGACCGTGGAGAGCAGCGCCGGCAATTGCCGGTTGATGTTGCTGGCAACGACGACATCGTGATCGAGCAAGGTAAGCCTGCCGACCCCGGCGCGGGCCAGCGCCTCCGCGCAATACGAGCCGACGCCGCCGAGGCCGGCGACGAAGACGTGTTTGCTCTTAAGTTTCTCGATGCCCGCGTCGCCGAGCAGGATATGGGTGCGGGTGAACTGGGGTGGGGTGGTGTTTGGCATGGCGCGCATTATAGATGCGCTTGCGACAAGGCTGGCATCACAGCGAGCGCGTTCGCCGTTGTTGCCTGTGCGATGTGATCCAGCGGCATGCCGCGCAGGTCCGCCAGGGTCTGCGCGATGCGCGGCAGATACTTCGGCTCGTTCGGCAGGCCGCGCTGCAGAAAATCCGGCGGGATGTCCGGCGCGTCGGTCTCCAGCACGATGCTGCCCAGCGGCAAGGTCGCGGCAAGTTCGCGCAGGCGGTTGGCGCGCGAATAGGTCATTGCGCCGCCGAAGCCGAGCTTGAAGCCGAGCTTGATGAATTCTTCCGCCTGCTGGTGGCTGCCGTTGAAGGCATGGGCGATGCCGCCGCGCACCCTGATCTGGCGCAGGTATTTGAGGATGGTGTCCTGCGCGCGGCGGATATGCAGCAGCACTGGCAGGTCGAAGTCGCGTGCCAGCTTCAGTTGCTCGACGAAGAGGTGTTCCTGCCGGGGCTGGTTGTAATGCGGGATGAAGAAATCCAGACCGATCTCGCCGACGGCGACGGCCGAGTGTTGTTTCAGGTATTTGCGCAAGGCTTCAATGTCCTTCGGCGTGGCATCGTCCGTGTACATCGGGTGGATGCCGTAGGCAGGCGCGCAGTTCGGGAAACGTTCGCACAGTTCGCGCACGGCCTCGAAATTGTTATGCGCCACTGCGGGGATGACGATACGGCTGACGCCGGCGGCTGCGGCATCGCGCACGATGTCGGCCTGCCTGTCGCCGAACTCGGTGGCGTCCAAATGGCAGTGGGTTTCTATGAACACGCTAATTCATCGTCAAGATGACCTTGCCGATCATGCCGCCAGCCTCGATCAGCTTGTGCGCCTCGGCGACCTGCTCCAGCGGCAGCTGGTGCGACACATGCACCTTCAGCTGGCCGGCATCCACCAGTGCCGCGGCCTGTTCGAGCATTTCGCGCTGGCGGATGCGCTGGTCATCCAGGCCCAGCGCCTGCGGCGTAAGCATCAGCTCATAGCACAGCGAAAGGTTGCGCAGCCGGGCCAATTGCGTTTCGGCCAGCGACAGCGGGGTGGAGAGCAGGCTGACCACCTTGCCGCCGATGCGCGCGGCGTTCAACGAGCGCAGGTAGGTCTCGCCGCCCACCGTGTCGTACACCACATCAACACCTTTCCCCTCGGTCCAGTTCAGTGCCTCTTGCACAAAGTCCTGGCTCTTGTAGTTGATGGTCTTCTCCGCGCCGAGGCTGCGGGCGAACTCGGCTTTCTTGTCATCGCCCACGGTCACCGCAACGCGGGCGCCTAGGTGGCGTGCCAGTTGAATGGCGACATGGCCCACGCCGCCCGCGCCGGCGTGGATGAGCACGGCCTGTCCGGCTTGCAGGTTGGCGCGCTCGACCAGTGCTTCCCATGAGGTGATGAACACCAGCGGCAGCGCGGCGCTTTCCAGCAGGCTCATGCGGGCGGGCTTTTTCGCGCAGTAGTCTTCGTGCAGCGTGGTGTATTCGGCATAGTTGCCGGGCTCGTCGCCGAGGCCGCCGTTGCAGAAGAACACTTCTTCGCCGACCTTGAAGCGCGTCACCGCATTGCCAATCGCTTCGACGATGCCCGCGCCGTCGCAGCCGAGGATGGCGGGGAGCTTGTCCGGATGGTAGGCGGGCTTGGCGCGCAGCTTCGTATCCACCGGGTTCACGCCGGCGGCGGCGAGCTTCACGCGCAGGTGATGCGGCGTGGCTAGCTCGGGCTTGGGGATGTCGCGCAGTTGCAGGACGTCTGTGTTTCCGGGGGCAGTGGCGAGAATGGCTTTCATTTTTCACCTCTTGATTAGATCGATAACAGAGCAATCCCCTCCCCCTTCAAAGGGGGAGGGTTAGGGAGAGGGTAAAATTGGCCAAATACCCTCTCCCCCAGCCCCTCTCCCGCAAGCGTGAGAGGGGAGTCGGTATGGTTGCTATGTTAAACTTCATAAACTCTTTTAGCGAGACAACACCATGTCCGGAAACACTTTAGGCCAACTTTTTACGGTTACCACTTTCGGCGAGTCGCACGGCAAGGCCATTGGCTGCATCGTGGACGGATGCCCGCCGGGAATGGAGTTGAGCGAGATCGATGTACAGCCTGACCTCGATCGCCGCCGGCCCGGCACTTCGCGCCATGTCACCCAGCGGCGCGAGACCGATACTGTGGAGATTCTTTCCGGCGTGTTCGAAGGCAAGACCACCGGCACACCGATCGCGATGATCATTCGCAACGAAGACCAGCGCAGCAAGGATTACGGCAGCATCGCCGACACCTTCCGTCCCGGCCACGCCGATTACACCTACTGGCAGAAATTCGGCATCCGCGACCATCGCGGCGGCGGCCGTGCCTCGGCGCGCGAGACGGCAGCGCGCGTGGCGGCCGGTGCTATCGCCAAGAAATGGCTGTTCGAGCGTTATGGTGTCGTGGTGCGCGGTTACCTTGAGCAGCTCGGCGAGGTCGTGGTTCCGTTCAAGGACTGGAATGACGTGAACGCCTCCGGCAACAGCTTCTTCGTCGCCGACGCGAGCTATGTACCGCGCCTGGAAGAATATATGGACGCGCTGCGCAAATCCGGTGACTCCATCGGCGCCAAGCTAGCCGTGATCGCGCACAACGTGCCGGTGGGCTGGGGCGAGCCAGTGTTCGACCGGCTGGATGCCGACATCGCCCACGCGCTGATGAGCATCAACGCGGTGAAGGGCGTGGAGATCGGTGCGGGCTTTGCCTGTGTCACCCAGCGCGGCAGCGAACACGGCGACGAATTCACGCCGGAGGGTTTCCTCTCCAACAACGCGGGCGGTGTCCTCGGCGGCATTTCCACCGGGCAGGACGTCGTTGCGCGCTACGCCATCAAACCTACCTCCAGCATCCGCATTGGACGCAACTCCATCAACAAGGCTGGCCAGCCAGTGGTCGTCTCTACCGAAGGTCGCCACGATCCTTGCGTCGGTATTCGTGCTACGCCGATCGCGGAGGCGATGCTGGCGTTGGTGCTGATTGACCATGCGTTGAGGCATAGAGGGCAGAATGGGGATGTGGTTTGTGAGACGCCTAAGTTGCGTTAACACGTTCATGCCTAAGCAATACGCACTTTCTTTGCAACAATTCACTGCCGTGTCCAAGCTTGCCGGGACTGAGCGGTATAGCCATTTCGTTGCACGTGTGGCTGACTGGGAAGGCGTCTGGGGGCTTCGTAATGAGGCTGGTTGGGTTAGTGCTAGAGATAACGATGGGAATACCGGATTCCCTGTGTGGCCGCACCCTGACTACGCCATTGCTTGTGCTACCGGGGAATGGGCGAATAACTCACCTTCTCCAATTGAGGTTCACGAATTTGTTGATGAGTGGTTGCCAAACATGGCTGCTAAAGGAGTTCTTGTTGCGGTGTTCCCAACGTCGTCAATGTCCGGGGTAATGGTTTCGGCGCTTGAACTTCAAGCCAGCATCCTCGAAGAATTGTCGAAAATTGAGTAAGAGTTAGGATGGATTGAGCGTAGCGATACCCATCGAAAACCGCCGGGGGTTGCCCGGCAGCAAGTTACGTTTCTTGTCTTGCCAAGAAAGGTAACCCAAAGAAGTCGCCCCCGGTTTGCCGCCCCTTCGGGGTTCACTGTGTTGCTCGGCTAGTCAGGCGGCTGCGGAACTCGCGCTACGCGCTCAAACAGTCCTCGCCGAAATCCCCTGACCAGCCTGCGCTACTCGGCGGCGCACAGGGGAAAGTAATTCAAATCCGGTTTTGTGTGGGCATGAGTGCCCACGTTTTTTGGGGTGCGTAGGTGGGCGCTCTGCGCCCACCTACGGGGTCGGCTGTTGATTTGGGTTTTCGTTTTTTGCTTTACTTTCCCCTATCCGCCACCGAGTAGCGCAGGCTGGTCAGGGGTAGTCCGACGAATATGTTTGAGCACGTGGCCGCGTAGCGGATCGTGCGAGTTTATGAGGAGGCCTGACCAGTCGAGCAACGCAGGGAACCTCGAAGAGGTGGCGGGTCGGGGTCGCCTTTTCTTTGGTTACTTTCTTTTTGGCGAAGCAAAAGAAAGTGACTTGCTGTCGGGCAACCCCCGACGGTGTTGGTTTTTCAAATAAAAGGTAGCATTGCAGCAATGAACATCACCCATCAAGTCAAATGGCTGATCCTCTTTGCGCTGCTGATCAACGCCGCCGCCATGCTTTCCCCCATCATCAACAGCGGCGATTCCATCACCTACGCCGCCCTGTCGCAACACATCGCGCTCAATAATGATTGGGTAAACCTGGTGCTGGATGGCAAGGACTGGCTGGACAAGCCGCACATGCTTTTCTGGATCACGGCACTGTTCTTCAAGATCGGCGGGGTCAGTGCGTTCACCTACATGCTGCCGGGCTTTCTGTTCCACCTGATTGGCGGTTATTACACCTGGCGCATCGCGCGCTTGTTCTATGGCCGCGATACGGCGTGGATGTCGGTGCTGGTGTATGTGTCGGTGTATCAACTGATGGATGCTTCCATTGAGGTGAAGGCGGAGACCTATCTGACCGGCTTCATCATGGGCGCCTGTTATTACTGGCTGCGCTACGACACCCAATCCAAATTGAAATATTTGTTGCTCGGCGCGCTGTTCAGTGCCTGTGCGGTGATGACCAAGGGCGTGTTCACGCTGATCACCATCACCAGCGGTCTGGTGTGCATGTGGGCATTCCAGAAGCAGTGGCACAAATTGTGGAGCGGCAAGTGGCTGCTGGCGCTCGTCTTGACGCTGCTGTTCACGGCGCCGGAAGTGGTGGTGCTGTACCTGCAGTTCGACCGCCATCCCGAGAAGGTGGTGTTCGGACAGACGCAGGTCTCCGGCATCAAGTTTTTTTTCTGGGACAGCCAGTTCGGGCGCTTCTTCAATACCGGGCCGATCAAAAACACCAATGGGCATCCGCTGTATTTTGTGCTGGTGTTTTTGTGGTCATTCCTGCCGTGGGTGGCGGTGTTCGTGGCGGCGATGGTTGCCGGCGTGCGCCAGTTCCTCGCGGGTGGCGTCGGCGAACGGGCAAGCTTTATTTTCCTGTGCGGCGCGTTCTTCATCACTTTCCTGCTGTTTAGCGCCACCAGTTTCCAGCTTGATTACTATACGGTGATCCTGTTTCCATTCGCGGCCATCCTGTGCGGCAAGTTTCTGCGTGATTGGCTGGCGCAGCAGCGCGAGGAGCGTTTGCTGCTTGCCGTGCAGTTGGGACTGACACTGCTGCTGGTTGTGCTGGCAGTCGGGCTGAGCGTGTATCTGGATAACTCCATGGTGTTGGCAGTGGTGCTGGCACTGTTAGCTGCTTTGCTGGGCTATGGCTACGCTACCCGCAAGCAACTGCGGGCCGGCGCTGTGCTGGTGTATCCGGTGTTCGCCATCACGATGCTGTACGCCTTTCTGGCTCTGACGAATGCGCTGACACTTACGGCATACAGCGTGCCGTACAATGCGAATGTGCAGCTGGCGAATAAGTCGACCGCGCCGATCTACGCTTGGCGCATGGACATCGTGGCGCGCGAGCTCGGCTTGTACAATAAGTCGCCATGTTATGCGGCGAACGATCTTTCACAATTACCCACGATAGGGCGCTACTACCTGCTGATCAATGGCGAGCACCTTGCGCAGCTGGGCGGGCGGCTGGGACATGTTGAGCAAGTGGCGCAAGGCCAGTGGATAGTGCACAAGACCGGCACGTTCCCGCGCCTTCTAAGGCTGGCGAAAGGTGCGGAGCCGATGGAAGATATCCGTATCGTGCTGGTCGGCAATACGAAATGATGGCGGGCTATTTCCTAGCGCGCTGGTAGAGCCGGAAGCGCTCGTTCTGGTCGCCTTTGCGGCCACCTTCCCAAATCTTGTCCCAACCGATTTCGTCCTCAACGGGCTTGGCGACGCGATTGCCCTGCACCAGTAACAGATCGCATACGCGGGTTGCGTTGCGTTTGGGGTTGAGGTCGCCGAAGTATTCCAACATAACGCGCTGGCTGTCGCCGATGCGCACGCCGGCGATGCAATTATATTTCTTCGGCAAATTTTCCTTGAGGTCGTCGACCATGTGGCGGTAGCTCTTGCCGGTGTCGAGCCAGGGCAGCCACAGGGTCATGGTGAGTATCCACAGCAGGGTGATGCCAGTCGCCCAGTTGATGAGCGAGCGGCGTACCGAGCGACCGACGCGCCATACCAGCACGATCCAAAGCACAGTGACCGTAACGGCGATCCAGAACGGAACAGCGTTGAAATCGGGAGCGAAGCCGGGCTGGTATTCTTTCAGCCAGTGGGTGATCTTGGCGTTGTTATCGAGCAGCAGGCCGGCCCAGCCCCACCATAGCGCGATGGCAAGCAGGGCAAAGGTCATGATGCCGAACCAGTCCAGCGCATTCGCAGCGCCGCGGCGAACGGTGGAAAGCGCCGCCGTGGCCAGCAGCGAGATCGGCAACAGCATGGGCAGGCCGTTCTGGTCGTTGATGTCGGGCACGAAGCTCAAGGCGACGAACATGACGATGAAGCTGGTCAGCAGCAGCTGGAGCTCGGCTTCTTGCAGGACTCGCTTGCGCGCTTCCCACACCGTCCAGGCTGCCAGCGGCGCAGCGGGCCATGCCAGCCAAGGCAAGGCTTTCAGGTAATAGAACACTTCGTGGAACTTGCCGCTGCGGGCGAAGCCGAACCACCGGCCGATATTGTGCGTCCATGCCCATTCGACGAACAGTTCGGGCGAGCGTTGGAAGAGCAGCCAAGGCCACACGGCGAGCCAGGGAAGCGCGCAGAGCAGGGCGATACCCAGTGTGGTGAAGTAGGCTCGTGTGCGCCAATTGCGGAAGGACAGCAGGCCGAGGCTGATAAGCAGGAACAGCATCGGGGCGATGAAGCCCTTACTCATGAAGCCGATGCCAAGGCCGATGCCGATCAGGACGCCGGCGATCTTTGCGCGGCGCAGGCTGAGCGCATAGCCGTACAACATCATGGCGCAGCCGGTGAGCAGCGCGTTGTCGGTAAGGATCTCGTGCGCACGCACCAGCATGCCGAGGCAACCGATGAGGATAATTGCAGTGGGCCAGCCACGATTGTTGCCGAACAATTCGCGTCCGCTGAGGCCGACGAAAAGCAGGGTGAGTGCGGTATAGAAGCCGGTTGCAAGACGTGCGCCATCGTGTAGCGGCAGCAGCGGGGAGAGCGCCTTGGCGAACAAGGCTGCGGTCCAGTAATACAGCGGCGGCTTATCCAGATAGGGTTCGCCACCCAGCGCCGGGACAATCCAGTCGTGGGTCTGAATGATGTGATAGATCAGGCCGAAGCCATAAGCTTCATCCGGTTTCCACGGATCGTGTCCGATGAGCCCGGTGAGCGCCCATGCTGCACATAGCAGAAACAGGAAGCCTGCCTTGAGCGGGGTGATATCGGGCTCTTTTAACTTGGTGTAGTAAGCGTACATCCGGCTTTATTCAATGGTCTTGAGTGTTTGTCCGTGCGGATATTGTGCGTTGACGAGGCGCAGATAACTTTCGGCATTCTTACCCAACGGCGAGCGTTGCGCCAGCTTGTCCGCTGACCGGATGGGTCGAACACCCGCCCAATGCGGCGGCGATGATCAGGGCGGAAAAGAGATAACGCATGATGTAAATCCGGAAAAGAAAAAGGCAGCAAACGCTGCCTTTTGATCTTTACTCTTGATGAAGTTCCATCAAGCGGCGGTTTTGGCGCCGGTATTGTATTTGTTGCGGAACTTCTCGATGCGGCCTGCGGTGTCCACAATCTTCTGCGTGCCGGTATAGAACGGGTGGCACTCGGAGCAGACTTCAACGTGCAGTTCCGATTTGCTCATGGTGGAACGGGTCTGGAACTTGTTGCCGCAGCTGCATGTCACTGCGATCTCTTTGTATTCAGGGTGAATGGCGGCTTTCATTTTGTCTTCCTAGCTAAAGTTGGGCGCGGCATGTGTACGCGCACGGATACCAATTAAGGGGGCGCATTATCCATAAAAAGAGGGGGTTGGGCAAATTCTTTCGGTGTGGGCTAGCGCACCTGCCCCCGTTCAATGCAGATCCCAACCTGTTTGCAGCTACGGACGGCTTGCAGCTTGGCGACGCTGACTTTGACCCAGGGCGCATTGAAATCCTTGAGGATGATCTGGGCGATATGTTCTGCCAGGGTTTCCAGTAGGGAAAAATGCCCGCTGCTCAGTACAGCCTGAATGTGTTGCGCAACCTGCGCATAGTCCAGTGCGTCCTTGATATCGTCACTTTGGCAGGCCCGGCTGTTCGGCATGGCGATGTCCAGGTCGAGTTGCAGCGTCTGCGGCACGCGCTTTTCCCACTCATATATGCCGATGAGCGTAACGACTTTAAGTTCGCGCAGAAAGATAATGTCCATATTTAGGGTGTGGGACTGGTCGGTTGGTGGCATTGGCGCATTCAAGTAGAATTCGCCGCTTTGCATTTTAAGGTATTACAGATGAGCACCCTAATTTTTGTTGTATGCGCCTACCTGATCGGCTCGGTCCCCTTCGCCGTATTAATGAGCAAGGTGTTCGGCCTCGCGGACCCGCGCACTTATGGTTCCGGCAATCCGGGGGCAACCAATGTGCTGCGTAGTGGCAGGAAGGCGGCGGCGGCACTGACATTGCTCGGCGATGCGGCCAAGGGCTGGTTGGCGGTATTTCTGGCGATACGCTTTGCGCCGCATGATGGCGATGGTTTGTTGATGGTGGCTTTGGTCGCCCTGGCGGTATTTCTGGGGCACGTATTCCCGATTTTCCTGAAGTTCAAGGGCGGCAAGGGCGTGGCAACGGCGCTGGGAGTGTTGCTGGCATTAAGTGCTTGGATGGGGCTGTTTGCGCTAGTTACCTGGCTGCTAGTGGCAGTGGCGTTCCGTTATTCATCGCTGGCCGCTTTGGCAGCGGCGATCGCCGCACCGGTATATGCCATGTTGCTTCACCTGCGCCCCGAACTGGTGCTGGCAACAGCCATCATGTCCATGCTGCTGATCTGGCGGCACAAGAAAAACATCCAGAATCTGATGACCGGCAAGGAAAGCAAGATCGGCAGCAAGTAAAGCTGAGTCTCAGTCGGCGTAATTCAATTCCTGCAAATCCCAGCGCGGCTTCACGATAAAGCGATAGTCGCGCTGCGCAGCTTGCTGCTGTAATCGCATCGCGCCTGCAAAGGCGATCATCGCGCCATTGTCGGTGCAAAATTCCAGGTCGGGGTAAAACACACTGCCGCCACGTTTGCCGATGGCTGTATTCAGGCGGCTGCGCAACAGTTGGTTTGCGCCGACGCCACCTGCCACGACCAATTGATCCAACCCGGTCTGCTTGAGTGCCGAAAGCGCCTTGTTCACCAGCACGTCCACGATGGCTTCCTGTGCGGCATGTGCAATGTCTGCATGCGTCTGCTCGTCGGGCTCGTTCTGCTGCACAGCAAGCAACACCGCAGTCTTTAACCCGCTGAAACTGAAATCCAGGTCCCCGCTGTGCAACATCGGGCGCGGCAGCTTGAAACGCCCCGCCGTGCCGCGTTGCGCCAGCCTGGATAATAGTGCGCCCCCCGGATAGTCCAGTCCCAGAAGTTTGGCGCTCTTGTCGAAAGCCTCTCCCGCCGCATCATCTACCGATTCGCCTAATAGGGTGTAACGGCCTATGCCGTCCACTCGCATCAATTGCGTATGTCCGCCGGAAACCAGCAGCGCGATGAATGGGAAATTCGGCGCCGGATCGGACAGAAGAGGGGAGAGCAGGTGCCCTTCGAGGTGATGAACGCCAATGGTGGGCACATCCAGCGTGTATGCCAGCGCACAGGCGACGCTTGCGCCAACCAGTAGCGCGCCGGACAGGCCCGGGCCTTGTGTGTAAGCGATGGCGTCGATGTCATCAAGAGAGCAATCGGCTTTTTGCATGACGCTGCGAATCAGCGGCAACACGTAGCGAACGTGGTCGCGCGAAGCGAGTTCGGGCACGACGCCGCCATATTCGTTATGCAAGGCGATCTGCGAATGCAGGGTGTGCGCAAGCAGGCCGCGCTCGCTGTGATACAGAGCGATGCCGGTCTCATCACAAGAAGATTCGACCCCAAGTGTAATTAATGACATTTATTGCTTTTCAGACGATGCTGCGTTGTTATGAGGAATGCGATTAAACATGCTGATTGGGGCTATCTGCAAATATATTTCACAAATGTGTTGACGCGAGTTTTTGAATCCCTATAATGCGCACCTCTTCGCTGCGGCGGGGTTGAAACGAAGCGATAAAAATCGCTTAATGATCAGCAGGATGGTCGCGTTTCTTCAACCGGCAAGGCAAGAAAAAATAGTGCAAAACTGTAGTTGACAAGAAAAATTTAGTCCCTATAATGCGCACCTCTTCGCTGCTGAGGCAGCAAGAAAAAGAAGCAAAAAGTTCTTTAAAAGATAGAAGAAACAACCGATTAGTGTGGGTACCTGTATCTGGGTAGATGA
>Ga0316624_10000761_pt1 | contig 11755 bp, 11 predicted proteins | sample OWC_Aug_N3_C1_D5_FD_207657 | JGI IMG/M metagenome (GOLD analysis project Ga0316624, IMG submission 207657) | Wetland soil microbial communities from Old Woman Creek delta, Ohio, United States - OWC_Aug_N3_C1_D5_A | ecosystem: Environmental > Terrestrial > Soil > Wetlands | place: USA: Ohio...
ATCTCCAGTTCCGGCTTTGTCCCGGTCTCCGCGAAGGCTTTGCAGTACTCCCTCATGGATTTGAACGTGTTGGGGAAAATGCCATCCTCCGTCTTTGCCAACCCCTCTCTTTCCCATTCGAACTTCCATTTTTTATACCGCGAAATGAGCGGGAATAATGCGAAATTCAAAGAACCCGCATTCAATGAGGCCATTTCCGGCTTGTAATGTTTTACGGGCGCGACGCGCTCCTCGACCGTCATCCCGCCTCCGCCGCCCGTGGTGATGCAAATCACGATATTACAGCGGTTTTTGACGCTCGTAATGATCTCCTTGAAAAGATTGAGGTCGGAAGAGGGAACACCGGTGTCAGGATCACGGGCGTGGATGTGACAGACGGATGCCCCGGCTTCGTAAGCCCGCACCGCTTCATCGGCAATCTCCCTAGGCGTTATGGGGAGATGCGGGGACATGGTGGGTGTGTGAATGCCTCCTGTAAGAGCCGCAGTAATGATGAATTTATCCTTCATGCCCATTCGATCCTTCCTATGTCGGAGTCAGTTTTTGACCTACAGGGCGGGCCCTGAAGGCCCGGAAAGAACGGATCAAGCCCTCATCTCTTCGGGTTCAAAAAATCGGGTCGGAGAAACTCGGGGTCTGGATACGTATAGAATCCCTTCCCACTCTTGACACCCAATTCACCTTTCTTGATCTTCTCCATCAGCGCATCGGGCGGCTTATCTTTGGGGTCCTTCGAGTCGTTGTAATAGACCATCTCGATATTGTAGACGGTATCGAGACCCACTTCATCCATGATGCCGAAAGGCCCTCTCTTCATTTTCGTGAAGAGGCACCAGGCACGGTCAATGTCTCGGAAGTCCACAAAATCGTTTGCCCACATATAGAGGCACTGCCTTTTAATGGCCCGCCAAACACTGTTGAAACAGAATCCCAGGATCTCCTTTTTGACTCTGAGAGGAACACACCCCAGCGAGCGAATCCATTCTTCACCTTTTTGGATGACCTCGGGGAGGGTCTGGGTGCCCGCCATCAGGTCCGTCATGATGGTCCCCTGCAGGGGAAAATAGAAGTGGGTATTGATGCACCGCTCCGGTCTGCCGCTGCTCTGTTCCATCTTTGAGATGGGCAGAGAAGAGCTGTTGGAGGCAAAGATTGCCTTCGTCGGGGCCTTTTCTCCGAGTTGCTTGAAGACCTTACGTTTTACTTCCAGGTCTTCCGTGATTGCTTCCACGACCAGATCGGCATTTTTAAGGGCTTCGTCGAGATTGGTTGTAAATCTGATGGCCTTCTTGCATTTTTCCCATTTATTCCAGGGGATGAACGGATCGCCTCCTTTTGCCTTAAAATCTGCATAAAGTTTCTTATAGGTGTCATCAAAGGCTCCGGCTACGGTGTCAAAGACGCTCACTTTATATCCGGCATTTGCCGATATCATGGCGATCTGCGTACCCAGGAGACCGGTACCGATGACGGCAACATTTTCAAAGGGTCTGCTCATCATGGATCCTCCTTTGTTTGAATCATATGCCTCAAGACTGGACTTTTGTTGGGGACCGGTCCGGATAGAACTGGGCGAGGATAGGACCCGGATCGGCCAATCCTCCGATGTAAGCAATCGGATACTTGAATCCTGTCTTTGCCAGTTTCTTCATTCCCGAAATAGCCCGCTCCAATTCCCCCGGCGGCAGGGCAATCACGATTTCATCATCTGCCACCTGTCCCAACGCCCTCTCGCCATAACACGGGATCGACAGGGCGGGCTTGCCGCTGACGTAGCACTGGGCCAGCGAATCGGCGCAGGCACCCTCTCCGATAAAGAAGAACTGGAAGCGCTCATATTTCTCTTTTTGAAGCCCGCACATGATCATCATGACCTGGGCGGGGCTCCCGTAGATCAAGACCACTTCAGGCTCGAACTTCTCCTTGCCGAGGGGAGCGACGACGATCGCCTCTCCGACGGGGGTGCGCGGTGTTTCATGCTGTTGCTTTAATGCTTCTTCAACGGAGGCGAACCAGGTGGCAGACAGCATGGTTGCCTCATTCTGCATGCTCTTTTCGGTTGCTGGCCGCAGCCCGTGAAGCCGGGTGCACCGGTCACCGATCGGATCCTCCTTGGTCACCCCGACCGTCTGCCCCAGCACTCTCGCCAGGAAAGGAACTTGGCAAAAAGTGAATCCTCGCTTTACCCGGATTACATTCGGGATCTTGTCCAGCTCTCCACGATTTTCCAGGCGGCGAAAAGCGATTGGCTCACTCTTCAGCTTCAGTAAGGATTTGAAGTCTTCGGTCATCTTTGCCCAGATAGCCATCTTTTCTGCTCCTTTCTCCGGCGGATGAGACTCCGACTTCCCTTTCCGTCAACGGGTTGGGAAGGACTCGCCTTCGGGTGACTTTGAACATACATAAAAAGGGAGTTGTCTGTCAAGCCCAAAAGGTCACAAAAAGCTCAAATGAGATGAAAGTTGTCTTTTTGCGTCAGGAGTGAAGTGGGTCCAGTCCTGGATGTAGAGAGCTGGGGTGATTGAGATCCGGGTTCGCGAGAGCTTTCGGTTCTTTCCGCAGCCGATTACACTTCCAGATATTTCTCTCGAACCTGTGGCTTGCCCTTTAACTCCTCGGTGGTACCCGCAAACCCTATATGTGCCTTGCCCATCAGGTAGACATGGTCTGCCAAAGACATAGCCACCTTGATGTTGTGTTCCACCAGTAGAATGGAGACACCCGCGTTATTGATCTCTTTCAGGATATCCCTGACTTCCTTGACCAGAAGTGGCGAAAGGCCCTCCGTGGGTTCATCAACCAGCAGCAGTCCGGGATTGCCCATCAGGGAACGGCCAATGGTCAGCATCTGCTGTTCACCGCCCGATAGAAACCTCCCCGGCTGCTGGGCCCTTTTCTGAAGCATAGGGAAATGGTGATAGATTCTACTCACCGTCCATGCCTTCGGATCGTTGGGATCAGCGGCTTTTCCTCCTTTGATTCCCAAGAGGAGGTTGTCCACCACGGAGAGATTGGGGAAGATGCGCCTCTCCTCAGGAACATAACCGATACCGGCCCTGGCCACCTTGAATGGCGGATAACCCGTAATATCCCTTTCCTGGAAGGTCACCGATCCCGATCTCGGCTTGACCAGGCCCATGATGCTCTTCAGGGTTGTGCTTTTCCCCATGCCGTTTCGACCCAGAAGGGCGATCAATTCCCCTTGAGCAACAGTCAGGGAGATCCCCTGCAAAGCATGGCTTGTGCCGTAGTAGGTATTCAGATCACGAACTTCAAGTAGCATCCCTGCTCCTCGTAGAAAGCGCAGAGCGCATAGAGCATTGCGCATGGGGTCAAAAACTTGGAAAAGACTTTAAACATCTTTTTACGCCATGCCCTCTGCACCATGCCTTATATTGATTCGACTTCCGTTTCACCCAGGTAGGCATCCTTTACGGCCTGATTCTGCCGGATCTGGAGCGGAGGGCCCGAGGCTAGAACCTCACCATGGTGGAGCACCGTGATGCGGTCTGCCAGGGAGAAGACCACGTCCATATCGTGCTCGATGATGACGACCGTCTTACCTTCCGTGAGCCGCCTGATCAGCTCCACGGCATAGTGGGTCTCATCCCGGGACATGCCAGCCGTGGGCTCGTCCAGCATGATCAGATCCGGGTCCGTGGCCAGGGCCAGGCTGATTTCGAGGGAACGATGTTTCCCATAGGACAGCATCCCGGCAGGTACGTCTCGCTCTTTATCCAGATTGATCCGCCTCAATACCTCATCGGTCTCTCTGGTGACGTTCTGCATTCTATCCACCTTGCGGAACAAATGAAAACGGATTCCCTTCTTTGAAAGGATGGCCAGTCGAATGTTCTGGAAGGTAGTCAACCTGTTAAAGGTGCTGGTAATTTGAAAGGAGCGCCCCACTCCGAGGCGCATCAGCTTGTGAGGCCTGGCTCCGGTGATCTCCCTTCCTTTGAAGAAGACCTGCCCCCGGCTCGGCCGGTATGTTCCGGTGATGACATTGAAGAGAGTTGTTTTCCCCGCCCCGTTAGGCCCGATGACGGCGTGCCGCTCTCCCTCTTCAACCCGCAGGTTGACATCGAACAGTACTGCCAATCCCTTGAAATCGTGATAGAGCCCTTTGGTTTCTAAAATGTTCATGAAGCCTTCTCCAGGTGAGCGCTCGGGGCAGAATGGGCAATCCATTTCTGCTTCAGAGATCTGACTAAGCCTACGCACCCCATGGGAACGAATACAATGACCAGAATGAGGATCAGCCCCACCACCAGCTCCACCTGTTCCGTAAGGCGACTGGTCAGTTCCTCTATCACTTGTATGATGGCTGCACCCAAGATGGGGCCGAAGAAGCTGCCTACGCCCCCGATCATGGTCATCGTAATCGGCGCGAAGGACTTAAAGACGTTCAAAGACTCGGATGAAATCAGGTTCTGAAACAGGGCATAGACGGAGCCGGCAACCCCGGCAAAAGCAGCGGCGACCACATAGACCACCGCCTTCGTCTGGGGCACCTTGAAGCCCAGATAATCGATCCTCTTCGCGTTATCCCGGACTCCCACCTGGATTTGACCGAAGGGCGTCTTCGTAAGGAACCAAATCATCCAGAGGCTCGCCCCCAGGAGGCAGATGGCAAAGTAATAGAAGTTCTCCGGCGGCTTTATGTCAATCGACACAATTCCCGGGATACTGAACCGCGGTATGGGAAACCCTCCGATGCCATCTTCGCCACCGGTGATGCCTCTCAATTTTAATGCGAGGACGTGCATGAGCTCTCCAAAGGCGAGGTGAAGCATGGCAAAGGCTGTGCCGCTGACCCTGACCACTAAGGGACACAGGATCAGGCCGAGGAGAATCGCCGAAAGCGAACCGATCAGAACCGCCGGTAAAAGGCTTAAGCCCTGGATGTGCTTCAACGCCAGGGCTGTGCCGTAGCCCCCGACGCCAAAGAACATGGCATGGCCAAAACTGAGAAGGCCGGTGTAGCCCAGCAGCAAATTGAAGGAGACTGAAAAAAGTGCGAAGATAGCGAAGGTGACAAAAAGGTTGGTATAGTAAAGGCCAAAAAGCTTGGGGTAAAAGGCCAAGACTGCGGCGAGGGCCGTCCAAAGAATCCATTTAAGAACTCTACCCGTCATTCTCTCTCTCCGAAAAAGCCCGTAGGCTTAATTGCCAAGACGACTGCCATGAAGGCGAACATCAAGACCGGCGCCAGTGAAGAGACGAACTGAACACCATAGGAGCTCAACAACCCAAAGATGATAGAGACCATAAAAGCTCCCGAGAGGCTGCCGAGACCCCCCGTCACCACGACCACAAAGGCGTCCATGCCTACCTGGTCCGCCAACCCGGGGAATACCATGAGGATGGGGGCGATGGCCACACCGGCCACGCCCGCGAGCCAGGTCCCCACTCCAAAGACAAGCATGAAAACCAAAGGCATATTGATGCCGAGGGCATTGACCATATCCGCGTCGGAAACGGCCGCGCGCACGATCTTGCCTAAACGTGTCTTATACAGGAGCAGGGCCATCATCGCCAAAACCAAGAGGGCCATGGCGATGATAAAAAGACGATAGACCGGGTAGTCCATTCCCGCAATGGGCACCAACCCCGACAAAAATGAAGGAATTTTAACCGGGAGGCTCTCGGTTCCCCAGAAGATCTTCACGCCGGCCAGGATGACGAGGGAGACACCCACTGTTAAGATCAATTCAGCCATATGTCCAAGTCCATGGACTCGTCTAAGGAGAAATCTCTCCAGGAGTATCCCGAAAACGGCCGTGGCGACCGGCGCCAGGAGCAAGGATGCCCAAAAACTTCCTGTCATGGAGAGGAACTGGTAGCAGAAATAGGCGGAAAGCATGAAAAAAGAGGCGTGGGCAAGGTTCAAAATGCCCATCATTCCAAAGATGATGTTGAGACCCGAGGCCACGAGAAAGAGTATCATACCGTATGCGAGTCCATGGATTCCCTGGGCCACATACATAGCAGTCGTCTGATCCATCCGTTACCCTCGCAATAGAAAAACACGCATGGCGCAAAGGGCATAGGGTCGAAAATATGACCTAAAAAGAAAACTAAAGTTATTCTTACGCTGTGCGCTATGCCCTATGCACCATACAGTTCCTATTTAACTTCCCCATTCATTCCTGCCTTTGCACCGATCGAGGTTACGATCCATGAATGGGAGTATCTTCTCCGCCGGTATCTTGAATGAGGGGCCCGTATAGGAACAGCCTTTGTACCAGTAATAGGGGGGGATATTCATGGATACCTTCTGCTGATCGGGGGGGACATAGAGATCCACGGTGAGATCCTGGATCGCCTTGTGGTCGCATCCCCTCATTTTCATGATCTTCCCGTTTGCATATTGGTAGCTGTCGCCCTCCCAGACCTTGATGATCTTTTCCGGGTCCGTACTCCCAGCCCTCTCGATCACGCTCAGGAGCCAGTAGGTCTGCTCGGTGTAAGAGCCAATGTTTCCAGCCCCGTGTTCGTAGAGCGGGGTGTTGAAAGGGGCCTTCCACTTGGTCTTCCATAAATTGTTATATGTTTTATAGTACTTTGTATACTCAGGGGTTTTGAAGGTCGGGTTATCCGTTACATACTGGCTAATATGGACTAACCCGTTCGTCCCTTCGACCCCAACCTGATGAAGGAAAATGGGTTCCTCCACGAAGACATTGGCAAAGGGAAGGGTGATCCCCATCTGTCTCGTCTGCTTGAGTAGATTGGCTGCGTCGGGAATCCAGTCACCGGTATAGATCACCTCGGCTCCGGAGGCTTTGATCTTGGTCAGGTAAGGGGCGAAGTCGGTCAGGAACAGCTTATGGTAATCCTCGCCGACGATCTGGCCCCCGGGGAAGTACTCCTTTAACCCGCGTTTAAACCCATCGGCCAAGGCATGGCCGAACATATAGTCCTGGCAAAGAATGTAGAACTTTTTCTCTTTTTTCCTGATGTGGCCGTAGTAGTAAGCCAAGCCGCGGCCAAGTTGTTCGGTCGAATAGGAGGTCATGAAGGCATAGCGGGAGAAATTCGTGGCATCCATGAGCTCGTCGGCCAAGGAAGCGGCGTTCTGGGCAATAACCTTATATTTATTGGCAGTCTCGTTGATGATCTTCATCAGATTGCTGCCGTCGGTTCCCCACAGGACGTGAACCTTCTCCTGCAGGACCATCCGCTCACAAATCTTCTTGCACTGGTCCGGCTTGGACATGTGATCCGCCTTGATGATTTCGACCAGCTTTCTTTTGCCATCGACCAGAATACCTCCTCGCTTGTTGATGTCGTGGGCAACCCACGAGAGGGAAAAATAGTATATTTGCCCAACTTGTGCGGCGGGCCCGGAATGGGAGGCCACCAGGGCGATTTTAATAGTATCGCCGGTGGGGGTCACCGGGTTGTTCGGATCGAAGTCCGACATATCTCCCATTTTGTTTACATCAAAAGCAGCGTTTACCGCCATGACCTTGGACGGGCTAAAGGCCATCAGGGAGATAAAAGAAAGAATGGATAGAAGAACGAAAATACCCTTACCGATCGCTTTCATTTTGGACCTCCTTTCTCTTCCTAAAGGTTTTGGGGTTGTAAAAAGCTTATTCTAATCCTCTTTCCCGCAGGCTTGGAAATATCGCTTAGCCTCCGGATGGTCTGAGAAATTCGGTATGCCAAAAAAGATCTTTTATCAAAACTGGCCGCAGGGGATACAGAAATCTCCCGAAGGATCCATCAAGAGACTTCCCTCTGCTGATCGACTCCCACCCTTTGCTTCAGAGCATGGTATCCCTCGGCCCTAGGAAGGGTTCCCTTTTTTTGTGGCTTCCTCCTCCCGAAGGATTTTCCGGAGGATCTTTCCTATCACTGATTTCGGAAGAGAATTCCTGAACTCCACCAGCTTGGGCACCTTGTAAGCCGCAAGCTTCTGCCTGCAGAAAGCAATGATCTCCTCCGGCGTGGCTGTCTCACCTGGCCTCAGGACGATATAGGCTTTTACCGTTTCTCCCCGGTACTCGTCGGGGATGCCTACGGCAACCGCTTCTTGCACTTTGGGGTGCTGGAAGAGGACCTCGTCGATCTCCCGGGGATAGATGTTGAACCCTCCGGCAATGATCATGTCCTTCTTGCGGTCCACGATGAACAAATAGTCGTCTTCATCCTGCACGGCAATATCCCCGGTATAAAGCCATCCACCTCTCAGCTGCCCGGCCGTTTCCTCGGGATTGTTCCAGTACCCCTCCATGATGAGGGGACCCTTCATGATGATCTCTCCCGGCTCTCCCCTCGGGACATCATGAATTCCCTCCTCCAGGTCCACGAGCCGCACATCATTGTCCGGAATAGGAATCCCGATGCTGCCCGTCTTCTTGAGACCCAGAATGGGATTGGAAATTCCGAGAGAGGAAGACTCGGACAGGCCGTATCCCTCACTGAAAAAGATACCCATGTCTTTCACCTGCTCGATCAGTTCCACCGGCATAGGTGCGGCCCCGGAATTCAAAAGACCAAGTTTTCGGTCCAGGCCCAATTCCACAGCCTTGGGATGGTTGATCACAGCATTAATCATCGTGGGGACAGAGGGGAAAAAAGTGATCTCCTTGAAATTGGAAAGAATGGACATAAACTCTTCAAGCTGAAACCGGGGGACCATGATTTGAGTGGCGCAGGAGAAGATTGCCCAATTCAGGACCACGATGTTTCCGTAGACATGAAAATAGGGTAAGATGGCGACGACGCTGCGTCTTTCGTAGGGAGTTAAGATGATGCTGGACCATCCCCAGAGAGCGCATCGAAACGTGGCTCCCACAACATTGGCATGCGTGAGGACTGCTCCCTTGGGAATTCCCGTAGTGCCGCCCGTAAACTGAATCAAGGCCGGATCCTCCGGATTCACCTGGACACGGGGACGCTTGGCGGTCTGGACGCTCTCAATCAGAGCTGAAAAATGATGCCATCCCTTTTCCAGGTCCAAACTGGCCGGCGTGCTAACGCCCATGCCTTTAATATAATCCGTCACCCCGGTTACGATCACCCGGGGGATTTGGATCTCTTTACAGAGGGTTCGGACGTTCGGGAGCACCATGTCAAAGGTGATCAGGGTTGTCATGTCCGTTGCGGCAGCCATCAGCTTAAGTTCTTCAGCCGTATACATGGGGTTAAGGTTCACGACGATCCCGCCCAGTGATAACACGGCATAGTAAGCGATCGGATATTGAGGGCAGTTCGGCAGATGGATTCCTACTCGCTCCCCCTTCTGCACGCCGATCGTGCCTAAAGCCTGGGCGAATCGCAAAACCAGTTGGCGCAGCTCCCAGAAGGTTATCTCGGTTCCGTAAAAGTTCAGGGCCGCCTTGTCCGGGTAGGCGTTGGCGGGAATTTGGATCAGTTCATGGACCGGCAAACGCGGCACGCGGACGGTGGTGGGCACGTTGTAATCGTAGTGCCTGTGCCAGGGTTTTATTTCCAAGTCAGATTACCTCCCTCTCTCGTTGGCATAAGATTATTTCGTCAAAGGTGTTCTCAAGAAAGTCCAAAAAAATAAGCCGGTTCCGTATCGGACGGCCAATTCCTGTAATGATCTTTATTGCTTCCTGCACTTGCCATGCTGCGATGATTGCCGGAGTGGCTGCAGGATTGCCTGTCAGCACCTCAACGCCGCAGCCGTTCCCCGTGCCCGAAACATGACTGATCGCGTTAAGGCCTTCATCTCCCGGAAGGATGGTCATCAGTTGGCCGCAGAACCCTGCGATGGCGCCGTGGACAAAGGGAATTCCGAGACGATCGCAGGCAAGGGCGACGATTCGACGGGTTCTATAGTTATCCAGCGCATCAATCACAACGTTTGCGTTTCTTATGAATTTGGTGACGGTCTGAGTGTTGATGGTCTTATGAATGGGGGTTACTGCTACGGCAGAGTTGATCTTTTTTACCCTCTCTGCTGCCGCTTTGACCTTGGACTTCCGGAGGTCTTTTTCCGTGGCCATGATCTGCCTGTTAAGGTTATTTTCGACAAAGCGATCACGGTCGATGACGACTAGATGACCGACCCCCTGCCTTGCAAGCAATTCGACGATCGTTCCGCCCAGACCGCCCGCACCGCACACGGCAACCGTGGAGCGAAGCAGCTTGATCTGTCCCTCGAGGCCTATGGTGCCAATGTTACGCAGGTATCTGGCGGGAACGACACCGTGCTCCAGGCAGGCAATCTCGGTTTCCAGTGGGGTGGTTTGGGTCTTGGCAGAGATGAGACGAAGGCTCGGCAAGTCGATCACCCGTGTTCTCTGTTTGCCGGGCCCCACTCTTGTCTTGCTCAGCCGGTGAATCAGTTTATCAGCAGATTGACCCTTCGCCATACTTATACTTGTTCGCAGATTTAAGAAAACATTTTGAATCAGCGATTTCGCATTATTTTTTTTCTGACAAAAATGTGGTCGCTCCCGTGAACCAGAGGGCTTGATTGGCATCGCCTTCGAAGCGAAGCTTTCCCTCGTAAAGAGCTTCCATGGATTTATTAAGATCCTGGGATGACATGATTTTGAAAGCGGTGTTTGCGTCCGACCAGACCATGGCCACATCGAATGGTTTCCGATCCCCTTTCAGCGATGAAATCTCGCCCTTGTCGAAAATATATAACCTTGCCCTCTTTCCATCGGCGGTTTTAATCAAGATCTTCGTTTTTTCATTTTTGATATATTCTTTAAATTCGCTGTTTTTCTTAGAGGCTTTCTTAAGCTTGCGAAAGAGAATGAAGAGCAGCAGTGTCAATTTCATGGATATCCCCCAAGAATTGATATGAGATGAGAAGTCTTTCATCCGCCGGCGACGTTGGGTATCAGGTCAAGCTTATCGCCGTCTTTAAGAGTGACTGCGGTCAACGCCTTTATATTCGTTCCATTGAGCAGGATGTTGCTGTTGTCCCAGATCGGCTGCTTTCTGCTGGCTCCCACGGATTCGATTTTTTTCTGATAGACAGGCCCGAAATGCGTCTCAATATAATCCCTGGCTTCGTCAATACTGATAATGTTTACAGTCACAGTCTTTACTCCGAGAATAACCCTCCACGGACCGATGAAGTTGATATGGACTAATGCCACAATCGAATCCTGAAAGACGGATCTAAAAGAGTTGCTTTATGCTCAACTATTCTGCACCGATGGAGGCCGCAATCTCCGGCATGCCGAGGCTTTCCAAACGTTTCTTTGACGGCTTGCCGGTCGCTTTGTTCCAGTCCCTGATCGCATAGTATTTGGGCAGCATCTTCTCGATATTGGGCACGTGCCCTTCTTGCCCACCTTCCGGAATCGGCCTCATGGCCAGCTCGGGAAGCGCATCATCCCCGGCGGAGATCCCGAGTTTGCAGGACAGGGCCCGCTGCAACTGGAAGATTCGCTCTCCGGCCTTCAATAATTCATCCATGGTCGTGTCCCAGCCGGTCGCGGCATTGATCATATCGGCTAACGGGGCAAAAGGTATCTGTGCAAAATGGCATATCCCCAGGGAGTCGGTCAAGGCCCTGAAATTCTGTCCTCTTTCAACCATGGCAGCCTTGTCATCCCCCCAGCGGTCACCCGCGTCAAGGCCTGTTTCGGGATGGACGACGCCGCTATCGATCTGGTAGCCGTCGCATTTATTATGATCCGCGCCGCGTGGCGCGGTGGCATAGACCAGCGCCATGGAATGGTATGCCCTCGGGTCGTGCATGGGGTACTCCAGCCCCTTGGTCTGGACCGCCTCTCCAACCGGGCGGCCGTAT
>Ga0316624_10000762_pt1 | contig 11753 bp, 10 predicted proteins | sample OWC_Aug_N3_C1_D5_FD_207657 | JGI IMG/M metagenome (GOLD analysis project Ga0316624, IMG submission 207657) | Wetland soil microbial communities from Old Woman Creek delta, Ohio, United States - OWC_Aug_N3_C1_D5_A | ecosystem: Environmental > Terrestrial > Soil > Wetlands | place: USA: Ohio...
GCGCGCGGACGCGGATGACCTCATCGCGGGAGCTCGTCCGCGGGCTCCGTCGTGATCGGAGCCGCGCGTGACCACGCCTGTGTTCGTGCCGGACGCGTCGGTGATCCTCAAGTGGGTGCTGTCCTCTCCCGCTGAACCGGAGAGGGACCGGGCGTTGCACCTCCGGGACCAGTGGCTGGCCGGGCGGGTCCGCTTAGTGGTGCCCGGCCTCTGGTCGTACGAAGTCGGGAACACCGTCGGGCGGCGAGAGCCACGACTCGCGGCCGAGTTGATGGCCACCCTGCTGGCGCTGGAGATGGAGGAGTTGCCGGTGGTCGCCTGGTACCGGCGCGCCCTCGGACTGGTGCGACGCCACGCCGTGAGTTTCTATGATGCGTCCTATCATGCCGTGGCGCTCGAAGTGGGCGGGGCCTTGGTCACCGCCGACGCAGCCTACGTGCGCAAGGCCGGGTCAGCCGGCGCGGTCGTTCCGATCGGGCGGCTGGAGCTGGGCTGGACGGCCGCGCCGTCGTAACCGCGAGCACCTGACTCCGACGGCTGAATCATGACCCACTCGACCATCGTCGTGGCAGGAGCGACCGGGAATCTGGGCGGACGCATCGTGATGGCTCTGCTCGAACGAGGAGCGGACGTCAGAGCGCTTGTTCGTCGCAGCAGCGCACGAGACAGGGTCGAGCACCTGCAGAAACTCGGCGTCGCCGTAGCCTCTGTCGATCTGGCCAGCGCTTCGCAGGCAGCATCGGCATGCGCGGGCGCGGCCTGCGTGGTGTCGGCACTGCAGGGCTTGCGGGATGGCATCGTGGAAGCGCAGACGCTTCTACTGGAGGCGGCGATCAACTCTGGCGTGCCGCGCGTCATTCCATCCGACTACTCGATCGATTTCACCAAGTTCCCACCTGGGCAGAATCGCAATCTCGATCTGCGTCGGGACTTCCACGAGTGTCTCGCCAAGACATCGATTTCAGCAACGACGATCTTCTGCGGTGCATTTGCCGACATGCTGACCGGCCAGATGCCGCTCATACTCTTCAAGCTGAAGCGGGTCCTCTGTTGGGGAAATGCCGACCAGCGCATGGACTTCACGACCATCGACGACACGGCCGCATTCACAGCGCGCGCGGCGCTTGATCCCTCCACTCCTCGCTTCCTGCGAATCGCGGGCGACCAACTCAGCGCCCGGGAATTGACAGTGGTGGTCAGTGAGGTGACCGGAACCAAGTTCCGGCTGCTCCGCCCCGGAGGGCTGGGCATGCTCGGCGCGCTCATCAAGGTCGCGCGCCTGATCACGCCAGGAGAGCAGGAACTGTACCCGGCGTGGCAGGGCATGCAGTACATGCGCAACATGTTCGAGGGCCGGGCAAAGCTCGAGCCCCTCGACAACGATCGTTATCCTGGGATGCGTTGGACGACGGCTCGGGATGTGCTCTCAGCGGCTCAGCGCGGCTGACATCCGCACCCTTTCACTTCAAGAGCATCAGCACTTTGTACATCAGCACCCCAGGCCAGAAGATGGCCTTGAGGATGCCGAGCACCCCGGCCCAGAACGTGGCGGCATGCTGAAGGTAGTAGACCGCCGCGCCGATCACGGCCAGACCATAGATACCGCCGCACGCACCGTTGTTCATTGCTCTCCCCTTCGCCGTCATGGTGGTCCCTCCCGTCATCGGCCTCGCGAACGCGCGGCCGCGTGGCTACTGCTTCATGTACACCACTCTCCCGCCCACGATCGTCGTCTCGACCGAGAGACTGCGCAGTTCGGCGGGAGGCGTGGTGATCGGATCCCCGCTCAGAATCACGAAGTCGGCGAGCTTGCCCACCGTGATCGAGCCCTTCGCGCGCTCTTGGAACTCGGCGTAGGCCGCCCCGATCGTGTAGCCTTCGATTGCCTCCTCCACCGTGATCTTCTGCTCGGGTACCCACCCATCAGGGTGTTTCCCGTCCAATGTTGCTCGGGTCACCGCGGCGTACAAGCCAAGAAGCGGGTTGAGCGGGGCGACCGGCCAGTCGGTGCCGATTGCCAGCCTGGCACCGCGGTCGAGGAAGGTCCGGAACGGGTACGTCGTCTTTGCTCGCTCGGTCCCTATCCGCCGGTCCGCCCACCGCCCATCGTCGATGGCGTGGTAAGGCTGAACCGACGCGATGACACCCTGGCGGGCAAACCGCTCGAAGTCCTTCGGCGCGACGTGCTGGGCGTGCTCGATGCGAAACCGGCGATCCCGCGGGCCGTTTGCCGTGATGGCGTCGCCGAAGAGATCGAGCGTCATCGAGATCGCCCGGTCGCCAATCGCGTGGATACACAGCTGCTGCCCTGCCTTGTCCGCCTCCACCATGCGCGATCGCATGCCGTCGATCGGCTGCATCTCATCGGAGAGCAGCCCGTACTGGCCTGGCGCGTCGGTGTACGGTTCGAAGAAGTACGCCGTCGTGGACCCCAGCGAGCCGTCCGCGAACGCCTTCACCGCGCCGGTCCGGAGGAACGGCAGGTCAAGCGTCTTAGCTGTGGCAGCTTTCGACTGCTCCACCCATGATGTCAGGAGCGGTGCGGCGCGAATCCTGGCGGTCAGCTCGCCTTTCTGCCCGAACGAGGCATAGAGATCGACGTCATCCGCCGCCGGCCCCATGTCCTGAACGCTCGTGACGCCGAGCGAGGCCATGTGCTCAAGCGCCCGCTTGAGCGCGCGAAGCCGGCGCTCCCGGCCGGCCGGAGGAATGACCTTGTGGACGAAGGCCATGGCCGCGTCTTTCAGCAGCCCGGTCGGATTCCCCTGCTTGTCCCGCACGACGGTGCCCCCGGGCGGATCCGCCGTCTTCGCGGTGACGCCAGCCAGACGGAGCGCCGCCGAGTTGGCGAGCGCCATGTGCAGGTCGTAGCGCCCGACGAACACGGGCGTGTCCGGCGTGACCCTGTCGACGACCTCCTTCGAGGGCAGTTCAGGCGGCGTCCACGCCTGCTCATCCCAGTTGCCGCCCAGAATCCACTCGCCCTTGGCGGTGGCCTTGACGCGCTCCCCGATTCGCCTGGCGAACTCCTCCCGGCTCGACGCGTCCTTCAGGTCGACGTTGTCGAGCTGCATGCCGCCCTCGATCAGGTGGAGGTGGGCGTCGTTGAAGCCCGGCAGCACGGCCCTGCCCTTCGCATCGATCACGCGCGTCCCTTCGCCACGCCACTCGGAAACCTGGGCGGTGCTTCCCACGGCGACAATGCGGTCCCCGGCAACCGCGACCGCTTCAACGCGCGGCGCCGCCGGATCGACCGTCCATACCTTTGCATTGGTCACGATGAGGTCCGCTCGTGGAACCGAAGACGAGCCGCCGCACGAGGCGCCGACTCCAGCCGTACAAAGCACCGAACACAGGGGAATCATGTGCCACACCTTCCTTCCGATGGCCCTGGTTCTGCTCACGCCAACCTCCTGCGTGCACGCCCACTCCGGCCCCGGCCTGACTTGGTCGCCACCGGCCGGACCACCGGCTTCTTCGCAGGCCGACGGATTATAATCCGCTCCCTGGAGGGTTCGGCATGAAGTCTCGGCAGCTCAGTTGTGTCCTGCTCGCGCTGCTGGTATCGCTGCCGGCATTCGCCGGCTCACCGCCGATCCGTACCGCTTCGGGAATGGTGGTGTCGCAGAACAACATCGCTTCGCGCGTGGGCGCCGGAGTACTCCGCGACGGTGGCAATGCCATCGACGCAGCCGTCGCCACCGCTTTCGCTCTGGCGGTGGCGCACCCCACGGCCGGAAACATCGGCGGCGGAGGGTTCATCCTGCTCAGGCCGGCCACCGGCGACGCGGTAGTCTACGACTTCCGGGAGATGGCGCCCGCCAAGGCGAGCGCGACGATGTTCCTGAAGAATGGCAAGTACGACAGCGCGCAGCACCACGACAGCTACCTGGCAGTGGGCGTGCCTGGCACCGTGGCGGGTCTCCATCTGGCCTGGAAGGAGCAAGGCAGGCTGCCGTGGAGGCGCCTGGTCGAGCCAGCCGTGGCGCTGGCGCGTGACGGCTTCCCCCTCTCACCCGGCCTCGCGGCATCGCTCAAGTCGGTCCTCCCCGAGATGAAGCCGTACCCGGCGTCGATCGCGCACTTCTCGAGGAACGGCACTCCCTTTGAGCCGGGAGAGATCTTCAGGCAGCCCGACCTCGCCCGGACGCTGGAGCGGATTGCCAGCCTGGGGCCGGCCGGCTTCTACGAGGGTGAGACCGCGCTCCTGATCGAGAAGGAGATGGCGGCGCACGGCGGCCTGATCACGCGCGATGACCTCAAGGCCTACAAGCCCAGGAGGCGCGTCCCCGTCCGCGGCTCGTACCGCGGATACGACGTCCTCTCGATGCCACTCCCCAGCTCGGGCGGCACGGTCTTGATCGAGATGCTGAACATCCTCGAGGGCTACGACCTGAAGACAGCCGGCTTCGGCTCGGCGACCGCGGTGCACCTGATGACCGAGGCGATGCGACGGGCCTACGCCGACCGTGCACGCTACCTCGGCGATCGGGACTTCAACCCGGCGATGCCGATCTCCAAGCTGACCTCCAAGGATTACGCCGACCAGTTGCGAAAGACGATCGCCCTGGACCACGCATCCAGGTCCTCACCCACGAGCTTCGAGTGGCCCGCCGAGAGCGACGAGACGACGCACGTGTCGGTCGTGGACAAGCAGCGAAACGCGGTCGCGCTCACCTACACCCTCGAGGACGGCTACGGCGTCAAGGCCGTCGTCCCCGGCGCCGGGTTCCTGCTGAACAACGAGATGGGGGACTTCAACGCCGGGCCGGGCCTGACGACCGCCGAGGGCCTGATCGGAACGGAGCCGAACCTCGCGGCCCCCGGCAAGCGAATGCTGTCGAGCATGACGCCGACAATCCTGAGCCGGGACGGAAAGCTCTTCATGGTGACCGGGAGCCCCGGGGGGCGCACCATCATCAACACGGTTCTCCAGACCATCGTCAACGTCGTGGACTTCGGCATGAACATCCAGGACGCGGTCGACGCGCCGCGCTTCCACCATCAGTGGCTGCCGGACCGCATTCAGTACGAGCGCTACGGTCTCTCGCCCGACACCCTGGCGCTGCTTCAGGCGAAGGGCCACACGCTGCAGGCAGTCACGGCACAGGGTGTCGCCGAGGCGATCGTCTACGACGCGAAGGCGGACCTGCTCGAGGGAGGCGCGGATCACCGCGCGCCGGACAGCGCAGCAATCCCCCAACCGGTTCGGATCATGGCGAAGAAGCCCGTCGCGCGACGGTGAGTACGATCTTGCCGACATGCTGGCCCGATTCGAGCAGCGCGTGCGCCTCGGCCGCCCGCTCGAGCGGGAACGTCGCAAAGATCACCGGCCTGACCGCTCCGCGCTCGAGCAGCGGCCAGACGTGCTCCCTGAGCGCCGCGGCGATGGCCGATTTCTCCGCGACCGTGCGCGGCCGAAGCGTGGAACCCGTCACCGTGAGCCGGCGCTGCATCACGGGCCGCAGGTCGAGCTTCACCTCCGAGCCCTTCAGGAACGAGATCTGCACGAGCCGGCCGTTGGCTGCGAGCGTCTCGATGTTCCTCCGGACGTAGTCGCCGCCGACCATGTCGAGGATGAGATCTACGCCTCGCCCGCCGGTGACCTCCTTCACGACGGCGACGAAGTCCTCTTCCTGGTAATTGATGGCGCGATCGGCGCCCAGCCGTTCGCATGCCGCGCACCGCTCCGCCGAACCCGCCGTCGCCAGGACCCGTGCGTCAAAGGCACGGGCCAGTTGAATGGCGGTCGTTCCGATGCCGCCCGCTCCGCCGTGGACGAGCAGCGTCTCCCCGGTGGCCAGCCCGCCGCGCTCGAACACATTCGTCCACACCGTGAAGTAGGTCTCGGGGATCGCCGCGGCCGCCACCAGGCTCAGCCCTCTCGGCACCGGCAGGCACTGCCCCGACGGGGCCGCGCAGAACTCCGCATAGCCCCCTCCCGCGACCAGTGCGCACACTTCGTCGCCGACGTGCCACTCGGTGACCTCCGGCCCGGCCGCCGCGATCCTGCCCGCCACCTCAAGGCCCGGGACGTCCGATGCGCCGGGGGGCGGCGGGTACTTTCCGAGGCGCTGCGCCACGTCCGGCCGATTGATGCCGGCCGCCCGCACCTCGATGAGCACTTCTCCACGGGCCGGCTCGGGCCGAGGCCTCGATGCGACCACGAGCACCTCCGGCGGCCCGGGCCTGCTGATCTCGATCACCCTCATCGTGGCCGTGCCTCTTTCACCCCGGGCCGGTCCCGGCCGTCCGGCGCGGACCCGCGGAGCCGCCAGCCGAGCCTGTCACCGGCCAAGCTCGATGATTTCCACATCTGCCAGACCATTCTCGACGGCCAGCCGTGCCACGCTCGGCACGGCGAAGAACCGCCGCGGGCCGGCGGCCCCCGGGTTGACGACGAGCCGCCTCCCGGATCGGTGCACCAGTGCCTTGTGCGTGTGGCCGTAGACGATGATGTCGGCCGGGTAGCAGGCGAGGAGCGCCTCCGGCGTTGGGTGCCCGAGCTCGTGGCCGTGGCTCACGTGAAGCGTCAGCCCATCGACGTCGTGGACGAGTTCCGACGGGAGGCCTGCCCCGCCGATCGGATCGATGTTGCCGCGAACCGCCAGCACCGGCGCCAGAAGAGACAGCCGGTCGACCACTTCCCGCCCGCCGACGTCGCCGGCGTGGATGATGAGCTCGACGCCCTCGAACGCGGCCGTGAGGCCCGCCCGAAGCATCCCATGGGTGTCGGCAACGAGACCGATGAGGTGGCGGGCAGGGGTTGGGCGTGCGCTGACCATGATCGCCCTGGCGGACATGCTAGCACCGGCTCTCGTCTGCGTCGACGAACGCCGGCGGCCGACGTGCGCGGGTCGGCCGCCCGGTTCTGCCGGGCCGGGCAGGGGCCCGGTCAGGGCGAGGGCGACCCCAGCCGGATGGGCGCTGCCGCCTCAGTCCGCCTTCCTCATGATCTCGATGTCGATCGTGATGGTGACGTCGTCGCCGACCACGACGCCGCCGGCATCGAGCAGGGCGTTCCACGACACTCCGAAGTCCTGCCGGTTGATCCTGGTGGTCGCGGTTGCGCCGACCCGGATGTACCCGTAGGGATCCTTGATGGCCGGCGTCGGCCCCTCGACGTCGAACATGACGCGCCTGGTCGCGCCGCGGAGGGTCAGATCGCCGGTCATCTTCGCCTTGCCCGGGCCCGCCGCCTCGATTGCGGTGGACATGAAGGTCAGCGTCGGGTACTTCTCGGCGTCGAAGAAGTCGGCGCTCTTGAGGTGGGCGTCGCGCTTCGGCTCGCGCGTGGTGATCGACGCCGTCTCGATCGCCACCTCCACCGAGGCCGTCGTGAAGTCGTTGCCGTCCCAGAGGACACTGCCCGACATCTTCTCGAAGGTGCCGCGGACCGTGGACACCATCATGTGGCGGACGCTGAACTGCGCCGCCGAGTGCGCGGGGTCGATCTCCCAGATTGATTGCCCGGAGGCCATCGTCAGTGCTCCTTTCCGTTGCCCAGAGCCCGGGTCCGGGGTCTGTAGCCCGTTCAGTGATGCCCCAGCACCTTGTGCGGCACGTAGAGCGCCTCGAGGTGCTCGCGTTCGGCGTCATCGAGCGTGAGGTCGAGCGCTGCCACCGCCTGGTCGAGATGCTCGATCTTCGAGGCGCCGACAATCGGCGCGGTCACCCCCGGCTGCGCCAGCACCCAGGCTAGCGCGACCTGGGACGGGGCCACCCCACGCCGGCCTGCTACCTCGAACACACGGTCGGCGACCTGGAAGTCGGCGTCGGCGTAGTAGAGAGTGTGCGCGTACTCGTCGAGGCGGGCGCGTCGCGTCTCGCCCCAATCCTGCCTGCGGCGGTTGCCCGCCAGGAAGCCGCGCGCCAGCGGGCTCCACGGGATCACCCCGATTCCCTCCGCGACGCAGAGCGGGATCATCTCGCGCTCTTCCTCGCGATAGATCAGGTTGTAGTGGTTCTGCATCGACACGAACCGGGTCCACCCGTGGCGGTCGGCCAGGTAGAGCGCCCGTGCGAACTGCCAGGCGTACATGCTGGAGGCGCCGATGTAGCGGGCCTTGCCCGCCTTCACGAGGTCGTGGAGCGCCTCGAGCGTCTCCTCGATCGGGGTCTCGGCGTCCCAGCGATGGATTTGATACAGGTCCACGTAGTCCATCCCCAGCCGCCGGAGCGAAACGTCGATGGCGTCCAGCAGGTGCTTCCGGGACAGCCCCTTGTCGTTGGGCCCCTCGCCCACCGGGTAGAAGGCCTTGGTGGCGACGATGACCTGGTCGCGCGTCGTGAAGTCGGAGAGCGCCCGGCCGAGGATCTGCTCGCTCACGCCCCGCGAGTACATGTCGGCCGTGTCGAAGAAGTTGATGCCATGCTCCAGGGCGCGCTTGATGAAGGGGCGGCTCTGCTCTTCAGGCAGCACCCACTCTCGCCAGGTCGGCGTTCCGTAGGTCATCGTGCCGAGGCAGAGGCGGGAGACCTTGAGGCCGCTCGTTCCGAGGTTCACGTACTGCATGAGCGGTGAGGTGACAGTAACGAGTAGCGAGCAATGAGTCGAAAGTGACGAGGAACCAGCAATGAGGCCAAACTAGTGAGTCACGGGCAACGAGGCGAAAGTCACGAGCAACGAGACGAAAGTAGCGAGCGATGAGTCGAAAGTGACGCGACTCGTGACTCGCGACTGTCACCGTCTAGAAGTTGAATCCCAGCATCAGCCCCAGCAGGTTCGCGTGGAACCTGTACACGCCGTTGTTCACCTCCGGGGTCGGCACGGCCATCCCGCCGTCCGTCGTGCGGCCGGCGCGTTCACCCTGTCGCAGGTACTGGTAGGCAAAGTCGAGCCTGACGGACTTGGAGAGCTTCGCGCCGAATCCAACCGAGTAGTTCTGCCGTGCCCCCTCCGGCAGGTTCGGCGTGACCGTCTGAGCCGGGGCCGCCGCGGTCGTCGCGAAGAAGCCCGCCCGCAGATCGAAGCGCGGCGTCACACTGATATCCCCGCCGAAGTGGAAGGCGTGGGCGTCGTTGTAGCTCTCCACCGTCACGGTCGGCTGGGTCGAGTTTTCCTTCTCGATCACGAGCTGGTCGAAGGCACTCCAGTGCACGAACCGGTAGTCGAAGAGCAGCTTGAAACGCGGCGCCACCTGGAGCGCCGTGCCAAGGGCGAGCTGGGCGGGCAGCGGGAGCGTGGTTCGGCCGTTCTGTCCGCTCTCGAGCGCGGCGCCTGCGGCAAACTGCCTCGCCAGAATCGCGTCCATCGGCGTGCCAACCGGAATGCCCGGCAGAGGCTTCGTCGTCTTCAGGCCCGTGGAAATCTGAGCGGTGGTCAGGACCCCGTTCGGAATCTCGACCTTCTGCTCCGACAGGTATCGCGCGCCGAAGGAAACCCTGTCGGTCGCATGGATCTGCACGCCGAGGTGGTACCCAACGCTCCAGTCGTGGCCCTGCAGGTCGACGTCAGCGAAATCGGTCCCTGCCGGCACACCGAAATACTGAGCGAAGGTGAAGGGTGTGCCCGTCAGCTTCTGCGTCGAGAGGTCGACTCGCTGCCGGAGCTGTACCTTCAGGTACACGATGTCGACTCCGACGCCCACGGCGACCTTGTCTCCCAGCCGGGCGGCGACGGTCGGCTGCATGTAGACGCCCTGGACCAGGCTCTTGTATCCCAGGAACCGCCCTTCGGCGGTGATCGGCCAGTCGGTCGTCAGGCCGTACGGCGCATTGATGCCGAAGCCGACGGCGAACCGCTCGCCCACGCCACCCGAATAGTAGACGTTCGGCAGGGGATAGTTCTGGCTGTTGAGCGTGCTCACCTGGCCCGTCGTGTCATTGGTGAAATCGCCTCGCGGTGCCACCATCGACGCGCCGATGCCGATCGTCTGGCCCGGGATGAAGGCGATCCCGGCCGGGTTGAAGAAGATCGAGGAGCCGTCCGGACAGGGAGAGGCCACGCTCGCCCCCCCGCGCCCCATCGCGCAGGCGCCCTGCTCGTTCAGGCCGTAGCCCTGCGCGAGCACGCTCCCCGCGCTTCCCACGGCCACGACCGCCGCAGCGATCACAATCCACCGCTGAACCTGGTGCATCCACGAACTCCTTGAGAAAGCGGTTCGCCCTTCGGCAGCCGGACCGCACGCGCCGTGCGATTTGCTGCTCGAGACTCGAAGGATGGGGCTCGGGGGGGCCTTCAACCTCTCGGAGGATGAGCAGACAAACTACCACAGGATGGCGGCGGAGGGGAAATCAACGGCGCGGAAGTCGCCGGGTCGGGGCGATCGGGGCCTGCTACAATCGCTGCTGCTGTCGCGGCTCCACGGGAGCCCTCAAAGCGTCGGAGGCATACAGTGGGCGCAGGCATCGGCTTCGACAACGCGAGGTACGTGGACGAACAGACGCGGGCCATCTTCGAGCGGGTGGATCGTGTCGGCGGGAGGCTGTACCTCGAGTTCGGCGGCAAGATTGCCTTCGATTTCCACGCCGCCCGCGTGCTGCCGGGCTACGATCCGAACGCCAAGATCCAGCTGCTCCAGAAGCTCAGGGACCGTGCGGAAATCGTCGTCTGCATCTTCGCGGGCGCGATTGAGCGGAGGAAGGTCCGGGCCGACTTCGGGATTCCCTACGACGTCGATGCGCTCAAGCTGATCGACGATCTGCGCGACTGGGGTCTGCTGGTGCGGGCGGTGGTCATCACGCGCTTCGAGGAGCAGCCCTCGGCAAGGATCTTCAAGGCCCGCCTGGAGCGCCGCGGCCTGCGCGTCTACACCCACCGCTTCACCCGCGGCTACCCGACCAACGTGGACCAGGTCGTCAGCGAGGAGGGCTACGGGGCCAACGAGTTCATCCAGACGGAGCGCCCGATCGTCGTGGTCGCGGGCCCGGGCCCCGGCAGCGGCAAGCTCGCGACGTGCCTGTCGCAGCTCTACCATGAGCACAGGCTCGGCCACGGCGCCGGCTACGCGAAGTTCGAGACCTTCCCCATCTGGAACCTGCCGCTGAAGCACCCGGTGAACGTCGCGTACGAGGCGGCGACGGTGGAGCTCAAGGACGTCACCCTGATCGACCCGTACCACCTGGCCTCCGCCGGCCAGCAGGCCGTCAACTACAACCGGGACGTGGAGGCGTTTCCGCTCGTCGCGCGCATCCTGGAGCGGATCACGGGTCGCGCCTCTTTCTACTTGTCGCCAACCGACATGGGCGTCAACCGGGCCGGGCTCGCCATCGTCGACGACCACGTCGTCCGCGCGGCGGCCGAGCAGGAGGTGATCCGGCGGTACTTCCGCTACCAGTGCGAGTATGCCGTCGGCCTGGTCGAGCGCGAGGATGCGGAGCGCTCGGCCCTCCTCATGGAGGAGTTGCGGCTGGAACCGGCCCGGCGCGCGGTCGTCCAGCCGGCCCGCGCCGCGGCGACCCAGGCGGAAGCGAATGGCAAGGGCAATGAGGGCGTCTGCTGCGGCGCCGCCATCCAGCTGCAGGACGGCACGATCGTCACCGGCAAGAACTCGCCGCTCATGCATGCGGCCTCCGCGGCCGTGCTCAACTCCCTCAAGCACCTTTCGCGGATCCCGGACGAGATCCACCTGCTGACGCCGAACGTCATGGAGTCGATCGCGAGCCTGAAGAAGAACATCATGAGGATGAAGGCGGTGAGCCTCGATCTCGACGAGACGCTCATCGCGCTGGCGATCAGCGCGACGACCAACCCGTCGGCGATGGTCGCGATGGAGCGGCTGAAGAACCTGGCCGGCTGCGAGTTTCACACC
>Ga0316624_10000763_pt1 | contig 11751 bp, 8 predicted proteins | sample OWC_Aug_N3_C1_D5_FD_207657 | JGI IMG/M metagenome (GOLD analysis project Ga0316624, IMG submission 207657) | Wetland soil microbial communities from Old Woman Creek delta, Ohio, United States - OWC_Aug_N3_C1_D5_A | ecosystem: Environmental > Terrestrial > Soil > Wetlands | place: USA: Ohio...
GCCTGTCACCCTGAGGCCGCTAAAGCCGCCAGCCGCGGTTTCTCGGTAAATCCTGTCCCATGACGACATTACATCTTCGAGACTGAATCTGCCATTCTTGATATAGAAGTCGGTGTAGTCGATGATTCCCAAGGCACCTGTACGTTCATTGCCATCAACATCAATGCCCTGCTGACTCATCGATCTCTTGATCTCATCACAGGACTCCTCCGAACAGATGTATCGTGCCGCCTCTCCCTTTCTCAGCCCTATGGCGACGTATCTGAAGAGTGTCTTGTGTTTCGCTTCAAGAGTATCGTACACAAGAATGGCATGGTCCCTTGGTTTCATATCCTCAAGAGCGCGCTCCATCTTCTCGAATGGAGTTCGCCGGAACTGCTTCCAGTCTACCGACTTCCTTGCGAGGTCGTTGAAATTAGAGCGAATGAGATCGACGAGGTTTCCGTCGTCGGTCCAGAGTGACTTGCTGTCCGAGAGGTCTCCATCCCGAGAGGTGGCCATGAGGACCTGATTCTGATCGAGGAGCAGGTATCTGTTGGGCACTCCTTCAAGATATCTTAGGGAGACCGACTTGCCGGGTACCTGCTTCTGCAATGCTGTTGGGATGAGTTGTTCGTCACGAGGGCAATCGGTGAGAATCCTGATCTTGACATTCCTCTTCGCAGCCTCTCGAAGGATATCTCCATGGTCAAGGATGAAACGCAGTATGTTCGAGCTCGAGTCTGCGACGTCTATGGCCGTCGTGGCCTTTCGGACAAGCAGGTCGACCCTCGTCGCAACGGAATCCTTCTCGGAGACCAAGACGAAGTGGGACTGACTGTCGTCAGCTACAGACCCCTCTTCCTCGGGCGTGAAGCTGGCTAGGAACTCCTCCATTCTTGTATTCATGTCGGAAACCTCTCTTCGAGCCTCCTCCTCCCTTCTCTTCACCAAGAGCGAGAGGGCCTCTCGGGGTGGCAGCGCCTTGACCTTCACGGGTCTGCCCAAGACTCTCTCCGTGAAACCCGCCTTCTCGAGTCTAGGCAGAGTACGATAGACTTCCTCTCTCCTAATACCAGTGAGTTTCGCAATGCCGCCAGGAGTAGAGAGACCTAAGCGGACACAGGCCAAGTAGACCTTCGCTTCATAGGGAGTGAGGCCGAAAGAGGTGAGCTTTTTTGAGCCAGCTTCAATGGTCGACAAGATGGCAGTCCTCTCATGAGTTATAATCGGAATAGGCGGCCCGTCTGCATTTGTGACTTTCGGCCGCCCAGATTCGGCGCGAGTGGCTGACTCACGTCGGTTCTTGAGTCAAGACTCACAGGCTCGGCTGCAATCGCTCGATGCCGCTTTACTTGCCGATATGATCTAGAGTGGCCTTTCCCGTGTTCGATTACGATAATCTGTGAGCTGGCTGCGTACGAAATCAGGCTTGGACAGGCCAAACACTTTAAACAGGTACTGAGAGAACGACAGAGTTCGCAGAAGAAGCCTGCCTAGGGCAGCTCGCGGCTGTTGACGCCATGGCGTACAAGCGGACTGTCCGTTTCGGGCACGCTACTAAGTCACAGTTGGAGAAATGACCATGACCACGGACCAGACTGTTGAGAATCAATCGTCGAACGATGACAAGCCGTCCGGAGTCCAAGCTGCATTGGTAGTGGGCGGCGGCGTTGCAGGTATGCAGGCTGCTTTGGACATTGCCAATCAGGGATTCAAGGTGTACCTTCTTGAACAGTCGTCCTCTATTGGAGGGCGGATGGCAATGATCGACAAGACCTTCCCGACATTAGACTGCTCAGCATGCATCCTCACTCCACGCCTGAGCGAGATATCGCGTCATCCGAATATAGAACTGCTTACTTACTCGGAAGTGAAGTCCATCTCTGGGGAGCTCGGCGATTTCAGAGTCAAGGTCAGGCGCAAAGCCCGGTACGTCGACGAGAAGAAGTGCTCGGGTTGCGGGGACTGTGTGTCCGGTTGTCCAGTCGAGGTCCCCAACACGTTTGATCAGGGTCTTGGGTTCAGGAAGGCCATCTACTCTCCCTTCCCCCAGGCCACTCCAACCGCCTACACCATTGACAAGAAGGGCGAGCCTGCTTGCAGGGCGACGTGTCCTGCACATGTGAACGCACAGGGTTTCGTCAGCATGATGAGAGCTGGCGATTTCGACAAGGCCCTTCAGATTGTGCGCGAGTCGATTCCGTTCCCGGGAGTATTGGGTCGCGTATGCATAAGCTTCTGTGAGGGAGAGTGTGAGCGCGGTATGCTAGACCAAAGCATCAGCATCAGGAACTTGCATAGATTCCTGGCAGACTATGAGCGTTCGTACGGGCGGAAGAAGGAGGTCGTGCCCAAGATAGACAAGACGGAGAGAGTAGCCGTTGTAGGATCGGGACCAGCTGGAATCAGCTGCGCATACCAGCTCGCACGGATGGGCTATCCCGTGACTGTATTCGAGGCAAAGCCCAAACTGGGAGGGCTGCTGAGGTATGCTATTCCAGAATACCGCCTTCCACGCAACATCCTCGACGAAGAGATCAAGAGAGTTGAGGACATGGGCGTGACCATGAAGACCGACTCACCAGTGAAGTCTGTAGAATCTCTTCTGAAGCAGGGCTTCAAGGCTGTCTTTCTCGGCACAGGAGCTTCAATCAGCAACAAGCTCGGAATCAAGGGAGAGGAAGTTGACGGTCTCATCCACTCAATATCGTTTTTGGAGAAGGTCAACACGGGCCAACAAGTCACGATAGGTCAGAGAGTGGCCGTGATAGGCGGCGGTGATGCTGCTGTCGATGCGGCCCGAGTGGCCATTCGCTTAGGAGCGACTGAGGTCACTGTGGTCTACAGGAGATCTCACGTAGAGATACCTGCGATTCCGGAGGAGGTCGATGATGCGACGGCCGAAGGCGTGAAGTTCATGATGCTCACTGCGCCAATGGAAGTTCTCTCTTCTCACGGAAAGCTGACTGGCCTAAGGTGTATGAGCATGAGACTTGGCGAACCAGACCACTCCGGGCGTAGGCGACCTGTACCTGTTCCGGGATCAGAGTTCACGATAGCCGTTGATAACATAATTGTTGCCGTTGGTCAGTCGGCGGACCCTCTCGGTGTCCAGACTCAGGTGGAATGCACGGAGTACGCCACTGTCGCTGCAGACCCTGTGACGTTGACCACGAATGTGCCAGGGGTATTTGCAGGCGGCGATGTTGTCACTGGTCCGCTTACAGTTGTGAAGGCCGTCGGCCACGGACGAGAGGCCGCATTGTCAATTGACAGGTATCTCAGAGGTGAGGACCTTGCTGCGGGACGGACGAGTACCCAGCACAGAGTCCAATCGTACGAAGTGGACAAAAGCAACATTTCGATAGCAAAGAGAGCAGTCATGCCTAAACAAGGCTTGAGATCCCGAAAGCGCCTCTTCACCGAGGTCGAGCTTGGCTTCTCGGAAGATGGGGCTCGTTCTGAAGCCGAGAGGTGTCTGAATTGCGCAGTCTGCTGTGAGTGCGGGCGTTGTGTTGAAGCATGTCAACGCAATGCAATCGACCAGGATATGCAGGATCAGTCAATTGAGCTGCATGTCGGCGCGATGGTTCTCGCAACCGGTTACCGCCTGTTCGATGTGACAAGGTATCCACAACTTGGCTATGGCAAGTACCCCAACGTGATTCATGCAATGGAATACGAGCGGCTCATCAACGCCGCCGGACCGACAAAGGGCCACATCTTGCGACTCAGCGATGGCCGGGTTCCCAAGCGGATTGGCTTCATACAGTGCGTTGGCGCAAGAGACGTAAACAAGGACGCGCCATACTGTAGTCGCGTGTGCTGCATGTACAGCATGAAGAACGCCGTCATGGCCAAGGAACACCACCCTGATGCAGAAGTGACAGTCTACCATGCAGACATACGAGCATTCGGGAAGGGGTTCGAGGAGTTCTACGAGATGGCACGTACACGATTTGGAGTGCATTTCGTGAGGGGTCGTGTAGGCGAAGTGAGAGAGCTGAAGGGCACGAAGAACCTCGTTGTCCGGGTTGAGGACACCGAGACTGGCACCTTGCAAGACGTCGAGCATGATCTCGTCGTGCTCAGCCCGGGTATCCAGCCCCCTGAAGGACTAGAAGACATGGCGGCAGAGCTTGGCATGGACCTCGCACTGGATGGATATGTGGACGTTGCTGACCAAGTGATTACTCCGGTCGATACAAGGGTCGGAGGAGTCTTCGTGTGCGGGTGCGCTGACGGACCCAAGGACATTCCGGACTCGGTTTCCGCAGGCAGTGCCGCGGCCATGCGGGCGACAATCATACTTTCCAAGTTGAACAAGAAGAGATAAAACCGAGTTGTTGGGATGCGCAGCCACCCCGATAGAACCCGCAGGATGACATCCAATATGCCCGACCACCTACGAAGCGCAGACTCCGCTACTAGAAGGCTCTGGTGTGACCCGTTTGAGAGCCAACTGGAAGAGCCTTGTTCTAGTACGTCCTTGGTCAGTCTCTCTAGGGAGCGCAGCACATCCGCAAACGGTATCCTCTTTTATGCTCGGAGCGGGTCTTTTGGACGACTCAGACGGGGCTGCCAATGGAACAGGTGAGAAAGAATGGGAAAGACGGACCATAGTCACGATGCACATACGACTCACACGCCTTCATCGAGTTTCTCGCGGGAAATTGCCTCCGTACCCGGAGGCGAGGACATCAACAAATGCATCCAGTGTGGGATTTGTACTGCTAGCTGCATGGTTGCAAACTACACCGAGAAGTACCGGCCCAGAAAGCTGATACAGAAGATTCTGATTGGCAAGAGGGAGGAGGTCCTCTCCAGTGAACTCCCTTGGCTCTGCATGACTTGCAGATTGTGCCAGGAACGTTGTCAGGAGGGAGTCAGTCTTCCGGATATATTCCATGCGGTGCGAGAGATCGCGGCGCAGGAGAATCATATTCCCAAGGCATTCACCAACACGGTGGACGTGCTTCTTCGTGATGGATGGCTGCTGAAAGACGCCTACTCAGACTTCATTGAAGACGACCGTGATGCGCTGGGGCTTGATCCGAAGCTTACTTGGAACAATGACTTCGGTGAGAAGGTCCGGAAGCGGTTCGTCGAGGGAGGTGCGACCGAGTGAAGGAGTTCGTTCTATATACTGGCTGTACCACACCCGTCAGAGTGCCTGCTTACGAGGCATCAGTTAGGGCAGTACTTGAGAAGCTCGATGTCCAACTGATTGACATGAAGGATGCGAACTGCTGTGGCGCTCAGTATCTTGAGTCCGTGAATCGGAAGGCATTCGCAGCCATGAGCGGCAGGATACTGGCGTTGGCTGAACGGTATGATCGCGACATATTGGCCATATGCGGTGCATGCTCAGGATCATTGAAAGCCGTGAAGGTCATGTTGGACAGAGATCGTGTGATGCGTGCAGAGGTGAATGACCTTCTTGCCGAGGAGGGCCTTGAGTACACAGGCGTGACAGAGGTGAAGCATCTACTTCAGGTGTTTCATGAGGACATCGGCTACGATGCAATAAGAAACGCTATCGTGAAACCGTATTCCCCAGACACGAGACTGGCTGCTCACTATGGCTGCCATGTCACACGTCCCTACGACATCGTGCACGTGGATGATCCAGAGAATCCAACCATCATCGACAAGATTATCGAGATTGCTGGTGCGACACCCGTACAGTACTCAGGAAAGACCAGATGTTGTGGCGGTCCGATGCTCGCGATGGATCCACATGTTGCAGCAAAGATTGGCCTCGACAAGATCAGGAATATCCGAGACGAGAATGCAGATGGAATTGTGACGGCATGTTCATTCTGTGATATCCAGTTGACTCAGGTTCAGTATGAGGAAGGAGTCGACCCGGCAACTCGGATTCCAGTTCTCACATTACCGCAGTTCTTGGGTCCCGCTCTCGGAATAGACAAGAACGCGCTGGGAATCTATCTGAATAAGATAAGTCCCGACAAGATATTCGCTGCCGTATCGGGGGTGAGCTAACGTCAACAACTCAAACTACAAAGAACGAGCCGCCGAAAGCTGCGCTTGTCATTGGAGGCGGCGTGGCCGGCATGCAGGCCGCACTGGATATTGCGGCTCAGGGATTCCATGCATACCTCGTTGAGAAATCTCCCTCAATCGGGGGTCGGATGGCTGCCCTCGACAAGACCTTCCCCACCTTGGACTGCTCCGCATGCATACTCACGCCAAAGCTAAGCGAAGTGTCTCGACATCCGAACATCACCCTGTACACGTATACAGACATCGAGAGTGTCATAGGCAAGGAAGGCGACTTCAAAGTCCGCATAATCAAACGAGCACGATACGTCGATGCGAAGAAATGCTCTGGGTGTGGGTCTTGTGCCGATGAATGTCCTGTCGAGGTTCCGAATGAGTTCGACGAGGACCTCGGTTTCAGAAAGGCGACGTATATGCCATTCCCGCAGGCGACTCCCAACATCTACACCATCGACATGAACACATGCATCAGATGCAAGAGATGCCTAAAAGCATGCGAACGTGGGGCAATCGACCTCGACATGCAGGACGAACGGATTGATTTGGAGGTCGGGGCGATAATCATCGCAACGGGATATCGTCTCTTTGATGTAAGTGCATATCCGCGCCTCGGATACAGCCAGATACCCGATGTAATCAACGCTATGGAATACGAGCGGCTGATCAATGCGGCGGGTCCAACACACGGGCACCTCATCAGACTGAGTGACGGAAGAATACCCCAGTCCATCGGTTTCGTGCAGTGTGTCGGCGCCAGGGACGTGAACAAGGATGTTCCCTACTGCAGTCGCGTTTGCTGTATGTATGGCATAAAGAATGCCGTGATGGCCAAGGAGCACCATCCGAATGCCGAGGTCACGGTGTACTACGCAGACATCAGAGCATTCGGAAAGGGTTTCGAAGAGTTCTACGAGATGGCAAGAACTCGATTTGGTGTGAAGTTCCTTCGAGGTCGGGTTGCAGAAGTAACCAGAGACCACAAAACGCAGAGGCTACATTGCAAAGTGGAAGACACAGAAACAGCTAAGCCCATTGAGGCAGTCCATGATCTCATTGTATTGAGCCCGGGAATCCAGCCACCGATTGGCATCGAGGAACTGGTTCGCAAGCTAGGCATAACGACAAGAAACGACGGATATGTAGATGTGTCTCATTACTATTTCGGACCGGTCGAAACGAAGGTACCCGGTGTCTTTGTCTGTGGCTGTGCTGACGGTCCGAAGGATATCCCGGATTCTGTGACTGCCGGCAGTGCTGCAGCGATGAGGGCCTCGATTGTACTTGCTAGAGGAGGGCGCAAGAAATGAACGACGCAGCAGAATCAAGGATAGGCGTTTTCGTGTGCCATTGCGGTCACAACATTGCAGGCTCAGTTGATGTAGCGAAGGTGGCGAAGACGGCAGAGTCGCTACCTCACGTTGTCTATTCGACACATGAGATGTTCATGTGTTCGGACGCAGGACAACAGCTCATCAGGCAGAAGATAAAGGAACTCGGGCTGAACAGAGTTGTCGTCGCAAGCTGTTCGCCGAGAATGCACGAACCCACGTTTAGGAGAGTCGTCGAGGAGGCAGGTCTCAACAGATACCTGTTCGACCAGGTCAATCTGCGAGAGCATGTATCATGGTGTCATATGAGAGAGCCTGAGGCTGCCACGGAGAAAGCGATTGACCTTGTGAGGATGTCTGTGGCCCGTGCCGAGCGGCTCGAGAGTCTGCCCGTAAAGTCTGTAAAGGTGACGCCAAGGACTCTTGTCGTGGGCGGCGGAATCGCTGGTCTTCGCGCGGCCCTAGATATTGCAGAACGCGGCTTCGAGGCAGTTCTTGTCGAACGTGCCCCGAAACTTGGCGGTCATGTAGCGAAGTGGAGTCACCTCTTCCCAGCCGATGAGTCTGGCTGGCAGGTGATTGCGCCTCTCATCAGGGGTGTTGGAAGGCATCCGCTAGTCACGGTGTTGACTGACAGTCACGTCGTTGGCTTCGATGGCTACGTGGGCAATTTCGAGGCAAAGATTGAGAACCTTAAGACAAAGAAGGTCGAAACGTTCGAGATCGGAGCAGTCATCGTAGCCACCGGATTTGAACCGTTCAAGCCCTTCGGCTACTACTCTTATGGTGAATCAAAAGACATCATCACGTTGGCGGAGCTTCAGGAGCTTGTGCCGAAACCAGATTTTCTGAGGCCTAGTGATGGAAAGCCGATTAAGAGGATGGCATTCATTGGGTGCGTCGGCTCTAGAGAGCCCGGCAACAAGGGTCACGAGCACTGCTCACGTCATTGTTGTTCAGCTGTCGCCAAAGCTGCAAGCGACCTAAGGAGCAGAGTTGACGAGGTTGTTGTACTCTATCAGGACATCCGCACCTATGGACGTGGTCACGAAGAACTCGCAAGGCTTGCTCGCTCGAAGCATGTCATCTACAGCAAGTTCCCGAGAGACAACAAGCCGCTGGTACATGTGACGAAGACGGGCAGGATCAAGATGAGCTGGTACGATATCTTGTCAGGCGATGATCTCGGGTACGAGCCTGATATGCTCGTGCTGGCGACGGCGATGGTTCCGCCCGAGGACATGGCCGATACGGCGAAGATGTTCAGCCTCACACGAAGTGCAGACGGCTTCTTCAATCCAGAACACATCAAGCTCGCACCACTTACTACACACACAGCAGGCATCATGATTGCGGGTGCAGCACAAGCTGCCAAGAATGCCTCAGAGTCTGTCATTGATGCCAGCGGCGCTGCGGCGAAGGCTGTCGGGTTGATGGCGAGGGGTCAAGTCGAGATTGAATCGACTGTATCGCATGTGCTGCCTGAGCTCTGTTCATCGTGCCATACGTGTGTGACTGCCTGTCCGTACGGCGCGATATCGATGGATCCGTCAAAGGACCCGCCCATTGCACTCGTCACAGAGGCGAAATGCCACGGATGTGGCACATGTGCTGCGGCGTGTCCGAGCAGTGCCATTGTCATGTATCATTCAACAGACCAACAGATTCTGGCGATGGTAGAGGCATATCTCTGTAGTCCATCGGTGACTGTGGGAGGTGCAACGTGATGGTAAACCAAACAGCCACGCAAAGCACACATCAGAGCGTTTGGGAGCCTCGCATTGTGGCATATTGCTGCAACTGGTGCTCATACGCTGGAGCTGACCTCGCAGGCACAAGTAGGATACAGTATCCGGCCAACGCTCGGATCATTCGGGTCAATTGTACCGGACGTCTGAGTCCGGAGTTCATCCTTGCAGCTCTAGACATGGGCGCTGACGGTGTCTTGGTTTCGGGTTGCCATCCCGGTGACTGTCACTATACGTCAGGCAACCTGAAGCTGAGGGCGAGATGGGCAATCATGGAAAAGGCGATCGAGCAGTCGGGTCTGGACCCGAGACGAGTACGACTACAGTGGGCCAGTGCCTCGGAAGCACAGATATTCGCTGACGGAGTGAAGACACTCATTGAGCAGGTGAGGCAACTGGGTCCTATCAGGAGTGAATGGAAATGAGTACGTTCGCGAAGTTCTTCTCTCAGAAACGCGGAGATGTCAGAAAGCAGAGAACAGCAATTGACGAAGTTCTCAAGGCCGGCCCTTCGACAGTGACCAAGATTGCAGAGGCCACGAAGTTCCCGAAGGACCTCGTCGTCTGGAATCTACTCGGCATGCTTCGATGGGGCACCATCGAGATCTCAGGTGAGCAGGAAGAGGAACTGGTCTACAAGGTAAAGGAGGCATAGGTTTGGCTGGACCTGTCTCAATAGCATTGGGACAAGGCTCTTCATGCTGGGGCTGTTTCCAGAGTCTTGTCGACATTCACCTCAAGTTGGCAGATGTACTTCCAGCGCTAGACATCAAGTACTGGCAAGCCGTTGTAGACTACAAGCTTTCCGATCTTGAAAACTATCCTGACAAGTCCATCGCAGTGGGCCTATTCGAGGGAATGGCTCGAACAGAAGAAGACATACATCTTCTGAAGACATTGAGAGCGAAATGCAATACCCTGATCGCGTTCGGTTCGTGTTCGTGCTTCGGGGGTCTTCCGGGCATGGCGAACTTCTATGACATTGAGCAGTGTCTGGACGTGAAGTTCAGACAGAATAAGACCTTCAACGGTGGCAAGGTGCCCTCTGAGAATGTTTCTCCGATTGAACCTGTCGTGAAGCCGAATCGAGAATATGTGGACCTTGACATCTATCTGCCGGGTTGTCCACCGACCTCGAAGCTCATCCTCACAGCCGTGACTGCGCTGCTGGAAAGCAAGCCGATAGAGCTGCCACCCCATGCAGTCTGTCATTACTGCAAGCGAGAGAAGAAAGAAACCCCGATTCCAAAGATTCTCCGTCCATATCAGGGCATCGCGACTGCCGACCGTTGCCTGCTTGAGCAGGGCTACATCTGCCTCGGATCTGCAACATGGGGACTGTGCGAGGGGCCATGCGTGAATCGAGGCGCCACATGCAGAGGATGCTACGGGCCGCCACCTCCGATAATGCAGGATCATGGTGCCAACGGTATTTCCATGCTGGGTACATACGCCCCACTCGACCCAGACGTTCTGAAGGACCAGGTAAAGGATCCGATTGGTCTCTTCTGGAGGTTCACGTATCCAACCAGCTTCTTGGGCTCGATCAGGATAAAGAGAGAGGAGGCCAAGCGCAAGTGACAGATGAAAAGATCATACGCATCGATCCTGTGACCCGACTCGAAGGTCACGGTGCACTGACAATCAAGATGACCAAGGACGGCAAGGTGAAGGATGTCCAGTTCAATGTCAACAGCACTCGGTTCTTCGAGAAGATGCTTGAGGGACGTCCAATGGAAGAAGCACCGCGGATTGCGCCCAGGATTTGCGGTATCTGTCCCATTCCTCACCATCTGGCCGCTGTGAAGGCCGTTGAAGATGCGTGGGGAGTAACTCCACCTCCTGCAGCAATCAAGCTGAGACGGCTTCTCATAGAGGCCAAGCAGCTGTCGTCACACTCTATCCACTTCTATGCACTGGCTGCCCCGGACTTCGTGTTCGGTCCGTTTGCTGACCCCGCGGTCAGGAATGTCGCTGGAGTTCTCAAACACCTGCCGGGTGTTGCAGTCCAAGCCATCAAGCTCATGGAGTTTGGACAGGAGCTGTGCAAAACGGTAGGCGCGAAGGCCATTCATCCTGTGACTGCAATCCCAGGCGGCATGCTCGCTCCGCTGAAAGAAGAGGAGCGTGACTACTGGCTTAAGCAAGTCCCGGAGATGATAGACAACGTCCAGAAGACAGTCACTCTGGCCAAGAAAGTCGTTAATGACTACCTTGATGTCATCACCAAGATTGCTGTTACCCCAACCTACTATGTAGGGATGGCGAACAAGGGCGTACACGACATCTACGATGGGACCGTCCGTGTGATGGACCCACAAGGCAAGATCGTTGCAGATTTTGACTACAGGAAGTACGTAGACTATTGGGGCGAGAAGGTCTCCGACCACAGCTATGCGTCGCACATCTACTACAAGCCGGTCGGATACCCCGCAGGCATTTGGCGGGCGAACACACTTGCACGATGCAATGTTGTGGACAGAATGGCTACACCGCTCGCTGATTCTGCTCTCAAAGAGATGCGGGCACTTGTCGGTCGACCATCTCATCATACCTTCGCGTACCACTATGCACGGGTTGTTGAGATCGTCCAGGCTGCAGAGAACATCAAGAGGCTGCTTGAGGACCCAGATATCGTCAGCACTGACGTGAAACTGAGTGATGTCGAG
>Ga0316624_10000764_pt1 | contig 11744 bp, 10 predicted proteins | sample OWC_Aug_N3_C1_D5_FD_207657 | JGI IMG/M metagenome (GOLD analysis project Ga0316624, IMG submission 207657) | Wetland soil microbial communities from Old Woman Creek delta, Ohio, United States - OWC_Aug_N3_C1_D5_A | ecosystem: Environmental > Terrestrial > Soil > Wetlands | place: USA: Ohio...
CCGGCGATGGCCGCGGCCACCTGCGCGAAGGACTGCTGCGCCGGACGCGCGCCCTCGCGCCAGTTGTCGGGACGCTCGGGCCACAGCAGCCAGCAGCCGGCGTGCGGCTCGAATTCCCCCGGCATGCGGAAGCCGTCCGCGGCCGGCGTGCTCTCAAGCGTCCGGGACATTCTTGCGCAGGCGGCTGTGCTTGAACCCGTAGGCCGCGTAGATCGACATGCCGAGGATGGTCCAGATCAGCAGCCGCACCCAGGTCGCACCCGAAAGGAAGCGCGTCAGGCCAAGACACACCACGGTGCCGAGCACACAGGTGACCGGCGCAAACGGCACACGGAACGGTCGATATTCATTCGGTCGCGTGTACCGCAACACCAGTACTCCAGCGCATACAACTCCAAAGGCGAGAAGAATGCCGATGGAAATGAGATCCGCAAGCACATCCAGCGGAAACAGCCCTGCAATCAGTGCCGCAAACACCCCGGTGATCACGGTCGACACATGCGGGGTCTTGAAGCGCGGATGGCAACGGCTCATCGCCGGCGGCAAGAGTCCGTCGTCTGCCATCGACAGCAGGATCCGCGGTTGGCCCAGTAGCGAGGTGAGAATGACGGAGGTCATGCCGGCGATGACGCCGACCTTGACGAGCCAGGAGAGCCACGACAGCTGTGGGTGTGCGTCGAGGGCGACGGCCACGGGCGCGTCGACGTTGAGCTTTTGGAACGGCACCATCCCGGTCATGACCGCGGCCATCGTCAGGTACAGCACCGTCGAGATGATCAGCGCCCCAAGAATCCCAATCGGCAAATCACGCTGCGGGTTGCGGGCCTCCAACGCCGTGGTCGAGGCGGTATCAAAGCCCACGTAAGAAAAGAAGATGATCGCCGCGCCCTGCATGACGCCGCTCCAGCCGAAGTTCCCGAAGGTCCCGCTATTCGGCGGCAAATAAGGATGCCAGTTTGAGGTATCGACGAACTTCAGGCCCGCGATCACAAAAACAATAATGATCGCCACCTTCAGCGACACCATCACCGTGTTGGCACTGGCCGATTCGCGCACCCCGACATAGAGCACGGCGGTCATGGCGGCCACGATCAGGATCGCCGGCACGTTGATAATGGCGCCGGTGCGCACCAGGCGATCGTGTGCATCCGGTGCGAAGGGTGCGTTCACCAGAATGGCCGGCAGATGGATGTGGACCGCTTCCAGCAGATTCACGACGTAGGCGGACCAGCTCACCGCCACTGCAGAAGCGGAGATGCCGTACTCAAGCAGCAAGTTCCAGCCGATGAACCACGCCAGCGCTTCGCCCAGGGTCGCGTAGGTGTAGCTGTAGGCACTCCCGGGCACCGGCAGAAAGGCGGCGAATTCCGAATAACACAGGGCGGCGAGGCCGCAGCCGAAGGCGGCAATCAGCAGCGACAGCGTGATCGCAGGCCCACTGTGCAAGGCGGCGACGGTGCCGGTGAGCACGAAGATGCCACTGCCGATCGTGGCGCCCAGACCGATGGCGATCAGGGCGCGCGCCCCCAGGGTCTGTTTGAGGCGGTTCTTGCCCGCGGTCTCGCTCAAATCGATCGGCCGTACCGCGCACATCTGCCGCAGCACCGATGGCCTGCCAGGTGCCGCTGGTTCACTCTTATTGGCCGAGTTCATACGCCCTTTCGCTGCCTGCCGCCCCCTGAGGCGTAAGACCCGCTCCAGTCTCTCACAGGCACCCCCGGCTTTGGTACGCGCCGCGGCGGGTGATGCCCGTGTGCTAGCATTGCGCGCCCGGCGAGGCCCGCGCCGCCGGTGACCTTCGAGGAGAAATTCCCCATGTCGACGGCCGCAAGCCCCAAGGCCATACCGCCCACCCAGGGCGCGAAGATCACCATCAAGAACGGCAAGCTGGTGGTGCCCGACAATCCCATCCTCCCCTTCATCGAGGGCGACGGCACGGGTGCGGACATCTGGCGCGCCGCGGTGCGCGTCATGGACGGCGCGGTCGCCAAGGCCTACGGCGGCAAGCGCCGCATCCACTGGATGGAGGTCTACGCCGGGGAGAAGGCCAACAAGCTGTTCAATACCTGGCTGCCCGAGGAGACCGTCGCGGCCTGCCGCGAGTACCTGGTGTCCATCAAGGGACCGCTCACGACTCCCGTCGGCGGCGGTATCCGCTCGCTCAACGTGGCGCTGCGGCAGATGCTCGACCTGTACGTGTGCCTGCGGCCGGTGCGCTGGTTCAAGGGCGTGCCCTCCCCGGTCAAGCACCCGGAGAAGGTGGACATGGTGATCTTCCGCGAGAACACCGAGGACATCTATGTCGGCATCGAGTTTGAGGCCGGCACGCCCGACAACCAGAAGTTCCTCGAGCTGTTCCGCCAGGCCTTTCCCAAGGCGTACGCCAAGATCCGCTTCCCGGACAGCTCCGGCATCGGCATCAAGCCGGTGTCCAAGGACGGCTCGGAGCGGCTCATCCGGGCCGCCATCGAGTATGCGGTCACGAACCGGCGCAAGAGCCTCACGCTCGTGCACAAGGGCAATATCCAGAAGTTCACCGAGGGTGCATTCCGCAACTGGGGCTACGCGCTCGCCGAGCGCGAGTTCGCCTCCCAGGTGTACACCTGGGAGCAGTGGGAGCGCACCAAGGCGGTCAAGGGCGAGAAGGAAGCGAACGCGGAAATGGACGCGGCCAGGAAGTCCGGGCGCGTCATCGTCAAGGATGCCATCGCGGACATCGTCCTGCAGCAGGTGCTGACGCGTCCGGATGAGTTCGACGTCATCGCGACGCTGAATCTGAACGGCGACTACCTCTCCGACGCGCTCGCCGCGCAGGTCGGCGGCATCGGCATCGCCCCGGGTGGCAACATCAACTACCTCACCGGGCACGCGGTGTTCGAGGCCACGCATGGCACGGCTCCCAAGTACGCCAACCTCGACAAGGTGAACCCGGGCTCCGTGATCCTTTCCGGCGAGATGATGTTCCGCTACATGGGGTGGACCGAGGCGGCGGACGCGATCATCGCCGCCATGGACCGCACCATCGGCGAGAAGATCGTGACCTACGACTTCGCCCGGCTGATGGACGGCGCGCGGGAAGTCTCGACCAGCGCCTTTGCCGACGCGCTGATCCGCAACCTCTAGCCGCCGTGCAGCGGCGGCCGCAGGCTTAGGTTGCACGCCGGCGGCAAGCCCCGGAGGCGCTGAGCGTGGCCGCCCACACCCCGACGCTGCTTGAGTGGCTGCGCAAGGCCCAGGCCATCGCGCAGAACGGTCTCGCCTTCACGCAGGATCCCTTCGACCGCGAGCGCTACCAGCAGCTGCAGGAGCTCGTCGCGACCCTGCTGCACACGGAGCTGCGCGTCCCGCCGGAGATCGCGGCCCGATTCTGGGAGGGGGAGATCGGCTACGCGACGCCGAAGGTCGACGTGCGCGGCGCGGTGTTCGACCTGGATCGTGTGCTGCTCGTGCGCGAACGCAGCGACGGCTGCTGGACGCTCCCGGGCGGCTGGGTCGACGTCAACGATGCCCCCTCGGACGCCGTCGCGCGCGAGATACTCGAGGAGTCAGGCTACCACGCGCGGCCGGTTAAACTGGCGGCCCTCATCGACAAGAACCGCCATCCGCATCCCCCGAACGTGCACCACATCTACAAGCTGATGTTCCTGTGCGAGCTGACCGGCGGGGAACCGGCCCACAGCACGGAAACCGACGGGGTGGCTTTCTTCCCGGTCACGGACCTGCCGCGGCTGTCGATGGGACGGATTCTCCCCGCGCAGATTGAGCGTCTCTACCGACATCACCTCGACCCGGGCCTGCCCACCGATTTCGACTAGGATTCCCGCGATGTCCGGGCCCGCAGAAAACCCCGTCTCCGGCGCACGCGATTGTGCGCGGCAGATCGTGGAGGCCTTCGCCCGCTACAACGCGGAATTCCGCGCCATCACGCGCCGCGCGCCGGTGCGCTTCGACGGCCGCGACTCGCACGGCGGCCAGCACGACGCCGTGGAGCGCATCGAGCTCTACGACCGCTTCGTCAACCAGACCGTCACGGACCTGCGGAACACGCTCGGCGAGCGCGCCCGCGACCGCGACCTGTGGCAGCAGATCCACAACGAGTTCGCCGGGCAAATCGGCAACCTGCCCGATCCTGAGTTCACCAAGACCTTCTTCAGCTCGATCAGCCGCCGGCTGTTCGGCACGGTCGGGGTCGCCCCCGACATCGAATTCGTGGCCACGGACCTGGACCCGCTCGCCGACATCCACTCGGCGGTCGGCACCAACACCTACGTCAATCACGGGTCGCTGTCGCTCTTGTTCGAGGACCTGCTCGGGGACGTGCGCTTCCGCTCACCGTGGCGCGACCTGGACAAGAGCGTCGCGCATGTCGCCGCCGAGGTGCGCGCCGCACTGAATGAGCACGGCGAATGGCGCGAGGTCGAGAAGGTCGAGGCGATCCGTCCGGTCTTCTACCAGATCTCGCGTGCCTACATCGTCGGGCGAGTCATCGGGCGCTGCTTCACGCTGCCGCTGGTGATCGCGCTCAAGAACACCGACGGCGGGGTGCTGGTCGATGCAGTCATGCTCTCGGAAGACGACATCAGCATCGTCTTCAGCTTCACGCGCTCGTACTTCCACGTCGACCTCGAGCGCGTCGCCGAGGCCGTGGTGTTCCTTAAATCGATCATGCCGCGCAAGCCGGTGAGCGAACTGTTCACCGTGCTCGGGCGCGCCAAGCAGGGCAAGACCGAGCGCTACCGCGAACTCATCCGCCACCTGGAGCAGACGGATGATCTGTTCACGCACGCCCCCGGCGAGCGCGGCCTCGTGATGGTGTGCTTCACGCTGCCCTCTTTGGACGTGGTCTTCAAGGTGATCCGCGACCGCTTCGCGTACCCGAAGACCGTGCTGCGAGACGAGGTGCTGGCGAAGTACCGCCTGGTGTTCATCCACGACCGCGCCGGGCGCCTGGTGGATGCGCAGGAGTTCCGGCGCCTACGCTTTCCGCGCGCGCGCTTCGCGCCCGAGCTGCTCGAGGAGCTGCAGCGCGAGACCTCCCAGACCGTGCACGAGGACGGCCCGGACCTGGTGTTCGATCACATGTACATCGAGCGGCGCATGACGCCCCTTAACCTTTACCTGCGCAGCGCCACCCCGGAGGCCGCCGAGCAGGCGGTGCTCGACTACGGGCAGTGCATCCGCGACCTCGCGTACACCAACATATTTCCGGGCGACCTGCTGCTGAAGAACTTCGGCGTCACGCGCCACGGACGGGTGATCTTTTACGACTACGATGAGCTGTGCCGGGTCACCGACTGCACGTTCCGCGACGTCCCCCAGGCCACCAACGACGAGGACGAGATGCGCGGCGAGGCCTGGTTCTACGTCGGGGAGAACGACGTCTTCCCCGAGACCTTCATCCGCTTCCTGGCTTTCAATGACCCGCAGCGCGATGCACTGCTGCGCATGCATGGAGAGATCCTCACCGCCGCGTTCTGGCGCGGCGTGCAGCAGCGCCTGCGCGACGGCGAGGTGATCGAGGTTCTCCCCTACCACCCGCACCGCGTGCGCGTGGCCGGCAGCCTCTGAGCTTAGCTCACGCTCGGCCGCTGCGGCTGCGCGGTGGTCAGCGCGCGCGCCGGCCGGCCGCCCGTGGCACGCTCGCCGAGGATCCGGTTGGCGCAGTCCCAGTCGACCAGTTCCTCGAGGAACGCGTTCACATAGGCCGCCCGGCGGTTCTGAAAGTCCAGGTAATAGGCGTGCTCCCACAGGTCGAGCGCCAGCAGCGCCACGTCCCCGCGCACCAGAGGCGTGCCCGCGTTGCTCGTCGAGACGATCTGCAGCGCGTCCCTGCGCCACACGAGCCAGATCCAGCCGCTGCCAAAGTGCCCGTTGGCCGCTTCCCTGAAATCGCCCGCGAAGCGCTCGTAGGAGCCGAACCGGCGCCGGATCTCATCGGCAACCTGACCGTGAGCGCTGCCGCCGCCGCGCGGGCGCATAGACTGCCAGTACAGGTTGTGGTTCCACACCTCGGCCGCCCAGCGGAAGATCGCGTGTTGCGCAGGATTGCGTTCGGTGGCGCAAATGAGTTCTTCCAGCGACAGCTCGGCGAGCTCGGTGCCGCGGATGAGCCCCTGCAGGCGGTCGTAACAGACCCGCTGGTGGCGCAGGAAGTGAAAGACCAGCGTGTCGCGCGAGACCACCGGCTCAAGATCGGCAAAGTTGTAGGGCATCCCCGGCGACTCGGTTTTCATGCGGCGTCCTTCCTGCAGTTACGAACCCAGTTCAGGGTCGGACCAGGAGGCACGGGCCCGGTTCCGCGGTCGCAGACTTCTTGAGGGATCTTTCTGCCTGCGGTTGACACGGTAACGTGCGCGCGGATGAAGGCGGCACGGCCGCCGTCGCTCGCCTCAGGCCTGCGCGGCCGCGAGTGCGCGCGCCAGATCCTCGAGCAGATCCTCGAGGTCCTCAAGCCCGATCGACAGGCGCACCGTCCCCTCGGTGATGGCGGAGAGCCGCTGCTGCTCCGCGCTCAGCTCGCGGCCGGCCATCATCTGCGCGGTCACCACAAGGGATTCAGTGGAGCCGAGGCTGACCGCGATCGCGAAGAGCTCGAGCTCATCCGCAAAACGCCGGGCCGCCGCGCCGCCGCCCTTGAGGTCAAACGTCACGATCGTGCCAAAGTCCTGCATCTGTGCGGCGGCGAGCGCATGCTGCGGATGCGACCCGAGCCCCGGGTAATGCACCCGCGCGACCGCCGGGTGGCCGGTAAGGTAGTCCGCGATGCGCGCGGCGCTCGCGCACTGCAGCCGGTAGCGGGCGAAGTAGGTCTTCATCCCGCGCTGAATCAGGTAGGCCGCGTGCGGGTCGAGGGCCCCGCCGAGGACGCCGAAGTCCGCGCGCAGGGGGCGCAGGATCTCCGTGTTGCCGATCACCGCCCCGCCCATAACGTCGCCGGTGCCGGAGGCGTACTTGGTGAGGCTGTGCAGGTACAGGTCCACCTCGTAGGCGCCGTGCTGGTGAAACCCCGCGAACGTGTTGTCCATGACGGCGAGCGCCCCGGCCGCGTGCGCCAGGCGCGTGAGTGCGGCAATGTCGGCGATCTTGGTCACCGGGTTCGTGGGACTCTCGAAGAACACCAGGCGCGTCGGCTGCGCCGCCAGTGCCCGCTCGGCACCGGCGAGGTCCTCGATGGAGAGCAATGTGTGCGTGACCCCAAAGCGCCCGAGGAGGCGCCGGATGAGGTAGCGCGTCGGGTTGTAGGTCTCCACGAAGCACAGGACGTGATCGCCCTGCCGGGTGAGCGCGAGCAGTGTCTGGGCGATGGCCCCGACGCCGGTCGCGGTCACCAAGCAGTCAGTCCGTCCCTGCAGTTCCGCGAGCAGCAGTTCCAGCTGGCGCGTGGTCGGGTTGGAGGTGCGCGTGTAGAAAAAGCCTGGGCGCTCACCGCGCAGGTAGCGCTCCGTGTCCTCGAGCGTCTCGAACTCGAACTTGACCGACTGGTAGATCGGCGCGACTAGTGGACGGTTGCCGGGAGGCAGCGGCACTTGCGGGGGGTGGTTGACGCGTGTGGGCTTCTTCATGCGTGGCGCGCGCTCGTGGCGGCTGCTTCAGGGGTCGAGGGTAAACCGGTCCGCGTCCAAGTGCGCCGGAAAGCGTTGCCGGAAGGCAAATAGCGGCGCGGCGGGGAGTTGCGCGGCGCACACGCCCGGTGCATCGCCCAGCCCCGCCAAGGTGCGCCCGAGGAAATCCACCGCGGCGCTCTCCCCCGGATACCGCACGTCGAGCCCGTCGCTGCCCACGCGGTTCACGCCCACGACGTACGCCTGGTTCTCGATCGCCCGCGCCCGCAGCAGCTGCCGCCACGCATCCACGCGCGCGGCGGGCCAGTTGGCCACGTACAGCAGCACGTCATAGTCCAGCTCCGGTCGGCGCCGGCTGAAGACGGGGAACCTGAGGTCATAGCACACCAGCGGGCAGATGCGCAGCCCGCGCCACGGGACTGTCCACGCCGCACGCCCCGGCGTGAAGTGCTGGTGCTCGCGGCCCATGCGAAACAGGTGGCGCTTGTCGTAGTGCCGCACCTCCCCGGAGGGCAGCGCAAAGAGCAGCCGGTTGTAGTAGTGGCCGTCCTGCTGGGTGATGACGCTCCCGGTAATGGCGGCATCGAGCGCCGCCGCCTGCGCCCTGAGCCACTCGACCGTCGCCCCGCCGGCGACCTCGCCGAGCAGCTCGACCTGCATGCTGAAGCCGGTCGTGAAGGTCTCGGGCAGCACCACGAGGTCGGTCTGTCCGGCCAGCGCGGCGAGCAGCGTACCGAAGCGGGCGCGGTTGGCGACCGGGTCTTGCCAGATGAGCGGCTGCTGCACGAGGGACACCCGCAGCACGCTCATCGCGGGCCCCCGCGGGCGTGCGCGGCAAATGCATTGAGCCGCGCCGCCGCCTCATCGAGCGTGGCGTCCTGCTTGGCGATGCACAGGCGCACCACGGTGAGGGCTTGCGGCACCTCGTAGAACGGCGACAGCGGGATCGTGGCGACGCGCGCGTCGGTGAGCAGGCGCTCTGCAAACGCCAGGTCGCCGGGGCCGGCGAAGGCTGCGAAGTCGAGCAGCTGGAAGTACGTCCCCTGCGCGGGCGGCAGCACGAACCCCGAGCCGGCAAGCGCCGAGCGCAGGCGGTCGCGCTTGCCCTGAAAAAAGGCGGCCAGCCCGGCGCCCACGTCCGGCTGCTCGGCCAGGTAGGCGGCGATCGCGTGCTGCAGCGGGTGGGAGATGCTGAAGGTATTGAACTGGTGCACCTTGCGCAGCTCGCGGGTGAGCGGCGCAGGCGCCACGCAGTACCCGATGCGCAGGCCCGTGGCATGCAGCGTCTTGCCGAAGGAGAACACCGCGAAGCTGCGCGCGGCCAGCTCCGGGTGCGCGAGCACCGAGTGGTGCATCGCGCCATCGAACACCACGTGCTCGTAGACCTCATCGGAAAGCACCAGGATGTTATGGTCGCGCGTGAGCCGCGCGAGCGCGTCGAGGTCCGCCGCCTGCGCGACCGTGCAGGCCGGATTGTGCGGGCTGTTGAACAGCACGAGCCGCGTACGCGGGCTTAACTGCGCGCGCACGCGCTCCCAGTCGTAGCGGAAGCCCGGTTGCGTCAGCGGCACGCGAATGCAGCGCCCGCCGGCCAGCCGCACGGCCGGCTCATAGGAATCATAGGCCGGATCGAAGGCGATGACCTCGTCGCCGGCAGCGACCGCCGCCTGAATCGCCGAGAAGATTGCCTCAGTCGCCCCGAGCGTGACGGTGATCTCGCTGTCCGGATCGCTCTTCAGGCCGGGGTAGTGGCGCTGCAGCTTCGCCGCAATGCGCTCCCGCAGCGCCGGCAGCCCCTCCATCGGCGCGTACTGGTTGTGTCCGGCGCGCATCGCGGCCGCCACGAGCTCGGTCAGGCGCGGGTCGATCTCATAGTCCGGGAACCCCTGCCCGAGGTTCAGCGCGTTCAGCTCGCGCGCGCGGCGCGACATGACCGTGAAGATGGTCGTGCCGACGTCCGGCAGCTTGCTATTAATGCCGCTCATCAGATGCCGCCAGGGCCGCGCCGATCACGCCGGCGCGGTTGCCAAAGTGAGCCGGCCGCAGCTCGGCCGGCGAAGACAGCAGCGGCGCAAACTCGGCGAAGCGCTCGCTCACCGCGCCGCCGAGGATGAACACGTCAGGCCAGAACAGCCGCTGCATCGCCGCGAGGTACTCGTTGACCCTCTGCGCCCATGCCGGGAACTCGAGCTTCTCCTCGGTGCGTGCGCGCGCCGAAGCGCGCTTCTCGGCATCCATGCCGTTGAGCTCGAGGTGCCCGAGTTCGGTATTCGGGAAGAGCTGCCCGCCGCTAAAAAGCGCGGTGCCGATACCGGTGCCGAAGGTGAGCATGATCACCGTACCGGTGCAGCCGCGTCCGGCCCCCCAGCGCATCTCGGCCAGGCCGGCCGCATCGGCGTCGTTCAGGAACAGCACCGCGCGTCCGCTCGCGCGCTGCGCCAGCGCGGCCGCGTCAGTGCCGATCCAGCTGCGGTCGATATTGGCCGCAGTCAGCACGACGCCGCCCTTGATGACGCTCGGGAAGGCGATGCCGATGCGGCCGCGGCTGTCCGGATACTGCCAGGCGAGTTGCTTGAGCACCGCCGTGAGCGCCGCGGGGGTCGCCGGCTGCGGGGTGGGCAGCGCGGTCAGCTCGCCGCTGAGGCGGCCCGCCGTGACGTCGACCTGCCCGGCCTTGACCGAGGAACCGCCGACGTCGATGCCCAGCACGTACCCGGCCATGCGCGCGTCACAGATTGGCCGCGGCCGCGAGCTGCAGGTCGCGCGCGCGGCGCTTATCGCGGTAGCGCATCCACACGGTGGCGATGGCGATGCCGGTCGCCACCAAGAGCACCATGATGGTGGCGAGGGCGTTCACGTCCGGGGTCACGCCGAAGCGGACCTTGGAGAAGATCACCATCGGCAGGGTGCTCGAGCCCGGGCCCGCGACGAACTGGGTGATGACCAGGTCATCCCAGGAGAGCGTGAACGCGAGCAGCCAGCCCGAAGCAAGGGCCGGCAGGATCAGCGGTAGCGTGATGCGGAAGAAGACCTTGAGCGGCCGGGCGCCGAGGTCCATGGCTGCCTCGACGAGCGACTCGTCGAACCCCGTCAGTCGCGACTGCACCACGACCGTGACGTAGGCCATGCAGAAGGTGATGTGCGCCAGCGTGATGGTGACGGCCCCCACTCCCCTGGGCCAGCCGATCAGCTGCTGCAGGGCGACGAACAGCAGCAGCAGCGACAGCCCCGTGATGACCTCCGGCATGACGATCGGCGCGGTCGTCATCCCGGCGAGCAACGTGCGGCCGCGGAAGGAACCGAAGCGCGCCAGCGCCATACCCGCCATCGTGCCCAGGATCACCGCGCCGGTGGCAGACAGCAGCGCGATGCGGATGGAAAGCCAGGCGGCGTTGAGAATCTGGCCGTTGTGGATGAGCGCGTCGTACCACTTGAGCGTCGGCGAATTGGCAGCATCCCACACCGTCACCAGCCGCGAGTTGTTGAACGAGAAGACGATCATCGACATGATCGGCAGGTACAGGAAGATGAGCCCGAACACCAGGGCGGTGCGCGTGAACAGGCCGCGGGACTTCACTTGAGGGCCTCCAGCTCCCGGCGCTGCGCGCGCTGGAACAGCATGATGGGGATCACCAGCAGCAGCAGGATGAGGATCGCGACCGCGCTCGCCACCGGCCAGTCGCGGTTCTCGAAGAACTCGTCCGACAGCACGCGCCCGATCATCAGCTGGTCCGTGCGCCCGAGCAGCGTCGGGATCACGTACTCGCCGACCGCCGGGATGAACACCAGGAGCGACCCGGCCAGGATCCCGGGCAGCGACTGCGGCAGCGTGACGCGCAGGAAGGCGCGCAACGGACGCGCGCCCAGGTCGGCGGCCGCCTCGAGCTGCGCCGGGTCGTGCTTCTCGAGGTTCGCGTACAGCGGCAGGATCATGAAGGGCAGGTACGAATACACGATGCCGATGTAGACCGCGAAGTCGGTCTGCATGAGCGCCAGCGGGTGATTGATGACGCCCAGGTACAGCAGCACGTTGTTGATGACGCCGTTGTTCTTGAGCAGGCCGATCCACGCGTACACGCGCAGCAGGAAGCTCGTCCAGAACGGCAGCACGATCAGCATCAGCAGCACCGAGCGCGTCGCGGGAGTGGAGCGTGCGATGGCGTAGGCCATCGGGTAGCCGAT
>Ga0316624_10000765_pt1 | contig 11738 bp, 12 predicted proteins | sample OWC_Aug_N3_C1_D5_FD_207657 | JGI IMG/M metagenome (GOLD analysis project Ga0316624, IMG submission 207657) | Wetland soil microbial communities from Old Woman Creek delta, Ohio, United States - OWC_Aug_N3_C1_D5_A | ecosystem: Environmental > Terrestrial > Soil > Wetlands | place: USA: Ohio...
ATTGGCCACGGTCGAGACCTTGAGCGCGAGGAACTTGGCGTCCTTGTCGAGTGCCAATTCGGCGTGAGTGACGTGATCGCGCCCTTGCGCGTCGGAGACGAAGCTCTCATGCCGCTCCGCCGTCCACTTGACCGGCCGCGCCAACTGCCCGGCCGCCCAGGTGACGGCCGCTTCCTCGGCGTAGTGATAGATCTTCGAGCCGAAGCCGCCGCCGACATCGGGCGCCACCACGCGCAGCTTGTGCTCGGGCAGATGCAGCACGAAGGCACCCATCAGCAGGCGGATCGCGTGCGGATTTTGCGACGTCGTATAAAGCGTGTAATCGCCGGTGCCGCGATCGAACTCGCCGATATAGGCGCGCGGCTCCATCGCATTGGCAACGAGCCGGTTGTTGACGATGTCGATGCGCGTGACATGGGCGGCCTTGGCGAAGGCGGCGTCGGTTGCCGCGAGATCGCCGATGCTCCAGTCGTAGCAGACATTTCCCGGCGCGGTCTCGAACAGCGCCGGTGCGCTCGGCTTCAGCGCGTCCTCGGCCTCGACCGCAGCCGGCAGCACCTTGTAGGAGACCTCGACGAGATCGGCCGCTTCGTCGGCCTGGTCTTTGTCTTCGGCGATCACCACGGCGACGGGATCGCCGACATGACGCACGCGCCCGAGCGCCAGAACGGGATGCGGCGGCTCGGCCATCGGCGAGCCGTCTTTCGATTTGACGCCCCAGCCGCAGGGGAGGGAGCCCAGACCGGCTTTGGCCAAATCGGTGCCGACATAGACGGCGATCACGCCCGGCGCACCTTTCGCCTTCAGCACGTCGATTGCGGCGATCTCGGCATGCGCATGCGGGCTGCGAACGAACACGGCAAAAAGCTGGTTCGGACGATTGATGTCGTCCGTGTAATGACCTTTGCCGGTGAGGAAGCGCAGATCCTCTTTGCGACGGACCGGCGCGCCAAGCGGCCGGGCAGCCATGTTACGCGCCTTTGGCCATGGTCTTGGCGCAGGCGTCGATCGCCTTCACGATGTTATGATAGCCCGTGCAACGGCAGATATTGCCCTCGAGCCAAGCGCGGATCTCCTGCTCGGTCGGGCTCTTGTTCACGCGCAGCAGGTCGATCGCGCTCATCACCATGCCGGGCGTGCAGAAGCCGCATTGCAGCCCGTGATTCTCGCGGAAGGCCGCCTGCATCGGATGGAGCTCGTCACCCTTGGCGAGACCCTCGATGGTCGTGACCTTGGAGCCATTGACCTGCGTTGCCAGCATGGTGCAGCTCTTGGCCGAATAGCCGTCGATGTGAACGACACAGGCGCCGCATTGGCTGGTATCGCAGCCGACATGGGTACCCGTCAGTCCCAGATGCTCGCGAAGAAATTGGACCAGCAAGGTCCGCGGTTCGACGTCGCGGGTTTCCGCCTTGCCGTTCACCGTTATCGTTACGGTGGCCATTCGTCTCTCTCCCTCGTTACAGCCCCTTAACCACTAAGTTTCGTGCGCGGCGGCGCTCCGGTCAAGCGCCGCGCGGCGCGATCATCAGCCGCGCGTGAAGAAATATAGGACGATCGCGACCGCCGCGGCGACGATCGCCACCCAGACAAGCGGCGACAAACGGCCCGAAGGCGCCGGCGGCGGCGCCACTTTCGGCGCCGGTGCAGGTGCCCCGGCGGGCGCAACACCGGGCGCCGCTGCCGCCGGCGCAGGCGCGGGTGCCGCGCCGGCGGCGACGATCTCGGCAAATTTGGCGAAGAAATTCTCGGCCATCTGGCGCGCCGTCGCATCGATGAGGCGCGAGCCGATCTGCGCGAGCTTGCCGCCGACATTGGCCTCGACCGCATAGCTGAGCTTGGTCGCATCGCCATCATCGGCGAGCTTTACCGTGGCGCCGCCCTTCGCGAAACCGGCAGGACCGCCCGTGCCTTCGCCCGAAATCCGATAGCCGTTCGGCGGATCGAGATCGGAGAGCGTCACCTTACCACCAAAGCGCGCACTCACCGGCCCCACCTTCGCGCGGACGGTCGCGGTCATCTCAGTCGGCGAGAGTTTGTCGATCTTTTCGCAGCCGGGAATGCACTGTTTCAGGATGTCCGGGTCATTGAGCGCTTCCCAAACTTTCTGACGCGGCGCCGCAATGCGGTATTCGCCAGTCATATCCATGGTTTGCGCCTCCAACCGGTGCCTGCCAAAAACCGGTCGCGACCGTAGCGCGGCGATGGCGGAGGGGCAAGCCTCGCACGGCACATAGGTGGGATTGGCAGCGCGCGCGGCTGCCTCCATAGTTCCGCGCATGCATGCCGCAAGCGACATGTCCGGACCTTTGAGCGTCGCTTGGGCGATACCGTTCGCGGGCTTGTTGCTGTCGATCGCCGTCGCGCCGCTCATCGCATCGCGTTTGTGGCACCATCATTACGGCAAGGCGGCGACGCTGTGGGCGCTGGCGTTTCTCGTCCCGGCTGCGGTGCTGCGCGGCGCGACAACGACGATCACGGGTCTCATCGCGGTCGCGCTCCACGAGTATCTCCCGTTCATTCTTCTGCTCGGCGCGCTGTTCACCGTCGCCGGCGGCTTGCGCGTCAAAGGCACCTTGCACGGAACGCCCGCGGTCAACGCCTTGATGCTCGCCATGGGCGCGGCGATGGCGAGCTTCATCGGCACCACCGGCGCCACGATGGTGATGCTGCGCCCGGTAATCCGCGCCAATCGCAACCGCGCGCGGCCGACTCACGTTTTCGTCTTCTTCATCCTGCTCGTCGCCAATGTCGGCGGCGCGCTGAGCCCGCTGGGAGACCCGCCGCTCTTCCTCGGCTATCTGCTCGGCGTACCATTCTTCTGGCCGGCGATTCACCTCGCCTTGCCGACCTTGCTGCTGGCCGCGATCCTGTTGGCGCTGTTCTACGGGCTCGACAGCCTCCTCCATCGCCGCAGCCCAAGCACCGGACTCACCCCGCTGGCCGAAATCGAGACCTTGGGCCTCGACGGCAAGGCCAATCTCGTGCTGCTGGCCGCAACGATCGGCGTCGTCTTGTTGCGCGCGTTGTGGAATCCGACCTTGGGCGTGTCGGTTCTCGGCATCGCTTGGAGCCTCGACGACATGATCGCGGATGGGCTCCTCGTCGTCATCGCGGCCCTTTCGCTGGCTTTGACGCCGGCAAGCGTCCGCAAGGCCAATGATTTCGTCTGGGAGCCGATTGTCGAAGTCGCGATCCTCTTCGCCGCAATCTTCATCACCTTGCAGCCGGTGACGGCGATGATCGCCGAAGGCAAGGACGGCCCGCTGGCAGCGCTGATCGTGCACCTCTATGCCGATGGCGCGCCCAACCATTCGATCTTCTACTGGGCGACGGGCGCGCTTTCTGCCTTTCTCGACAACGCGCCGACCTATGTCGTGTTCTTCGGCTTCGCCGGGGGCGACCCGGCGCAATTGAGCGGGCCGCTGTCACGCGTGCTGATGGCGATCTCGAGCGGCGCCGTCTATTTCGGCGCCATGACCTATATCGGCAACGCGCCCAATTTCATGGTCAAGGCGATGGTCGAAAGCCAAGGACTCAAGATGCCGAGCTTCTTCGGCTATCTCGGCTGGTCATGCCTTTGTCTTTTGCCCTGGCTCGTCGTCATCGACGTCCTCTTCTTTATCCTCTAGCGCCGGGCGGCTCTCATCGCTTGAGCGCGAGGGTCATGCCGTCGCCCAGCGGGACCATGCTGAGATCGATGCGCGGATCGTCATGGATTGACGTCGCAACAGAAGAGCCGGCCGTCCGGCGGCAAAGCCTACGCGACGCTCAGGGCGCCATGGCCCGTGAAGGTTCCGATCTCGATGCAGCGTTTCGCTCCCATGAGACGCGCCAGAAGCGCCATGAACTGGCCCTGCTCGGTCGCGATCTGCATCGAGCTATAGGCTTGGCGATCGGTTTCGGCGCGCAGCTCTTTGAGGATATCCGCCTCGCGCAGCGAGACCGAAATTAGATAATCGCCGAGCGCGCCGCCGATGGTGAGCGAATCATAAGCCATGGCCTAAGCGTCCTTTTGCGTTGCTTGGCGAATCCCGCCGCGCCTCGCGGCGGCGGCACAAGGCTGCGAAAACCCGGCCGATCGGCCCATGACGGCTTGACCCGGGGAAGGGTGACACCATAGAACCCCAGCATGTTGCGAGGTTTCGGGGCGTAGCTCAGCCTGGTAGAGCGCCAGCTTTGGGAGCTGGATGCCGGAGGTTCGAATCCTCTCGCCCCGACCAGGAACGGTTACGGCACAGGGAAACATCGATGGCGCGCGCACGCATTTTCAGACCCGCCAAGACGGCGATGCAATCCGGCAAGGCGCAGACGCGGCGCTGGGTGCTCGAATACGAGCCCGCGACCCCGCGCGAGCCCGATCCGCTGATGGGCTGGTCGAGCGCGCGCGACACGCTCAACCAGGTGCGGCTATGCTTTGCGACGCTCGAGGAGGCCAAGCTCTTCGCCGAAAAGCACGGCATTGATTACAATGTCGAGCAGCCGCATGAGCGGCTTTTCAAACCTAAGAGCTACGCCGACAATTTCCGCTTCGACCGGCCGTCGTGATCGCGGCGCGGCATCATTCCCACGGCGCGTCGTTTCTGGTGAAATCCGATCTACCGGGCCCTTAGCTCAGCGGATAGAGCAGCCGCCTTCTAAGCGGCAGGTCGCTGGTTCGATCCCAGCAGGGCCCGCCATTCACCCCCTGCCGGCGATTTCGAGCGCCGCGAGATGATCTTGCAAAATCCGCGGCAGGTCGCGCGGCGGTGTTCGGCCGAAGCCGCAATAAGCGGCGAGCCCAAACTCGGGCAAGAATTTATGCGCGGCGCGCAAGCGCGCCTCGAGGGTGGCCATGTTGTGGATGGCGCCGAGATAAACCCGCGCGCCCCGCGGATCCAACCGGGCGAGCGGCGCGTAGAATTCCGCATCCGAACGGTCGAGCGTCGGAATATGGATCCAGTCGACGCGCCGTCGGGCCGCCACGACCGCGCCATTGACCAGATCGATCGTGCGGTCGAGCGTGTCGGGCGCGACGGCGGGCCATCCGCCAAAAGTCCCGAAGCAGAAATGAAATCCCAACTGCACCGCCTCGGGAATCTGCATCGACAGCCTGTGGATCGGCGCCAGATGCGTGTCGATCTTGAATTCGTCCGAATTTGCCGGGGCGCCGCCGGAGACCGCCTGCACCTCCCAGGCGCAATCCCATTGAATGGCCAGATCCTGGTGCGGGATGCGCTCGAGGATGACCGCCATCTCGGCCGCCAGCGATTCCTCGAAACCCGGGCGGATGCGCGCGAGATCGGCCGGATCTGGGAAATAGAGCGGCCGCACCACGCTGTTCACCATCGGGATCGAAATCTGGAAGCGGAGATCGCGCGGCAGGACGCCCTTTTCGCGCAAGGTGCGGAAGACGAAGAACGAGCTGACCGCGTCGCGCGCATAGCCCAGCCGCGATCCCGGATTGCCGAAGCGGACACGTTCCGCGCCCGGCCGAACGCGGAATTGCCAAGCCTCGTCGCGGGTCCGCGGCAGCAACTGTTCGAGGCCGTCGACCGGCTTTGGCCGCCTGAGCGTCTCCAGATCGGCATGGCCGTTGAAAATCTGATAGCAGAGCCGGTTCACCCAGGATCGGCGCTCGCCGACCTCGCCATCCGGCAAGGCCGGGAGATAGCGGCCGAGCGGGCCGCCGAAATCGCGCATGACCTCTTCGACAGAGTCCAGCGGAACGCTGCCGACAAGAAGAAGCTCATTACCCATCGAACCCGATCCCTCCCGCCATCCTTCTCGATCCTGGATCTTCCAAAAACACCGCCGCGGATGACGGCGCCACTGCATCCTAGCCTTTAACCCAAACGAAATGCGCACCCTCTTATAAGCGGACCTAAGTCCATGTGCCGCCTATCATTTTCCCTGGAACATAGAATGTCGAATAAAATTTCTGCTCACCCTTTTGCCCCGAGTTTCGGGCGTCGTGATCCGGGCCGCCAGCCGCCGCCCAATCCGCTCGGCACATCGCTGGAAGAAATCGCCATCGTCCAAAGCGTGATGGCGCGCTTACAGGGCATCACCGATGCCGCACGGGAGACGAAGTCGAAAAGCAATGCGGCGCCGGCGGCAAAACCCCGCCGCCGCAAACTCGATCGCGAGACGAACGCCACGGCCGATCGCAGCCGTGTCGTCGCCGCTGTCCGGCACGTGCAGGCCTCGGTTCTGAAAAAGCTCGATATCGAGGCCGTGAGCAAATTGGCGCGCCACGAGCTCGCTGATCAGCTCGCTCCGCTCGTCGCCGAAACCCTCGTCGATCACGGCTTGCAGCTCAATCAGGTCGAACAGCGCGATTTCGTCACGCTTCTGGTCAATGACATGATCGGATTTGGACCGCTGGAATCGCTCTTGGCCGACGAGACCGTGACCGATATCATGGTCAACGGCTCGAACGACATCTATGTCGAGCGCGCGGGTAAGCTCGAGCTCACGGAAATCCGTTTTCGCGACAATGATCACGTGATGGGGATCGCAAACCGCATCGCGACACGGATCGGCCGCCGCATCGACGAGACCTCGCCCTATGTCGACGCGCGCCTGGCGGATGGCAGCCGCGTTCACGTGATCGCGCCGCCGCTCGCCCTCAAGGGACCGACGATCTCGATCCGCAAATTCTCGAAGACCGCCATCACGCTGGAACAGATGGTGAAGCAACGGAATCTGTCGGCGGCGATGGCCGGCCTCTTGAGCATCGCGGCGCGCTCGCGCCTGAACATTCTCGTTTCCGGCGGAACGGGATCGGGCAAGACGACCTTGTTGAACGCGCTCTCGCAATTGATTGATCCCGGCGAGCGCATCATCACCATCGAAGACGCGGCCGAGCTTCGCCTGCAGCAGCCGCATGTGGTGCCGCTTGAGACCCGCGTGACGAATCTCGAAGGGCGCGGCGAGGTCAGCATTCGCGACCTGCTCAGAAACGCGCTGCGGATGCGGCCGGACCGCATCATCCTGGGCGAGATCCGCGGCGCCGAGGCGCTCGATATGCTACAAGCGATGAACACCGGCCATGACGGCTCGCTGTGCACCATTCACGCGAACAAGCCGCGCGACGCCATCAGCCGGCTGGAGAACATGGTCGCGATGGCCGGCGTCAACCTGCCGACCAAAGTCGTTCGCACCCAGATCGCCAGCGCGGTGAACATGATCGTTCAAGTGGCGCGCATGCGCGACGGCGTCCGCCGCATCACCCATATCGCCGAACTCACCGGGATCGAAGGGGATATGATCGCGATGCACGACCTCTTCACGTTCGAGTTCGAGGAGATGTCGGATGGCGGGATCCACGGTCATTTCGCCGGCAGCGGGCTGCGGCCGCACTTCACGCCGCGCGCCCAATATTACGGCCTCGACAAGCTCTTGCTCGAGGCAGCGGGCTGAGCGGTCGCTTACGCGGTCCATCGCCGCTCGTCACGCAATCGTCGCAAAACTGTAATACGACCCTGCTAGCTTCGATCGCGGCGCGTCCGGCGCGACGAGCGATGGATTTTGGGTGAAGCGGGACGAGATGGTTGAGAGCGAACCGAATTTTCTGGGCATTTTCAGCCGCGAGCGGAATCTGATGACCGTGAAGGCCGGCGAAGTGCTCTTCCGCGCCGGCGACCCCGCCGAATGCATGTATGTGGTCCTCTCGGGCCAGGCGCGGATCGGCGACGGCAATGTCGTGTTCGAGGAACTTTCGCCCGGCGGCATAGTCGGCGAGATGGCGCTGATCGACCACGCGCCGCGCAGCGCGACGGTAACGGCGGTCACCGATTGCACCTTGGCGGAAATCGACGAAAAGCGATTTCTTTTTCTCGTGCAGCAGACGCCGAGCTTCGCCCTCAATCTCATGCGCCTTCTCAGCCACCGGTTGCGGCGCATGAATTCGCTGGTCAAGGGTTAACCGCCTCTTCGCTGGCCCCGGCGCGGCGGCGCGATTTAGCGCGAACGCCCGGATTTCTCTTCAAATCAGTGTAGACCCGACCCCGCCGGCGTCGCCCGCGCGCGAGCGCGGTCGAGCACTGTTAGCGCCAATTAAGTGATCTTTCACCTGCCAGGGGTAGATGTTTTATCGGCATTTGCTACCCAAGCGAGCAGTCTAGCGAAGGATCGATCCCCATGCTCAGATCACTGATTGTTTCTTGTGCGATGTTGACGATGATCGCCGGCGCCGCGCGTGCGGCGGAACATGCGACCGCAGCCGAAGCCGAGGCGATGGTCAACAAGGCGGTCGCCTACATCAAAGCCAATGGCCCGGAAAAGGCCTATGCCGCATTCGACGACAAGCACGGCCAATTCGTCGATCGCGACCTCTATGTTCTGGTGTATAGCACCGACGGAAAGTGCCTCGCGCATGGCGCGAACGCCAAGTTGATCGGCAAAGACCTGTCCGACGTGCAGGACGTGGACGGCAAGTACTACATCAAGGAACGTATGCAGCTCGCCCAGGCGAAGCAAAGCTTCTGGCAGGACTACAAATTCGCCAATCCCGTATCGAAAAAGATCGAGCCGAAATCGACCTTCTGCGAGCGTCTCGACAATTCGGTCGTGTGCGCCGGCATCTACAAGCCGTAACACCAGCGAGCTCCGTCGACGGCGCGCGGCGCAAGCCGCCGCCGTCGCGGGTTGAGACCGATGAGAGCGTTGTTCCGCAATCTGTCCGTTCGGGCCAAGATCTCGACGATCCCGTTGGCGACCACCATTCTGCTGCTCGGGCTCGGGCTTTATGCCTTCTTGCTCTTGAGGGATAACGGCTCGAGCCTGCGCGAGCTCGGCGACGGCGTCTTGCGCCAGACGGTGGTCGCCGCGGATTTCTCGACCGAGACCGAAAGATCGCTCGCGCGGCTCTACCGCCTCACATCGATGTCGGCGAACGACACCGATACCAAGCGGGTCAGCGCCATGGCCAAGGCGGACGCCGCGAATATGGACAAGTTCGCGGCGAAACTGCCGGCGCTCGACTCGGCCCTTGCCGATGCGGGAATAGCCGCCGACCGGCTGAAGACCTTCGATGCCGCGTTCAAGGACTATATCAAGTCGGCAAAAGGCGTGATCGACATGGCGGATGGCGACGCCGCGACGGCGCTGACCTTCATGACCGGCACCCAACGAAAATTCGACACGGTCAGCAAGGAGCTCGGGGATTTCCTCGACGCCCTCGCGCAAACGCGCGACCGCAATCTCACGCAGATCTACGGCGACATGTCGCACGGCCAGATGATCTTCGCCAGCGCCATCGGCCTCGTCGTATTCGCGGCGATCACGCTCGCCTTCCTGGTGAGCGGCCTCATTTCGGCGCCGATGGTCGCGATGGCCGGCGCGGTCGAACGCATTGCGGCGAAAGACTACGCGGTCGCCGTGCCAGGCATCGGCCAAAAGGACGAGCTCGGCAAGATGGCCCATGCCGTCGATGTGCTGAAACAGCAAAGCGTCAGTGCCGACCGGCTCGCCGAAGAGCAGCAGCGTTCGCACGAGGCCGGCAATGCGCGCCGCCAGGCGCTGGAAACGGCGATCGCCGAATTCGAGACCGCGGCGCGCGGCGTGGTCGAGGGCGTCTCCTCCGCCGCCGACGAGATGCGCGCCTCCGCCGAGGTAATGACGAAGACCTCCGACCATGTCTCGCGCCAGGCCGCAGCCGTGGCCGCGGGCTCGGAGGAAGCATCGACCAACGTCAACAACGTCGCCTCGGCGTCAGAAGAACTGACCGCCTCGATCAACGAGATCGGGCGCCAATCCTCTAACTCGACGCGGATCGCCAGCAAGGCCGTCGCCGACGCGAAGGCGACCGACGCGAAGGTGCAGAGCCTCGCCGACGCCGCACAAAAAATCGGCGACGTGGTACAGCTGATTAGCGACGTCGCCGGGCAGACCAATTTGCTCGCGCTCAACGCGACGATCGAGGCCGCGCGCGCCGGCGAAGCGGGCAAGGGGTTCGCGGTTGTTGCCGCCGAGGTCAAGAACCTTGCCACCCAGACCGCGAAGGCGACCGAAGAGATCGCCGCACAAGTCAAATCGATCCAGGATGCGACACAGGAATCGGTCGCATCGATTCAAGGCATCGGCGGAACCATCGCCGAGATCGACGAGATCGCGACCGCGATCGCAGCCGCCGTCGAGGAGCAGGGCTCGGCAACGCAAGAGATCGCGCGCAACATCCAGCAAGCCGCCAAAGGCACGCAACAAGTCTCGACCAATATCACGAGCGTGACCCAGGCCACGACGGAAGCCGGTTCCGCCGCAGCGCATGTCCTGGGCGCGGCAGAAGAACTCGCCAAGCAATCGGCAACCTTGCGCACGCAGGTCGATGCTTTCCTGGCGCATGTGCGCGTCGCCTAGCTAGAGCGGCAGCTCGCGCGCACCATTCTTGCTGGCGACAGGGCACTGCGGTTCTTGGTCCGAAAATGAGTGATCGGCATTGCGCCGCGGCAGCCGGGAACCGATCTTTATAACAAGAGACCTTCCGTTCGTATGGTAAGCAAGAAGGCATTAACCATGAGTGCACCGCTCCAAGTCACTTTCCGGAAAATGGCCGCGTCCCCCTTCCTGCGGGCGCGGATCGAGGAACGCGCCAACCGGCTGCTGCGGTTGCACGAACGCATCGTCGGGTGCCGCGTGGTGGTCGAGGCGCCGCATCGCCACCATCACAAGGGAACGCTCTATGCGATCGCCGTGGAACTGACGGTGCCCGGCACGACCTTGACTTGCCACCGCAACCCCGGCGAACATCACGCCCACGAAGATATCTATGTCGCTTTGCACGACGCGTTCGACGCAGCCGAGCGGCAACTTCACGATTATCTGAGACGCAAGGGCGCAGCCTGAGCGAGGGGCGGGCGCGAGCGCTGCCTCACTCCGCGCCGGCACCGCGCGACGATGCGGCGTCGGCCGATGCGGCCGCAAGACGAGGCTAAGGATGGCGTTGATCCAGTTGAACAAGATCGAAGCGGTGCGGCGACAGATCGAGGCCGCGATCCGCTTGACCTTCGCCGGCGGCGATGCCGTCGCCGTCCATGCGATCGCCGGCGATGTCCACCGCATCATCCAGGACTTCTACCGCAGCCGCGGCGACGTCGAAGGATATCTGCGTCTCGGCGATTGGATCGCGCCCGGCCACACCGCGCGTTTCTGGCGCCACTTCAATGCAGCAGCGGAATTCCTGCGGCCGGGCGAGTGGGAGCCCGAAAGGATCTTCGAGCTCGAGGAAGACGCCAATGACTTCATGATCGTCTTCGCGTCGCGCTGGTATCAATTGCAGGGAAACGCGGCGACCCGCGACATGCGGATCTTCGCGACCTGGTACGTGGCCTGCAACCCCGGCATCCTGCGCCCCGATGCGCTGCCCGAGGCCACGATCACGGCGCAGATGGACGCCATGAGCCAGGCGCTCAGAGCGTTGGACCGCACCGATCGGTTGCGCGCCGGACAAATGGCGCTCGAAAGCACGACCCCCGCCGCGTCGAGCGCGTCCGGCTGATCGCGCTCGCATCCGAACCGCATCCGTGCAAATCTAGTCCGCCGCCTTCACCGCGAAGGCGATCGGAACGACGAGAAGAAAGCGCCGAGAATTCGATCGGCGATCACGATGGGAGGAATCAAGGCCATGACCGTGTCTGCTCGGGCCGCGCGATGCGGCGTCGCGGGAATGGTCGCCGCGGCGGCGCTCATCATCGCCGCCGCTGGAAGCGATACCGCGCAAGCCGCGGATCATCTGCGCGTCGCCAAGGGCGCGAGCC
>Ga0316624_10000766_pt1 | contig 11735 bp, 10 predicted proteins | sample OWC_Aug_N3_C1_D5_FD_207657 | JGI IMG/M metagenome (GOLD analysis project Ga0316624, IMG submission 207657) | Wetland soil microbial communities from Old Woman Creek delta, Ohio, United States - OWC_Aug_N3_C1_D5_A | ecosystem: Environmental > Terrestrial > Soil > Wetlands | place: USA: Ohio...
CCTCGAAGGGCGGCGGCCCGGGCCGTTCATCCTTCGAGGCTCGCTTCGCTCGCACCTCAGGATGACGGATTACTTCTACCGCCGCCGCAGCTTCGCCAACAGCAGCCTGCGCAATTCCTCGGTCTCCTTCACCGCCATCGTCACCGGCAGCACGTGCACGCGTTCGGCCAGCGTCTCAGTCAAAGGATCGCCGATCATGCGCGCGCGGTCCTTTTCGGTAGTGAGCAGCGCAAGCCCGTCGTGCTCGGCGTCCATGATCAGGCCGGCGGCTTCCTCGCCCGTGAAACGGTGGTGATCGGGGAAAGCTTTACGTTGCGCGACGGCGATGCCGGCCTCGCGCGCGGTCGTGAAAAACTTCTCCGGATCGGCGATGCTGGCGAAGGCCAGCACCTTGCGGCCCTGCAGCGCCGCGACCGCCGCGGCATCGGGGATAAGCCGTCCATGCAGCACCGGCAGGCCGCGCGCTTTTGCGGATGCGATCACGTCGGCGGCGCCGCTGTCTTCGCCGACCACCAGCAACGCGTCGCTGCGCGCCAGTTGTGCGCTGAGCGGCGCCCGTAGCGGGCCGGCCGGAAACACCATGCCGTTGCCGATGCCGCGCTTGCCGTCGACCACGGCGATCGTGAAATCCTTGGCGAGCGAAGCGTTCTGCAAGCCGTCGTCCATGACGATCACGCTGGCGCCCAGCTGGCGCGCCAGTTCCGCGCCGGCCACGCGGTCGCGCGCGACGATCGTGGGCGCGACGCGCGCCAGCATCAACGGCTCATCACCCACCTGCGTGGCATGATCGGCATGTGCGACGAGCTTCGGCCCGGTCAGGCTGCCGCCATAGCCGCGGCTGAGGCAGAACGCCCGTTCGCCTGCCGCTGCCAGCATCGTCGCCAGCATCATCGTCGTCGGCGTCTTGCCGGCGCCGCCAAGCGTGAAATTACCGATGCACAGCACCGGCACGCCGGCGCGCGCGCCCGTTCGCGCCATCCGCCGCGCTGCGATCGCGCCATAGATGCCGGCAACCGGCGCCAGCAACGCCGCGCGAAAGCGTGCCTTGCGCCACCAGAAGCCCGGCTCATGCATGATCGGCCCGCCCCGGTAGCTGCAGCTGCATCAGATAGGGCTCGAGCGAAGCAAGCGTGCGGTCGAGCGCGCCGCTCAAATTCTCGACCGTCGTGCGCGCGGCCTGGGCGGCGCGGTCGCGCGTCGCCGGATCGCGCAGCCAGGCGGCGAGCCCGGCGGTGAGCTGCTCGGCGTCGGCCACCGGCTCCGCGCCGTGCGCCTGGTCGAGCGCGCCGTAGATTTCGGCGAAATTCCACACATGCGGCCCGTGCAGGATGGCGGCCCCGAGCTTGGCGGCCTCGATCGGGTTCTGTCCGCCGTGCCGAACCAGCGAGCCGCCGATGAAGACCACCGGGGCCAGGCGATAGATCAGCCCGAGCTCGCCCATGGTGTCCGCCACATAGATTTCGGTCGCGGCATCGGGCAGCGCGCCGCGCGAGCGCAAACCAGCCTTCAGGCCGGCCACGGCTGCCAGTTCCAGCACACCCGGCCCGCGTTCGGGGTGGCGCGGCGCGATCAACGTCAGCAGGCCGGGGAAATTCGCGCGCAGCCGGCGGTGCGCGTCGATCACCGCGCTCTCCTCGCCGGCGTGGGTGGAGGCCGCCGCAATCAGCGGGCGGCCGGCGACGGCGTCGCGCAAGGCCGCCAGCTCGGTGCGGTCGGCGGGCGGCGCCGGGACGTCGAGCTTGAGATTGCCGGCGGTGACGACGCGCGGCGCACCCATCGCGCCGAGCCGCTCGGCGTCGGCCTGCGTGCTCGCGAGACAGAGATCGAAGCGCTGCAGGAGATTGACCATGCTGCCGCGCAGATAGTTCCAGCGCCGGAATGAATTCTCCGACAGCCGTCCATTGACCAGGATTATCGGCACGCCGCGCGTGGAAGTCTCGATGATTATGTTCGGCCACAGATCGGATTCCACGAAAAGCGCGAGATCCGGGCGCCAATGGTCGAGGAAGCGGCGAACGTAATTCGGCACGTCGAGCGGCACGAATTGATGGATGACGCCGCGCGGCAGCCGCTGCTCGGCGAGCCCGCTCGAGGTGACGGTGCCGGTGGTGACCAGCACGCCGATGCCGCGCTTGACGATGCGCTCGATCAGCGGCAGCACGCTCGAAAGCTCGCCCACGCTTGCCCCGTGCAGCCAGATCAGCGATCCGTCCGGCCGTGCCAGGCGCGCCAGCCCGCGCCGCTCGGCGAGGCGGCTGCCGTGCTCCTTGCCGCGCTTGGCGCGTCTCGACAACGCCAGGCGCGCCAAGGGCGCCGCCGCCGCCGACAGCAGCCGGTAGGTGCGCAAGGCGGCGGGCAGCCGGCTCACCGCGGCGCGCTCCCGCTGCGGTCGGCGATCTCATAGGCGCGCGTCGTCACGCGGTTGAGTTCCTGCTCGACCTCAAGTCGCGCGACTTCCAGCGTCGCGTCGTCGGCATCGCGCGGCACGCGGATCGGCCCGCCGGCCACCAGCGCCAGCCGGCCGAAGGGCAGATTGAGCGCGCTGCGGTCCCAATTGTCGAGTTCGATGCGGCGGCTGGTCGCGATCGCCACCGGGTAGATCGGCCGGCCGGAATGCTGCCCCAGTTTCACCACGCCGAGCCCGGCGACACGCGCGACCTTCGGCACGTCGGCGGTGAGGGCGACGTTGTAGCCCTCCTTGAGTGCGGCGAGCATTTCGGTGAAGGCGACGGCGCCGCCCTTGCGGTGGAATTCGCCGTTGTGCGCGCCGGAGCCGCGGATGGTGCCGATGCCGAGCCGCAGCGCGGCGCGCGCGTTGATCTCGCCGTCGCGGTGGCGCGAGATCAGTACCTTGGCGCGATGGTGGGGATCGCGCTTGATGAAAGGCGCCATGAAATGCTGACCGTGCCACATGACGACGATCGCCGGCATCTCCACTTGTTCGTAAATATCGGGCGGATCGAGGGTGACGCGGCTCGTGCGCCAGACCAGGCGCAGATACCAGGCCGCGGCCGTTCCGATCGCGTCCTGGAAAGCCGGAGATTGAGTGAAACGCTTGAGTGACGGCATCGGCACCCGTCTTCAGCGCGCCGGCCGGGCCGCGCCCTCGGGGTCGAGCAGCCGGTGCAGGTGGACGATGAAATAGCGCATATGGGCGTTGTCGACGGTCTGCTGCGCCTTCGCCTTCCAGGCCGTATAGGCGGTGGCGTAGTTCGGATAGACGCCCACGATATCGAGCTTGCCCAGATCGCGGAACTCGGTGCCGCCGAGCTCGCTCAATTCGCCGCCCAACACCAGATGCAGCAGTTGCTTGCCTTTTCCGGGCACTTGTTCAGACATGGCTCAAACCTTGGAGAAAGCCCCGGCGACGGACAGAGAGAAGGGCAGGGTGGACTTGAAACGGCTCGCGGCGCAAGTTTTTAAGCGAACTCGGCCATGCGGTCGCGCACCAAATTGACCAAAGTAACGTGGCGCTCGCGTCCGGCAGCGATCAGCGCGCCGTGCACCAGATGGGATCGATTATAGACCAGCCCCTGCCCGGTGAAGTCGGTCATTAAGCCGCCGGCTTCGTGCACCAAAAGATCGGCCGCCGCAAGGTCCCAGTCATGGCTGCCGCCGGAGGCGAAGGCGGCGTCGAGTTCCCCGTGCGCGACGCGGGCAAGCCGCAGCGCCAGCGAGAAAACTTTCGGCTGGGCGGCAATTTGCGGGTGCAAGCCGATAAGCCGGTCGAGATAGCGCTTGGGCCCGGCCAACTTGGCGCCGGACAATCCCGCGCCCGCGTTTGCCAATATGCGCGCGCCATTGTGCGTTGCGCCTTGCCCGCGCGCGGCCAAAAACATCTCTTCCGTAACCGGCGCATAAATTGCGGACAGTTGAGGGACGCCATCCTCGACCAGCGCGACCGCAATTGTCCAATCGGCGCGGCCGGAAATATAGGCGCGGGTGCCGTCGATCGGATCGACAATCCAGGCAAGCGGCACGGTGCGGTCGGGCAGGGTTTCGGTTTCCTCGGACAGCCAACTGGCCTCCGGCGCAAGCGCGCTGAGGCGGCCGCGCAGCAATTCATTGACTGCGATGTCGGCTTCGCTTACCGGCGAGTTGTCGTCACCCTTGGTCCAGCGCTTGAACGGCGTGCGAGCGGTTGCGCGCGCCAGCTCGCCGGCTTCGCGCATGACCGCTTCGAGCGGCGCGCGCAAGCGCGCGACGTCACTGGCCGGCAACGGTCAAGCCCTCCAGCCGCAGCGTCGGCGCATTGGTGCCGTAGCGGAATTCGAGATCGTCGGCGGGCGTAAGCGTGCGGAACATGTCGAGCAGGTGGCCGGCGATGGTGACCTCGCTCACCGCGTAGGTGCGCTTGCCGTTCTCGATCCAGAAGCCGGAGGCGCCCCGGCTGTAGTCGCCGGTCACCATGTTGACGCCCATGCCGATCAGGTCGGTGACGTAGAAGCCGTCTTTGATGTCGGCGATGAGCTCGTCGGGGCTAACGGTGCCCGCCTCCATGTGCAGATTGCTCGGTCCCGGCGACGGCGTCGACGACGTGCCGCGCTGGGCATGACCGGTGGTCATGAGTTTCAATTCCCGCGCCGTCGCGCAATCAAGCAACCAGCTTCGCAGCACGCCGTCGTCGATCAGCGCCAGCCGCTTGCCCGCCACGCCCTCGCCGTCGAACGGGTGGGAGCGCAAGCCGCGCTTGCGCAGGGGATCGTCGATGATGCGGACGCCGTCGGCGAACAGCTTGGCGCCCATCTTGTCGCGCAGGAAACTTGTCTTGCGTGCGACCGAGGCGCCGTTGGCGGCGCTGGCGAGATGCGAGACCAGTGTGCCGGCCACGCGGCGGTCGAACACCACCGGCACTTTGCGGGTGGACACCTTGCGCGGACCGACCCGCGCCACGGCACGCTCGCCCGCGGTGCGGCCGATCTTGTCGGCGCTTTCGAGATCGGCGCCGTGGCGCACCGAGGAATAATCGTAGTCCCGCTCCATGCCGGTGCCTTCTCCGGCGATCGCGGTCATTGACAAGGCACGGTTGGAGCCGAGGAATGCGCCGCGGAAGCCGTGGCTGGTGACGAGCACCATGCCGCCGAATCCGGCGGAAGCCGAGGCGCCGCCGGACTTGGCGACGCCCGGTACGCTGAGCGCTGCCTCTTCGGCGGCGCGCGCCATGGCCTCGAGCTGGACCACGTTCGGCATTTCGGGATCGATCAGGTCGAGGTCGGGAAAGTCATGCGCCAGCAAGTCGGGGTCGGCGAGGCCGGCATATTCGTCCTCGGGCGCCGCCCGCGCCATCGCCACCGCCCGCTCGGCCAGCGCGCCGAGGTCGCCGGCGAGATCGTTGGTCGAGACCACCGCCTGCCGCTTGCCGACCAGAACGCGCAGGCCGATATCGTCGCCTTCCGCGCTTTCCGTCTCCTCCACCGCGCCGTCGCGCAGCTCGATCGCCAGCGCGAGCGAGCGCACCGCCACCGCATCGGCGGCGTCGGCGCCGGCAACGCGTGCCGCCTCTACCAGCCGCTCGGCGCGGTCGATGAGCGCGGTCTGATCGAATGGGGACGGGGTAGGAGCGTGCATGGCTGGACTTTCATACATCATTCGTCATTCCGGGGCGCGAGCAAAGCGAGCGAACCCGGAATCCAGAGAACAACCGCTGTGCTGGCATCTGGATTCCGGGCTCGCGGGCCGGCGCCCGCGCCACGGAATGACTGGGAGATGGCGCCGAAACCGGGCCGGCGCAACGCCGCTTTCGAACATTTTGCATGAGACCGGCAACCCCACGTCAATCATGCTTCGCAACGCCCCGTCAATCATGCAGCGCGAAGCGGGCCGTGCAACGCTCGATTAACCCCGAACTTTAAGCGGATTCCGACGCGGTTTTGCCATGATTGCCGCGAGCGACCGGGCGCATAAGCCCGGCGCCGGGAGAGTTTGAGGCGTCGAATGCGAAGTGGCGGATGCCCGGCCGGGTCGGGCCGCGCGTTGCGGCTCGACCCGTTCGCCCTGCCGGTGCGGTATGCGGCGAGCGACGCCGCCGCCGACGAGCAGGTGCGCGAAGTGGAACTGCACCGAACCCGCGTGGTGGTGCGGCGCTCGCTCGCCGGCATGCGCATGGCGCTCAACCTGCCGGTCTCGGCCTTCGCCGGCGTCGGCCTGCGGCTGACGGCGGGCGAGGGCGGCGCGCAAGCCGCCGTGGTGCTCGCGCACAAGGATCCCAGCCTAGCGCTGCCGCTCTACGTTTCACACGAAGCCGACGATGTGGTCGCCGACTGGCGCAGTTGGGGCGCCGTGCTCGGCCTGCCGCTTTTGGTCGAGGACGAAGACGGCTGGCGCGAGCCCTTCGCGCGGCTCGGGGCATTGCGCGCCGGTCAAGTGCGTCCGCGCCGGCGCCGTCGCAGCGCCTTGAAGCGCCGCCGCCCATCGATCTCGCTGCGCCGCGCGCGTGGCGAGCTCACCGCCGCGACGCCTGTGCATCGCGGCGAGCGCGAGATCATCGCCAGGAATTAGGCTATTTGCAGCGCTGCAGCTTCAGCGTCCCGCTCTGCAGCTGCAGCACGATATGGTCGTCGTCGACCAGCCGCAGCGTATAGCTGGTGTGGCCGGTGCTGATCTGGCCATTGCTGAATATGTCGACAACGCGATATTGCGAGGGCCCGTCGGCCGTCACCGAGCGGTTTTGAAAGGCCCGCACGCTGCCGCCGCTGTCGGTGCGCTGGTTGCCGTCGAAACTGACCACGCGCTTGCCGCTGCAATCGATTGCGCCTTGCGTGCTGCTCGCGCTCTGCCCCCAGCGGCCGGAAACCGGATAGGTCGCGCCCATGGCGGGCGCCGCAAGCGCCGCCGTCAGCAGACCGAAAAGAATCGCTTTGCGCATGGGCGAAGATTCGCACCGGCCGTGGCAAAAGCAAGCGCGAGCTGGCTCGATGCTTAACGATCCGCGCCGAAATTTACTTCAATTGGCGCTTACGCCTTGCCATAGCCGCCCGCGGTCGGCGTCTGGATGATGACGGCTTCGCCGGCGTCGATCACCGTCTCGTCGCAGCCTTGCAGCTTTTCCATGTGGCCGTCCTTGCGGCGGGCCCAGTTCTCGCCGACCTGGCCCGGCTCGCCGCCGGCAAGGCCGAAAGGCCGCACCCGGCGGTGGCCGGACAGGATCGTGCATTCCATCTTTTCCAGGAAACGGATGGTGCGCCTGATGCCGTCGCCGGCGTGCCAATTGCCTTTGCCGCCGGAGCCTTTGCGGATGTGGAAATCCTCCAGCACCACCGGATAGCGGAATTCCAGCACCTCCGGATCGGTCAGCCGCGTATTGGTCATATGGGTGTGGACGGCGTCGGTGCCGTTGAAGCCGGGCCCGGCCGGCGAGCCGGAGCAGATGGTTTCGTAATACTGATAGCGCGCATTGCCGAAGTTGAGATTGTTCATGGTGCCCTGCGCGGCGGCGAGCGCACCGAGCGCGCCGAACAGGCAGTTGGTCACCGCCTGCGAGGTCTCCACGTTGCCGGCCACTACGGCGGCGGGATATTCCGGCGACAGCATCGACTTCGGCGGAATGACGATGTTGATCGGCCGCAGGCAGCCCGCATTCATCGGAATGTCGTCGTCGACCATCACGCGGAAGACATACAAGACAGCCGCGCGCGTGACTGGCTCGGGTGCGTTGAAGTTGGTCGGCTGCTGCGGCGACGTGCCGGTGAAATCGACGGTGGCCTCGCGCGTTTGCTTGTCGATCGCGATCTTCACCTTGATCGCGGTGCCCTGGTCCATCTCGTAGGAGAATTCCGCGTCGTGCACGCGGTCGATCACCCGCCGCACGCTTTCGGCGGCGTTGTCCTGCACGTGCTGCATATAGGCGCGCACGACGGGCAGCGTGAAATGCGCCACCATCTTGCGCAGCTCGGCCACGCCCTTCTCGTTGGCGGCGATCTGCGCCTTGATGTCGTTGACGTTCTGCACCGGGTTGCGCGCCGGATATTTGGCGCCGGTGAGCGCCGCCATCAGCTCCTTCTCGCGGAAGCGGCCGCGGTCGACCAGCTTGAAGTTGTCCATATAGACACCTTCCTGCTCGATCGTGGTGGCATTGGGCGACATCGAACCGGGCGAGATGCCGCCGACATCGGCATGGTGCCCGCGCGAGGCCACCCAGAACAGGATGCTGCGCTTCCGGTCGTCGAATACCGGCGTGCACACCGTAATGTCGGGCAGGTGCGTGCCGCCGTTGTAAGGCGCGTTGATGGCGTAGACGTCGCCAGGGCGAATGTGCCCCGCGTTCTCGCGGATGATGGTCTCGACCGCGCGGTCCATCGAGCCCAAATGCACCGGCATATGCGGCGCGTTGGCGACCAGCGTGCCGTCATGGGCGAACACCGCGCAGGAGAAATCCAGCCGCTCCTTGATGTTGACCGAATAGGCGGTGTTCTGCAGCGACACGCCCATCTGCTCGGCGATCGACATGAACAGGTTGTTGAACACTTCCAGCATCACCGGGTCGGCATGGGTGCCGATGGCATGCGCGCGCTTGAGCTTGATTGCGCGCGTGAGCACCAAGTGGTTCTTGGCGGTCAACTCCGCCTGCCAGCCGGGCTCGACCACGATGGTCTGATGCGGCTCGATGATGATGGCGGCGCCCTTGACCTTGTGCCCGGGCTTGAGCTGACTGCGGGTGAAAACATTCGCCTGGTGCCATTCACCCGCAGAGAAAAACTTCGTGCGCCGCGCCGGCTTGGGCAATTTGCCGCGCGTGCGCTTGCCGGCGCGCTCGTTGAACTTGGCGCCGCCGCCGACCGCTTCCACCGACACCGCCTCCACCACTATCTGCTTGGAGCGGTCGATGAAGCCGAAGCGGGCCTTGTGGGCCTTTTCGAACGCGCGCTGCATGGCGGGGAGGCTGCCGGCCGCCACCACCAGCGCCGTATCGGTGCCGGCGTAGCGGATATGCGCGCGCGTGAAGACCTTGATTTTCGCCGCCGGCACGCCTTGGCCGACAACCTCGGTCTTCGTTTCGCGCGCCAGCCGCCCGCCGGTCTTCTTGATCTCGGCCAGCGCCTTACCGCCGAACGGCAGTTCGATCGCCTGCTGGCGCGTGGCGCGGATGTCGGCGAGCCCCATGCCGTAGGCCGACAGCAGCGACGAAAATGGGTGGATCAATACCCGCGTCATGCCGAGCGCATCGGCGACAAGACAGGCATGCTGTCCGCCGGCGCCGCCGAAGCAGTTGAGCGCATAGCGCGTCACGTCATAGCCGCGCTGCACGGAAATCTTCTTGATCGCGTTGGCCATGTTCTCGACCGCGATCTTGATGAAGCCGTCGGCGATTTCCTCCGGCGTTTTGCCGCCGACTTTCTGCGCCAGATTGTTGAAGCCGTGCCGCACCGCCGCCTCGTCGAGCGGCTGATCCTGACCGGGCCCGAAAATCTTCGGAAAGAAATCGGCGATCAGCTTGCCGGTCATCACATTGGCGTCGGTCACCGCCAGCGGGCCGCCGCGCCGGTAGCATTTCGGCCCCGGATTGGCGCCGGCCGAGTCGGGTCCCACGCGGAAGCGGGCGCCGTCGAAATGCAGGATCGAGCCGCCGCCCGCCGCCACCGTGTGGATCAGCATCATCGGCGCGCGCATGCGCACGCCGGCGACTTCGGTCTCGAAGGCGCGCTCGTATTCGCCGTCGAAATGCGACACGTCGGTCGAGGTGCCGCCCATGTCGAAGCCGATCAGCCGGTCGAAGCCGGCCTGCCGCCCGGTTTCCGCCATGCCGACCACACCGCCCGCGGGGCCGGACAAAATCGCATCCTTGCCCTGGAACAGTTCCGCCGCGGTCAGCCCGCCCGACGACATCATGAACATCAGCCGGATGGCGTCTTCAGCATCGCCACGTGTACGGCGTGATTCCCCTCCCCCTTGTGGGGAGGGGGTAGGGGTTGAAATCGCAAGAGCCCCACCCCGCTCGCCTTCGGCGAGCGACCCTCCCCACAAGGGGGAGGGTGAAGAGGGTGCGCGGCCCGTCATCATTTCATTCGCCACCTGCGCCACGTAGCGCCGCAGGATCGGTGAGAGATAAGCGTCCACCACCGTGGTGTCGCCGCGCCCGACCAGCTTGATCAGCGGCGAGACCTCGTGGCTGACCGATACCTGCGCGAAGCCCATCTCGCGCGCCAGCGCCGCCACTTGCTTCTCGTGCTCCGGGTAGCGATAGGCATGCATGAACACGATGGCCACCGCCTGGATGCCGTCGGCTTTCGCTGCCGCCAAGTCGCGCTGCGCGGCGGCGAGATCGGGCGCGCGCTCCACCGTGCCGTCGGCGCGCACGCGCTCGTCCACTTCCGCGACGCGCTCGTACAGCATGTCGGGCTTGATGATCGCGCGCGCGAATATTTTCGGCCGCGCCTGGTAGCCGATCTTGAGGGCGTCGCGGAAGCCCTTGGTCATGAGCAGCAGCGTGCGCTCGCCCTTGCGCTCGAGCAGCGCGTTAGTCGCGACGGTAGTCCCCATTTTGACCGCGCCGACGCGGCCTGGCGGGATCGCATCGCCGGCCTTCAGGCCGAGCAGGTCGCGGATGCCCTGTACCGCGGCGTCGGCATAGGCCTCCGGGTTCTCCGACAGCAGCTTATGCGCGACCAGCGTGCCGTCGCCCCGCCGCCCGACCACGTCGGTGAAGGTGCCGCCGCGATCGATCCAGAAGTCCCAACGCGTGTCCGCCATGGCCGCCCCCGCGCTTATTGCCGCCCCGTTATAGGGAGGCCGACCGCACGATGGTAGCGGTCAGCCGCGCTTCACCCGCATGCGCTGGCCGATCAGCACGACCAGCACCACCGCCGCGGCATAGGCGAGGGTGGAGAGGCGCAGTGGCTCGCCATTGACCGGCCAGGCCAGCGCCACGATCACGAAGGGCTGCAGCAGCATTACTTGTCCAACGCGCGCGATCCCACCGATCGCCAGCCCGGCGTTGAACACGAAGAACGCGAGGAACTGGCTGACCAGCCCGACATAGGCAAGCCCGGCCCAGGCCTGCCACGGCACGCCCGAAAGCTCTTGGGGCCAGAGCAGGACCGTCGCCAGCAGCGACAGCGGCAGGAACATCGCTACCTGCCAGGAAATCACCTCCCAGCCCGGCATAGTCAGGCTCAGACGGCCCGACAAGGCGTAGCCGAAGCTACCGGCGATCACCGTACCGACGAGAAACAGGTCGCCGAGCGCGAAGCGTCCGGCTTCGCCACCGCTCAAGACGAACAGCACGACGATGCCGGCGCCCGCTGCGCTCGCCAGCCAGAAGCCCAGGCTTGGCCGCTCATGCGCGACCAATGCGGCCGCCGCCGCGGTCGCCAGCGGCACAATGCCGAGCACGACGCCGCCATGGGCGGCCGGCACGGTCACCATGGCGAGCGCCATGAACACCGGAAAGCCGACGATGGTGCAAACCCCGGTGATGAACAACTCGCGCCATTTCGCGGGTGAGGGGAGGGTACGGCGCGTCACCAGCAGCGTTGCCAGCCCGGCGCCGCCGGCAAAACAGCGGATCGATGCTGCCGACTGCCAGCCGCGTCGCCGGCAGTGTGCCGGCGAACAGCAGCATGCCCGCGAGGCCGAGCAAGAAGCCGAAAGTCGCGCGCGATGGGGGCATTGCCGGCTGCTGGGAGAGGGTCGGGAATCTAGCCTAACCCGAGGCGCTCCAGACCCAAAACCCGCCGCGCGCCGCATTGACTTATTTTCGCCAATCCGTATATACGTTGTCATGAAGATACAAACCGCCC
>Ga0316624_10000767_pt1 | contig 11733 bp, 6 predicted proteins | sample OWC_Aug_N3_C1_D5_FD_207657 | JGI IMG/M metagenome (GOLD analysis project Ga0316624, IMG submission 207657) | Wetland soil microbial communities from Old Woman Creek delta, Ohio, United States - OWC_Aug_N3_C1_D5_A | ecosystem: Environmental > Terrestrial > Soil > Wetlands | place: USA: Ohio...
CTCTGACAGGAAATCGTGCCGCTGTTTCAGCTCCTGATATTCCTCGATGGCCATCAGGTTGACCTCTCCAAATCCTTCCAAAGCATTCTTTAACTCTGCCAACCGTTTCGACATCTCTTCTCTGGGGAGTTCTGCAGGGGGGGCTCCGATGGAAGTGGAAAGCATTGCTCCATATCGCTCCCTCATCGACTCCTGAAGATGGGAGAGTTTCAATTGAACCTCTGAGGCCAGAATCTCTTCCTCATGGATCTTCTGCCTCACATCTTCTAATTCCTTACGCAGGTATTTGGAGGAAGCCTCAGCTTCTTTCCATTCATTAGAAAAGGTTTCCACTTTTTCTTTTTGAGCGGAGAGCATTTCTTCCTTAAGACGATAATGTTTCAAGCCGTCTTCTAACTCCTTTTCCCACTGTTGTATTTTCTCACTAAGGGAAGCCGCCTCCTCCCGGCACTCTCTGATCCCCTTCACTTTTTTAAAGATCTGGTCTTTCAAAATCCTCTGGTTTTCCAAAAGATTTTGGATCTGACCTTCCAGTCCTTTCTGTTTCTCTTCAAGGGAAGCCAGGAAAACCTTCTTCTCAGTGATCTTCCCTCCCAGTTCCTCCGCCCCCTCCATCACCTCCTCTACTTTTTTCTTCCATGACTGGACTTGCTCCTCCTTCTCCTTTTTCGTAGTTTCTTCCCTCTCCATTTGAGCAGAGGCCTCTTTTTTCTCCTTCTCTAACTCCTGATGCTCCTCCTCGAGCTCTTTCTGCTCAAATTGGATGACCTCCATCTTCTGATGGATTTGGAAGACCTCTTTCTTCAGTTCCTCCAAATCTCTTTCTTGATGGAGAAGTTCAATTTCCTTCTCCTGAATCTCCTTTCTTCTTTGCTCTAACTGGATTTCGTTCTCCCTGATCTCCTTCTGGATCCGTTCTACCTCGTCGTAGGCTCTTTTGCATTCTTCCTCTGCTTCTTTGACCCTCTGTTCTAAGCCTCTGATCTCCCTTCGCCTTTCTAAGAGGCCAAGCCCTTGATCCCGGCTTCCCCCGGACATCACTCCGGACCGCTCAAGGATATCCCCTTCTAAGGTGACAAGACTTCCAAATCCTCCGTCATTCTTCATCCAATGGATTGCCTCCTCCCAGCTTTCGACCACTCCGACATCCTCCATTAAGAATTCTGCTATCGGCGCAAACCCTTCTTTCACCTTCACGAAATGGGAAAGTGGAATGGGCTTTCCTTCCCCACGTGAGATTCGATTCCCAGGGCTGATCTTCTGAATTCCCTTGGGAATGAAACTCCCCCGGCCGAGGGACTCTCTCTTAAGGAAGGTCATAGCCTCCCCACCTTCTTCCTCTCCCTCTACAATCAAATATTGCAATCGCTGTCCTAAGACGGCTTCGAGAGGGACTTCGTATTTTGGGTCTGGCTCCAGGATATCGGCCACTGCCCCCAAAATCCCCTTCCACGTGTCCGGCTCCTCTCGCTTTCGCAGGAGAATGGACCTCACCCCCTTCTCATATCCTTCATAATTCTCTTGGAGTTCTTTGAGGGAGAAATAGCGAGAACGGTCGTGCCTCAGGGCCTCCTCCAAAGTCGACCGTTCAGCTTGTCTTTGATGCAAAACTCCTTTTGACCCTTCGATCTCCCCTTCCAGCCGAACTTTCTCTTCATGATAGGTCAATTGAATGGAGCGGCTGAGGTCCCTCTCCTTCATTTTCTCAGAGATGGCTTCTTCCGATTGTTTGAGCTTTGCACCCACCTCTTCAAACTCCTCACTATTGGAGCGAATCCGCTTCTGAAGATCCTCTTTCCTCTCTTCAAGGTGAGCGAGGCGATTTTTGAGGGAGGTCAGTTGGGTGAGGGTGTCGATCAAACTTCCCTTCTGGGCTTCCAATTCTTCCAAGAGCTCTTGGTGAGTTGTCCTAAAATCGTAGAAAAGGGTCTCCCACTCTCTCAGCATCTCTTCGTTCTCACATCGTTCTTCCTCCAGTTTGTTTTGAACTTGATCCACTCTTTTTCGTTCTTTTCTCGTCTCTCTCCAAATGCGGCGAGACTCTCTGACCTCTTCAATAAATTGAGTTTCCTGTTTTTGGCAACCTCCTTCTTCTCTCTTGAAAAATTCAATTTCGTTTTCTATCTTTTGAATCTTCCTGCCCAGTTCAAAAATTTCCTCTTGGAGGCTCCGCAGTTTCTGCTCTTCCTCTATCCCCTTCAGCCTCATATTTTCGATAAGGGCTTCCTTCTTCTGTGTGTGAGCAGAAATCTCCATCTCTCGATCTCGAAGGGCCTTCAGATAACCTCTGGCCGCCTCCCCCTTCTCTGAGAGTTCGGCGTACTCCTGGAGGGCAAAACGGATCTCGATCTCCTTGACTTCCTTCCGGATCGCCTTATACTCCTCTGCCCGCTTCACCTGACGCTCCAGGGTGACGATCTGCCGCTTCACCTCGGCGATGATATCCTGAATTCGAAGAAGGTTTTGTTGTGTCGCCTCCATCTTCATCAGGGCGAGCCTCTTTCTCTCCTTGTATTTAGCGATGCCCCCCGCCTCCTCGATCAAAAACCGCCGATCCTGAGGATTGGCACGGATGAGATGTTCCACCCTCCCCTGTTCCACAATGGAGTAACCATTCACCCCGATGCCGGTATCCAAAAAGAGATCCGTGATGTCCCGCAATCGGCAAGGCGTTCTATTAATCAGGTATTCACTTTCTCCCGACCGATAAAGCCTCCGGGTGACGGTAATCTCACTGTACTCCGCATATTCTTGGGGAGCCAATCCGTCTTCATTGGAGAAAGTCAAGCTTACCTCTGCCATCCCCAAAGGTTTCCTGCCGTCTGTCCCGTTGAAGATGACATCTTCCATCAACCTTCCTCGTAAGTGCTTGGCGCTCCGTTCGCCAATGGCCCAGAGCATCGCATCCACGATATTTGACTTGCCACAGCCATTGGGACCCACGATCGTCGTGATCCCCGACGGAAAGCTAAGGTGGAGACGATCCACAAAGGACTTGAATCCGAGCACCTCAAGGGTTTTGAGTTTCATGAAATTCCCTTCGTTCCTCCCCGTTGGTTATCTGTGATTGCAACAAATCGTTGGTTGCTCGCATCGTTTTACGGTGAAGATGCTTGTATCGATGTCAGAATCTTGAAAATAGAAGCTCGATTTTCAAGCATTCACAAACGAGATTCGATACGAGCTTCGACAACGACAACCAAGATACGACAAGTTTCATTTTCCTGCAATATACTCTATCGCTTTCTGGAGCCTCTTGATCACCCTCTCTTTCCCCAGAACCTCCATCACCTCATCAATGGGAGGGCTGGCGGTCCTACCCGTTAAGGCCACCCGAAGGGGTTGGGCAATCTTTACCAAAGGCTCTCCTCTCATCTCAGCCAATTCTTGAATCACTTGATGGACATTTCCTCTTTGCAGAGTCGATTCCTTCAATAGAGAAGTGATGACCTGATTGAACATGGGCACGACCTCTTTGCCCAAAAATTTTTCAGCGGCCTTCTCATCATAAGCGATCTCTTCGCGGAAATAAAATTCCGAAAGATCTGCCATCTCCACTAAGGTCTTGACTCTCTCTCTGAGAGAGAGGACCGCCTTTCTCAATAGATCAGGATCGCGGTTCGAATAGCCCTTGGCTTCAATAAAAGGCCAAACCCTCTGAACCAGTTCATCCAGCTCTATTTTCTTGATATACTCCGAATTGAGCCAATCCAACTTCCCTGGATTGATGGCCGCAGCCGATCTGCCCACAGCTTCCAAACCGAACTTCTCTACCAACTCCTCACGGGTGAACTCCTCCTGGTCGCCGTAAGACCATCCCAAACGGACCAAGTAGTTGACCACGGCTTGAGGAAGATAGCCCATCTTCTTATATTCCATGACCGATTGAGCTCCGTGTCGCTTAGAAAGTTTTTTCTTGTCCGGACCGAGGATCATCGGGACATGACCAAATTTCGGAATGGGGTAACCCAAGGCCTGATAAATCTGAATCTGGCGGGGTGTATTGTTGAGATGGTCGTTCCCTCGGATCACATGGGTGATACCCATGGTGGCATCGTCCACCACTACTGAAAAATTATAGGTAGGGAGCCCGTCACTTCTCAAGATGATGAGGTCATCCAGCTCGGTATTGTCAAATTCCACCCGGCTTTGAATGAGATCTTCCACCACTGTCTTTCCTTCATCCGGAGAGAGGAAGCGAATGGCAGAAGGTCTTTCATGAGGCAACGACGTTTGGCGAAGGCAAGCCCGATCATATTTCGGCTTGATCCCGGCCTTCAAAGCCGCTTCCCGTTTGGTCTCCAATTCCTCTGGTGTACAATAGCACCGGTAGGCCTTGCCCTCTCTTAAGAGTTTCTCGGCTGCATCCTGATAGGACGAAATTCGCTGAGTCTGATAAAATGGTCCTTCATCCCAATCCATTCCCAGCCAGGCCATGGCATCCAGGATCACTTGGATCGATTCCTGCGTGGATCGGGCCACGTCCGTGTCTTCAATGCGAAGAATGAAAATCCCCCTCTCATGGCGCGCCAGCAGCCAATTAAACAAAGCGGTCCGTGCCCCTCCAATATGGAGGTCGCCCGTTGGGCTGGGTGCAAATCGGGTCTTTACGACTGTCATCGTTTTAATCCTGAATCGTGAAACGCATGATAAAAAAATCCCCCTCGCCTCCCTCGGCAAACGGAGGTAGGGGGATCGTCTTTCCCAATGAATGACTTAAATGAGATCGTCAAGGGCCTTAAGTGCCTCGTCCAGTCTCTTAGAGTCGGTCCCTCCTGCCTGAGCAAAATCAGGACGGCCTCCTCCCGTTCCTCCGATGTGAAGAGCAATCTTTTTAATCAACTCATTGGCATTGTAACGCCCGGTGAGGTCTGAAGTCACCCCCATGATCAAGGAGACTTTATTTTCACTCTGACCTCCAAGAAGGATGATACCCGATCCGATCTTTATCTTCAACTGATCCACAAACTCTCTCATCCGCTTGATGTCTTTCCCATCCACCTTGGCCGAAACGACTTTCACGCCTTTCATCTCTTTCGCAAATGAAATAAGATTCGAGATCTCTTGATGGGATAACTTGTCCTGAAAGGATGAAAGCTCCCTTTCCAACTCCTTCTGTCTTTCGAGTAGCCGCTCTATCTTTGAAGAAAGTTCTCCTGGAACGGATTTGAGAGAAGAGGCGATTTCCCAAAGTTCCCGCTCCTCCTCTTTGACGAAACGGTACGCTCCTTCTCCAGTCAAGGCTTCGATCCTTCTCACCCCTGCTGCGACCCCAGACTCACTGACAATTTTCAAAAGACCGATATCGCCTGTTCTTGAAGAATGGGTTCCCCCGCAGAGTTCGACGCTGAAGTCCGCGACCATCACCACCCTGACCTTCTCGCCATATTTTTCACCAAAGAGAGCCATGGCCCCTGTCTGGAGAGCCTCCTCCACTGCCATGATCTTCGTCTCGACTTTCAGGTTCTCCTGAATCTTCCGATTGACCAGGGCCTCCACACGTTCCAGCTCTTCCCTTTCCATCGAGGCAAAATGGGTGAAGTCAAACCTCAATCGTTCTGGCGAGACCAAGGACCCTGCCTGATGGACATGATCTCCCAAAACCTCTCTCAACACGGCCTGCAGAAGATGGGTGGCTGTATGATTGAGGGCGATCGCCCTCCGGCGTTCCCCGTCCACCTGGAGAACGGCCGTCATCCCTTCTTTCACCCTTCCCCTTTTTATCTTCGCCTGATGAATGATCAAATTCTCCATGGGTTTAATGGTATTCTCCACTTCGAGGGAGAATTCCTCATGGAAAATGACCCCTCGATCTCCCATCTGGCCACCTGCTTCTCCGTAGAAAGGCGTTTTCTCTGTAACGATTTCGACTTCATCCCCCTCGACAGCGAAAGGAACCATTTCGTCGCCTTTAAGCAATTTCAGAATTTTCGATTCGGATTGAACTTCTTCATATCCTAAAAAGGTGGTCTTTATCCCTTCATTCGCAACCCACCGATAGATCTCCTTGGTCTTCCCTTCGCCGATTCCCTGCCATGCCTGTTTGCTCTTGGACCTCTGCTCTTCCATTTGGACTGTAAACCCTGCTTCATCAAAACTCATGCCCCTCTCTTGAAGGATCTCGGCTGTCAGGTCGAGCGGGAACCCAAAGGTATCATAGAGACGGAAGGCTACCTCTCCTGAGAGAACCTTCTTCTCTTCCTTCTCAAGGCTTTCCAATTCTTCTCGCAAGATTTTCAGACCCGAATCGAGGGTCTCGGAGAAACGCTCTTCTTCATTCTGGATGACCTTCGAAACGAAGGCCTCGGTCTCCCTCAGTTCAGGGTAGGCCTCTTTCATCAGATCCACAACCTTGGAGGAGGTCCGATAGAGAAATGGACCATCGATTCCCAGTATCTTTCCATGCCGCATCGCCCTTCTCATGATCCGGCGAAGCACATACCCCCTACCTTCGTTAGAGGGGAGAACGCCATCATTAATCAGAAAGGTTGCCGCTCGGCTGTGGTCAGCGATCACACGAAGGGAGATGTCGGTCCGATCGTCCTGCCCATAGGAAATATGACTGATCGCTTCCATCTCTTGAAAGATAGGCTTGAAGAGATCGGTTTCGTAATTGCTTTTGACACCCTGGAGGATGGCAGAAATCCTTTCCAGGCCCATCCCGGTATCGATGCTGGGTTTGGCCAGGGGATGAAGTTTCCCCTCTGAATCTCGATTGAATTGCATGAAAACGAGGTTCCAGAGCTCCAAATATCGGTCGCAATCACATCCCACACGACACTCCGGGCGACCACAACCCACCCCTTCCCCTTGGTCAATCACAATTTCCGAACAGGGACCACAGGGCCCTGTCTCACCCATCGCCCAGAAGTTGTCTTTTTCCCCTAACCGAACAATCCGGTCTCCCGAAATCCCCACTCTCCTCCAAAGGTGAAAGGCCTCATCATCATCTAAATAGATGGTGATCCACATCCTCTCTGCAGGTAACCCCCATTGACGGATGAGAAGATCCCATCCCATCTCAATGGCTTCTTTCTTGAAATAGTCCCCAAAAGAGAAGTTCCCTAACATCTCAAAGAAGGTATGATGCCGGGCGGTCTTTCCCACAATCTCCAGATCATTATGTTTTCCGCCTGCACGGACACACTTTTGGGACGTGGTGGCCCTTTTGTAATCCCGGGTCTCTTCGCCCAAGAAGACGGCTTTGAATTGGACCATTCCGGCATTGGTGAAAAGCAGGGTGGGATCGTTTTTGGGAACCAGTGAGGAGCTTCGAACGATGCGGTGTTCCCTCTCCGCAAAGTAATTGAGAAAGGCCCTTCGAATCTCGTCAGAGGTCATTGTTTCAAACCTGTCCCCCTTCGGTTGCTCATCTTTGGATCCACGGGCCTCGCCTCTTTCACTTTTTTCTCCGCCTCTCCTTCCTTCTTCTCCCTCTCCAATTTTTCAAAGTCCTCCCAAGAGGTGTCGCTGGTTGCGAGAATTCCCTTCACCCTCAGAGCGAAATCGTCCGGATTGGTGCAATGTTTGAGGGCTTCATCATAGGTGACCAATGCCTCCTTCATCAGGAACATCAGCGATTGATCGAAGGATTGCATCCCGTAAGCGGTGACCCCTCTGGCGATGGCGTCATTAATTTCATTGGTCTTATCCTTTTCGACGATGCACTCTCTCACTCTTGCTGTGGAGACCAGGACCTCAACGGCAGGCACTCTTCCCATCCCATCTGCCTTTGGGACCAACCTCTGGGAGATGACCCCTTTGAGCACACCTGCCAGCTGAAGGCGAACTTGTTTCTGGTGATACGGCGGGAAGACAGAGATGATTCGGGTGATCGTCTCTGTGGCATTTAATGTGTGAAGCGTGGACATGACCAGATGACCCGTCTCGGCAGCCGTCAGAGCCGTCTCGATCGTCTCAAAGTCTCTCATCTCACCCACCAAGATCACGTCTGGGTCCTGCCGGAGGGCCACCCGCAAGGCACTCGAAAAGGTACTCGTATCGGAACCGATCTCTCTTTGATCGACGATCGATTTCTTATCTTCGTGGATGAATTCAATGGGATCCTCAATGGTGATGATGTGGCAATTTCGTTCATTGTTAATGATGTCAATCATCGATGCCAAGGTGGTGGACTTACCGCTTCCGGTCGTCCCTGTACAGAGGATCAGACCTCTCTGCTCCAGGGAAACGCTTCTGAGCACAGGGGGCAGATGGAGTTCCTCTAACGTTTTGATTTGGTAGGGCACAATTCGCAGCGCGATCCTGAGCTTTCCTCTCTGCTGGAAGACATTGACTCGAAACCGTCCCAGACCGTAGACCTCATAGCCCATGTCCACTTCTCGATTCTTGATGAACCGCTCTTTCTGCCAGTCGTTCATCAAACTGAAGGCCATCTTTGACAAATCATTATGATCGAAGGGCTTCACTTTGTCCCACGGTCTCAACGTGCCATTGACTCTGAAGATCGGGGGAACCCCTTCCTTGATATGAACATCAGAGGCTTCCTGGGAAAGGGCTTCTAACAAGATCTGATTTAAATCCATCTTCTTCTCCTTCCTTGCCTCATCCGATTGATCCTGCCTTGGAGGCGCGAAACTTCTCAAGGATCTCTTTCTCCATCTTCTCCATGACCTTCGGATTCTCTTTTAGAAACTGTTTTGCGTTCTCCCTCCCCTGACCAATGCGTTGGCCTTCATAGGCGTACCAGGTCCCACTTTTCTCAACGATATTCTTCTCCGTCGCCAGGTCGAGGACATCTCCCTCCCTTGAAATGCCCTCTCCGTAAATGAGGTCGAACTCTACTTCCTTGAAAGGTGGAGCCACTTTGTTCTTCACCACACGAACCTTGGTGCGGCTGCCGATCACGTCTTGGCCCTGCTTGATGGCAGCGATGCGCCGGATATCGAGCCGAACCGAGGAGTAAAATTTGAGGGCATTGCCTCCGGTGGTCGTCTCCGGATTTCCAAACATGACTCCGATCTTCATCCGAATCTGGTTGACGAAGACCACAATCGTATTCGACTTGCTAATGGTAGCAGTCAGTTTTCTCAGGGCCTGAGACATCAGCCTTGCCTGAAGTCCCATATGGGCATCGCCCATCTCTCCCTCAATCTCCGCTTTGGGAACCAGAGCAGCCACGGAATCGACGACGATGACATCCACAGCCCCGCTGCGAACCAGAATCTCTGCAATCTCTAATGCCTGTTCTCCCGTGTCAGGCTGAGAAATGAGGAGGTCGTCAATTTTTACACCCAGATTCTTTGCATATTTAACATCTAAGGCATGCTCCGCATCAATGAAGGCAGCGACGCCTCCCTTCTTCTGGGCCTCTGCAACAACATGGAGGGCCAAGGTCGTCTTTCCTGAGGCCTCGGGGCCGAAAATCTCCACCACCCTGCCTTTCGGCAATCCACCTACCCCCAGGGCAAGATCTAAAGAGAGGGACCCTGTGGAGATGGTTGGAATCTCTCCGAGCATTGCCTCCGCACCCAATTTCATAATGGCGCCCTTCCCGTATTGCCTTTCGATCTGGGTGACGGCCAATTCCACTGCCTTGCCCTTGCTCGAATCGACCTTCGTCTCGACTTTCGTTTCCCCTTTTGTCATCGAATCTCCCTTCTCCAGCAAAACCGGAGTTGACTTGGTGATGGGGCGATAGGAAGAGATAGGGTGAAGCCATATCTCCACTTCCCCGCGTCTCCCAATCTCCTTATGGACCTCCTAATCTCAATTCCCTAAGGGGTGTATAGATCGGACCTGTGGGTCTCAGATCGCTTTTAAATAAGACCACCCTCTCCACTGGGAAATCCCCAAACTCCTCTTCTTTATGTTTCTCCATCCTCCCCGCCAGGTCTTCCTTCCCTCGGCTCGATTTCATCCTTCCTAAGGTGAGGTGGGGGTGGAAGGGACGATCTTCGGACTGAAATCCAATTTTTTCTAACTGGCTCTCCATTTGCTTCTGAAATGAAACGAGAACCTCCTTCCCATCCACCAATCCCATCCAGATCACCCTTGGGTTTTTCAAACTGGGGAAGGCCCCTACTCCTTTTACGATGACCGAAAAAGCTGAGGTGTTCCGGATCGGTTCTTCAATGGATTTGACAATGAGGTCAATCCTCGACTCCTCAATATTGCCAAAAAATTTCAGAGTGAGGTGAATCTTCTCAGGATTCACCCACCGCACATCGGCATGGGCTGATCTTAAATCTCCCTGAACCTCCTCGATCTTCTTGAGGATCGTTTTCGGAAGCTCAATGGCTAGAAAAGATCGGATCAATCAAAAACCTCTTCATAATCCCCCCCTTGCCCCCCTTTATTAAAGGGAAGTTGGGGGGGATTATTGTGTCTCGATGTTAACATAACTACAGAAAAAGTCAATGAGAAAAACCCTTAACAGAAACTGAAATAACCAATAAAAAAGGCCTGTCCCATGTAACAGGAACAGGCCTATGGCTTACCTTGACGGCCCCGTCTTATTTCCAGTAACGGTCGTTGAAAATTCGTTCCTCGATATTGATTTTATAGAATTCTTCAAGAGGCCAGAAGACCTCTTTATCCTTTCCATAAACCTCTTTCAGGGCATTTCTGACCACCTCTACTCCCTTAGGCGTCATCTTTCCAAGGGGTGGACGGCATGGCCCGGATGGCAGTCCGAGGCCTTTCATCATGGTCTTGATCGCCAAGGGGTTTCTGAATTTACAGGGAACCTCAAATCCTTCGTAAGATTCCACGGTATTGACCGTCACTACTTTGAAAAGGGGGTCGAGGATTTCTTTCATCCGATTGGCCCTCTCCGTATTTCCATTCCCTATCGCTTTAACCATCTCACCAATAGGCCCTGGAACGATATTCGACATCACCGAGACCACCCCTGATGATCGGATATCATTTCGGGTCATCATCTCAAAGGTCTTATCGTCATCACCAGAAAGAATATCAAACTCCTCTCCACACAGAGCCCTCGTCTTAGCCATCCGCTCGAGATCGCCGGTGGCTTCTTTCACCGACCGCACATTCTTGAATTTCCGATGGAGGATGGCAAGATCTTCCACCTCCAATTTCGTCCCTGTCCTTCCAGGGATGACATAAGGTACCACGAAGGCCTTCCTAAAAGCCTTTGCGATCACTTCGTAATATTGTGTCCTCAGTTCAAGGGAAGAGGGACCGTTATAATAACAGTCCACAAGCAACACTCCCTGGGCACCCACTTCCATAGCGTGTTTTGATCCTCTCATTGCCTCTCGGGTGGAGTTCGATCCCGTTCCTGCAACCACAAAGACCTTACCTTTTGCCAACTTAACCGTCTTCGTAATCACCCGATCGTGTTCTCTCCAGTCCAACGTGGGAGATTCGCCGGTCGTTCCAGTGGGGACAAGACTCGCCCCATTCTCTGCCTGAAACTGAACATTCTTCTCGAGGCCTTCAAAATCAACTTCCCCTTTTCGGTTGAACGGGGTCACCATCGCTGTCCAACAACCCTCAAACCTCTCGAGTTTCATCGACCCATCCTCCTTGCTGTCAAGACATGTCCTATATTATTTGTAAAAAGATAAAATTTCAAGGAGAAACTATTCACAAATTCATTTTTTCAAAAAATCTTTCGCTCGAGAGTGCAAACTCCGAATTCTGACCCATGAAGTCAGGCTGAAGAAAGAATTGTGTTGACTTTTCTAAATTGTGGTATTAATATTACCACATGGTAACTGAATTACCACAATTTCAAACTAACCT
>Ga0316624_10000768_pt1 | contig 11721 bp, 14 predicted proteins | sample OWC_Aug_N3_C1_D5_FD_207657 | JGI IMG/M metagenome (GOLD analysis project Ga0316624, IMG submission 207657) | Wetland soil microbial communities from Old Woman Creek delta, Ohio, United States - OWC_Aug_N3_C1_D5_A | ecosystem: Environmental > Terrestrial > Soil > Wetlands | place: USA: Ohio...
GCATGCGCTCAATCGCGCGAGCCAGCTCGCCTGGCCGGCCTTTGCGGCCGAGCTTGAAGCCGCCAGCGGCCAGAGCGTCGAGCTGCGCCGCGAAGGCACCTTGATGGTGGCGCTCAGTCGCGACGACGCGGCGCAGCTTCGCTACACCTATGATTTCCAGCGCGCCAACGGCATCGCGCTCGAGTGGTTGAGCGGGGCGCAGACACGCGCGCGCGAGCCGTTTTTGCATCCCAATCTCTCGGCTGCGGTGTTCTGCGCGGATGATCATCAGGTCGAGAACCGCAAGCTGGTGCGGGCGCTGCGTACGGCGTTTCTCGCCGCCGGCGGCAAGCTGCACGAGCACCAAGCGGTTGCCGCGATCGAAACCGCGCGTGGCAAGGTGACGGGTATCGCGCTCGACGATCGAACGCGCGTCGTCGCGGATGTCGTCGTGCTCGCGGCCGGCGCCTGGTCGGGCGAGATCGCCGGCCTGCCGCCACTCGCGCGCCCGCCCGTGCGGCCCATCAAGGGTCAGATGCTGTCGCTGCGGATGGATCCGGCCGCGCCGCTTCTGCGCCATGTGGTGTGGACGCCGCGCGTCTATCTCGTGCCGCGCAGCGACGGCCGCTTGATCGTGGGGGCAACGACGGAAGAGCGCGGGTTCGACGGCAATCTCACGGCGGGCGGCGTCTTCGCCTTGCTCGAAGGCGCGTGGCGCGCTCTGCCCGGCATCGAGGAATTGCCGATCGACGAGATGTGGGTCGGATTTCGCCCCGGTTCACGCGACGATGCGCCGGTGCTGGGTCCGGCCAATTTGGCCGGCGCTGCGATCGAAGGCTTGGTCTATGCCACCGGCCATCATCGTAACGGCATTCTGCTGACCCCGGTTACGTCCGACGCGATCGCCGACTATATCTTGACCGGAAGGATCGCCGAGGTGATCCGGCCTTTCGCGATCGCCCGTTTCGCGAAATCGGATAAGGTCGAGGCCAAGGAGAGGGCATGAGTTCGATCATTCGCGTCAACGGCAAGGAAGAGCAGGTGACCGCGGCCACCTTAGCCGAACTGCTCGCGGCGCGCGGTATCATGCGCGCAAAGGGCGTCGCCGTTGCCGTCAACGGCGCGGTCGTGCCGCAAGGCTCCTGGGCCGAGGCGCGGCTCGCCTCCGGCGACCGGGTCGAGATCGTCAAACCTTTCGGCGGCGGTTGAACATGGCGCCCGATACCCGAGCGGATGCCAAGAGCGACGCGTTCATGATCGCGGATCGCGTCTTTGCGTCGCGGCTCCTGATGGGGAGCGGCGGCTATCCCAATCAGCAGGTCCTGCTCGATTCATTGAAGGCCGCCGAGCCCGCTTTGGTGACGGTGGCGCTGCGGCGCATCAGCCTCGAGGCCTATGCCGAGAGCCTCGTCGATTTGCTCGACGATTTCGTGCTGCTGCCCAATACCGCCGGCTGCGCCACGGTCAAGGACGCGGTGCTGACGGCGCAGCTCGGTCGGGAGGCGCTCGAGACCAATTGGGTGAAGCTCGAGCTGATCGGCGATCGCGAGACGCTTTATCCCGATGTCGAGCAGCTGCTGCGCGCGACCGAAGAGCTGGTGAGGGACGGGTTCGTGGTGCTGCCCTATTGCAACGATGATCCGGTCAGCTGCCGCAAGCTGGCCGATGCCGGCGCGGCAGCGGTGATGCCCTTGGGCTCGCCGATCGGCACGGGTCTCGGCATCGTCAATCCCTACGCGATCGAGCGCATCTGCGCGACGAGTCCGGTGCCCGTCATCCTCGATGCCGGCATCGGCACGGCGTCCGACGCGGCGCAGGCGATGGAGCTCGGCTGCGACGGCGTATTGCTCAACACCGCTGTCGCGAAGGCGCGCGACCCGAAACGCATGGCCGCGGCGATGCGCAACGCGGTCCTGGCGGGGCGCGATGCGCGACTCGCGGGGCGGATTCCCAAGCGCAGCCAGGCGGAGCCCTCGAGCCCGCAACTGGGACTGGTCGGCGGTTGAGGCTTCCCGAGCCGCCGCTCCTCGTTATCACCGACCGGCGCCAGGCGCGCCTGCCCTTGGAAGAGCTGGCCGCCGGACTCTTCGCCGGAGGGTGTCGTTGGCTCAGTCTGCGCGAGAAGGATCTGCCGCCGGCTGAAAAACGCGCGCTACTACGCCGGCTCGTGACTCTCGGCCAAAGCTGGGGCGCCACGGTGATGGTTCATGATGATCTTGCTGCGGTGCAAGAAGTCGGTGCGGCGGGTGTCCATCTTCCGGCTGGCGCCTCGCTGCGCGCAGCGCGCGCCTGCCTGGGCGAAGGCGCGCTCATCGGCCAATCGGCGCATGCTGGCGCAGAGATATTGAAGGCGGCCGCCGAAGGCGCCGATTACGTGACCTTGAGCCCGATCTTTGTCACGGCGAGCAAGCCCGGCTATGGCCCGGCGCTCGGACTTTCGGCGCTGCGCCAGGATTGGCCGCTACCGGTCTTGGCGTTGGGCGGCATCGATACCGAAAACATCGCCCTTTGTCTGACGTCCGGCGCATCCGGTGCCGCGGTGATGGGGGGCGCCATGCGTGCGGACGATCCCAGGCTTTACATGGCAGGGCTGCTTGATCGCGTCGGGGCAGCGCTTGCCGCCCGTCCCACCGATTCCCATAGTTAGGGAACGCCACTCGACGGGAGGATGATAACGTGATCGATCTTTATTATTGGCCAACGCCCAATGGCCACAAGGTGACGATCTTTTGCGAGGAAGCCGGCGTTCCCTACAAGATCATTCCGGTGAACATCCAACAGGGCGAACAGTTCAAGTCGGACTTTCTCAAGATTTCGCCCAATAACCGCATGCCGGCGATTGTCGACCCCGAACCGGCCGACCAGGGTGCGCCGCTCAGCGTCTTCGAGTCGGGAGCGATCCTCGTCTACCTCGCCGAAAAGACCGGGAAGTTCCTGCCGCAGGATTTACGCGGGCGATTCGAGACCTTGCAATGGCTGTTCTGGCAGATGGGCGGACTCGGGCCGATGGCCGGCCAGAACAATCATTTCGCCCATTACGCGCCCGAGAAGCTGCCTTATGCGATCGACCGCTACGTCAAAGAGACCAGCCGGCTCTATGCCGTCATGGATAAGCGCTTGAAAGACCGCGAATACCTCGCAGGAGCCTATTCGGTCGCGGATATGGCGGCCTATCCCTGGACGGCGATCTGGGAGCGGCAAGGGCAAAAGCTCGAGGATTTCCCGAACGTGAAGCGCTGGTTGGAGGCGATCCGCGACCGGCCGGCCGTGAAGCGTGCCTACGAGGCGGGCAAAGCCTATCAGTCCAATCGCCAGAACACCGATCCCGAGGTGCGTAAGATTCTGTTCGGCCAATCGGCCGACACCTTGCGCGGCAAGGCCTGATCGCAATCCGCGGAGGCGAGTCCGCCGCCGGCGCAAACGCGTTCGGGCGGCGGATTAGTTTCAGGGTGCACCGATCCGCACGCTTTCTAACGGTTTGTTAATAAAGCGGCGCGCCACGCAGTTTGCGGCATCGATGCGGCGATTTGGCGTGCGAAATCTGTCGCCAGCGTAAGCAAACATGATACTATCCGCCGCGATATTGCATGGGCCGAACGTTCGGCCAGGACAGGAGCGGCTCGAAGGACCCCCTGCCCAGTCCAAGCAATAACGATCAGGAGTTCTTCGCATGAAGGCGCTTATCTCTGCACTCGCTCTCTTGTCGTTCGTCGCGGCGTCGACCATTCCGGTCTACCCGGCGTCGGCGCAAGCCCAGACGAGCACCCCCGCTCCGGCCAAGAAGGCACCGGCCAAGAAGAAGACGGCTAAGAAGAAAACCACGAAGAAGAAGACCGCTTCCAAGAAGAAGAAGGTTGCGCCCAAGACGCCGTCTTGATTTCCGGCTTGATCTCTGTCGGATGACAGAAAAACCCCCGGGGCGCTGCTCCGGGGGTTTTTTGTTTATGCGGATCGTGCCGCGAAAAAAAACGCGGCTTGCGCGAATTAGGGAGCAGCGCCGCAGGCGAAGACGGCGTGAGTCGGGGTCATCACCGGACACGCGTTGAGATCGGTATCCTGGCTCACGACGCGCGGCGCGCTCTTGGCCCCGCACGCCAGCACGGCCGCGCTGTGCACGGCGTCGGCCGAATTCCAAAGCCGGTTATAGCAGATCGCGACTTGCTGCGCCGCTGAGGCTCCGGTCTCGGCTGGTGCCGGCGTCGGCAGCGTGGCGGCCGACGGCTGCATCCCCTGTTCGGTAAAATCGAGTTCGTTCTCCGGCGTCGTCGTGGTCGCGCCCGAAACCGTCAATGCGTTCGGCGCGCGGAGCGGCGGCGCCGGTAGTGTCGAGGGCGGATAGGTTTGATAGGGTGCGGGCAAGCCGCATCCACCGAGCATAAGCAGCAACAGCGAGGCGGCGAGAAAACGGCGAGGCGACATGGCGCGAAGGCTCGCCTATCGCAAGGCCGGGCGCAACCCTTCTTTCGCAACCACCGCTCAGTTATGATGGCGGGCGATGGCTCAACAAGCTCCTGCCCGCATCGAGGGCTACCACGCGCATATCTATTACGATCCCCAAAACCGGGGCGTTGCCGAGCGCCTGCGCAATGTGGTTGGCGAGCGCTTCGCGGTGGTGCTCGGACGCTGGCATGACGAACCGGTCGGGCCGCATCCCATCTCGATGTATCAGATCGCCTTCGCGACGGAGGAATTCGCGCGCCTGGTGCCGTTTCTGATGCTCAATCGCGACGGGTTGCGCATCCTCGTCCATCCCGAAACCGGCAACGCTTATCGCGATCACGCGATCAATGCCCTGTGGCTGGGCGAGCCGGTCAAGCTCAAGCTCGACATGTTGCCCGGCGAGCGCTAGCGGTTTCGCGACTGGCGCCTTCGCATTTCGAGGGGTGTGGATGCGCGCGATGAAGGAAGTCGCGCCCTCCGGCCGGCGCCGAGCCTCGCGAGGAGGCTTGACGGCGCGGCCCTTCTCTCCGGATACTGGGTCGATTCCAAGGGGAGCCCCGAAAAAGGGGCTGAGACACCGCTAGGCAATAGCGACGCGGAAACCCTTTGAACCTGATCCGGCTCGTACCGGCGTAGGGACAGGAACGGCGCCATATCTGCGGTGCTCCCTCTCGCCAAAGCCGGATCGGCCTTTTGTCCCTCGTTGCGGGAAGGAGATCGATCATGCCTGAAGGCGCCCTTGGCCAAAATTTCCAAGTCTCGACCGGCCCGCTGCCGGCCTCGCGCAAAGTCTTCGTTTCGGGAAAACGCTTTCCCGATGTCCAGGTCGCGATGCGCGAGATCGACCTCACGCCGTCGTCGAAGGAAAAGCCCGTCCGTGCCTATGACCCGTCGGGGCCCTACACCGATCCTGCGGTCGCGATCGACATCCGCGCCGGCCTGCCGCCGCTGCGCGAGCGTTGGATCCGGGCGCGCGGCGATGTCGAGGAATGCGCAGCCCGGGCGACGCGGCCGGAGGATAACGGGTTGGCGCCGGGCGAGGTCTCGAGCGTGCCGCTGTTCGACCGCACCGGCCGCAAACCGCTCATCGCCAAGGGCGGCAAGTCGGTGTCGCAACTCGCCTATGCGCGCGCCGGCATCGTCACGCCGGAAATGGAATACATCGCGATCCGCGAGAACCTCGGCCGCGAGAATCTGAAGAAGCAGGCCGATGCCGAAAGCTTCGGCGCCGCGATTCCCGATTACGTGACCCCTGAATTCGTGCGCGACGAAGTGGCGCGCGGCCGCGCCATCATCCCGGCGAACATCAATCATCCGGAAAGCGAGCCGATGATCATCGGCCGGAATTTCCTGGTGAAGATCAATGCCAATATCGGCAATTCGATCGTCACCTCCTCGGTCGCCGAGGAAGTCGACAAGCTGGTCTGGGCGATCCGCTGGGGCGGTGACACGGTGATGGATCTTTCCACGGGCAAAAACATCCACACCATCCGCGAATGGATCATCCGCAATTCGCCGGTGCCGATCGGAACCGTGCCGATCTATCAGGCGCTCGAGAAGGTGAACGGCAAGGCCGAGGATCTGACCTGGGAAGTGTTCCGCGACACCTTGATCGAGCAGGCCGAACAGGGCGTTGATTACTTCACGATCCATGCCGGTGTCCGGCTCGCTTATATCCCGATGACGGCCAAGCGCGTCACCGGCATCGTCTCGCGTGGCGGCTCGATCATGGCGAAATGGTGCTTGTCGCATCACAAGGAGAATTTTCTCTACACGCGCTTCGAGGAAATCTGCGAGATCATGAAGGCCTATGACGTCAGCTTCTCCCTGGGCGACGGGCTGCGCCCAGGCTCGACCGCGGACGCCAATGACGAGGCGCAGTTCGCCGAGTTGAAGACCCTGGGCGAGCTCACCAAGATCGCCTGGAAGCACGATGTGCAGGTGATGATCGAGGGCCCCGGCCATGTGCCGATGCACAAGATCAAGGAGAACATGGATCTCCAGCTCGAGCATTGCCACGAGGCGCCGTTTTACACGCTCGGGCCGCTGGTCACCGACATCGCGCCCGGCTACGACCACATCACCTCGGCGATCGGCGCGGCGATGATCGGCTGGTTCGGCACGGCGATGCTCTGCTATGTCACGCCCAAGGAGCATTTGGGCCTGCCCGACCGCAACGACGTGAAGGACGGTGTCGTCGCCTATAAGATCGCGGCGCATGCGGCCGATCTCGCCAAGGGTCACCCCACGGCGCGCGAGCGCGACGATGCGCTGTCGCGCGCGCGGTTCGAGTTCCGCTGGCGCGATCAGTTCAATCTCGCGCTCGATCCCGAGACGGCCGAGAAGTTCCACGACCAGACCTTGCCGGCCGACGGCGCCAAGCTCGCGCATTTCTGCTCGATGTGCGGGCCGAAATTCTGCTCGATGAAGATCTCGCAAGAAGTGCGCGACTATGCCGAGCAGGGCATGGCCGAGAAATCGCAGGACTTCCTCAAGGAAGGCGGCGAGATCTACAAGGTCTTGGAAGGCAAGGCGGTCGCGATCGAATAGGAGGCGAGGGGCGATGTTGATCGATCGCGACTACCCGAACCGGCCCTTTGCGGCGGCGCTCGCGATCTGTCGCCGCGGCGAGCGCCTGCTTCTGGCGCAGCGCGCCAAGGGGCCGAGCACGGCGATCGGGCGCTGGGGCTTCCCGGGCGGCATGCACGAGGTCGGTGAGACCATCCTCGCCGCCGCCGCGCGCGAACTGAAAGAAGAGACCGGAGTCGATGCCGAGCCGAAGCGCGTCATCGATGCCTTTGATGTCATCGGCAGGGAAACCGACGGACGCATCCGCGCGCATTACGTCCTCGTTTGCGTCGTGCTCGACTGGAAGGCGGGCGAGGGCGAGCCGATCGAAGACGCCTCCGCCATCGGCTGGTACACGGCCGATGAGGCGCTTCAGAAGCTCGAGCTCTTGCCCGACACGCTGCGGCTAATGAAGGCCGCGTTGGGCTAAAGCTTCGAGAGCCGGTCCCCTAAGGCTTGTGCGCGGGCAAGTCGGTTCGGTGTCGCGCCTCGCCACTGCCCGCCGATCACGCAATCACCAGGCAGGCTGGCTGGCACGGCCCCGAACGGGTCAGCGGATTAGAAACACGGCAAAACCCGCTGAAAACCCTTGTACTTTGTGCGGCGCAGCATTAAATTTAAGGCTCCCGCAACTTAGGAAAGGAGGTGATCCCGTGTCTCATTGTCACAGACGGCGGATGGAGTTGGCCGCATTCGGGATCGCTGCCTCGGCAGGTATCACTGTCGCGTAGCGATGATATCCGCGGCGTATTCTTGCCGCTGTTGTACTGACAACGGGAAGGGCCGCTCCTTATGGGGCGGCCCTTCTGTTTTTGGGGGTGGCGTTAGCATTCCGCCTGGCCCTGGTTCAAAGGCGCATCGAGACCGCCCGGGCTTGCAGGCGCCGAAGACCTGAATTAGATCGCGTGCAATGGAGCCCAGGATCGGCACTCTTCCCGTGGTGCGCAGTGTCGCCGAGCTCAGGCGCGCGGTGGCGCAATGGCACCATGCCGGCGATGTCGTCGCGCTGGTGCCGACGATGGGCGCGCTGCATCGCGGGCATCTCGCTCTGGTCGCTCATGCCAAGGCTTTGGCCGACCGGGCCATCGTCAGCATTTTCGTCAACCCGACCCAATTCGGCCCCAACGAGGATTTCAGCCGCTATCCGCGCGACGAAGCGGCCGATGCCCTAAAGCTCGCCGGCGCGCATTGCGATCTCCTCTACGCGCCCGATCTCGCGACGATGTATCCGCCGGGCTTCGTCACCACCGTCTCTGCCGGCGTGCTGGCCGAGCCCCTGTGCGGGCGCTTCCGACCCGGCCATTTCACCGGTGTCGCCACCGTCGTCACCAAGTTGTTGCTCCAGGCGCGCGCCGACCTCGCCTGCTTTGGGGAAAAGGATTACCAGCAGCTCCAGATCATCCGCCGCGTCGTGCGCGATCTCGATATCCCGGTGCGGATCGAAGGCGTGCCGATCGTGCGCGAGGAAGACGGGCTCGCGCTTTCGTCGCGCAACGCCTATCTCTCGCCGGAAGAACGGCGCATCGCGCCCGCGCTGCACCGCATCCTGAGCGAAGTTGCAGCGCGCGTGAGTGAGGGTACACCGACCGCGGAAGCCGCGTCCTGGGGTGCTGCCGCGTTGATCGAAGCGGGCTTCACCAAGCTGGACTATCTCGAAATCCGCGACGCCGAGACGCTCGCGCCGCTGGCGACGCGTGCGCGCGCCGGCCGCGTCTTCGCCGCCGCGTGGCTTGCCAAGACGCGGCTCATCGACAACATTCCGCTGCCGCCGTTGAGCGGCGCGGACGGCGGGAAAGAGGGAGACGCCAAGCCATGAGAGGACCGCTATGGCTCGTCTCGCTGATATTGGTCTGGGGTGCCGCCGTGCCGGCGCGGGCAGGCGCCGACAGCGATATCTTAACCAAATTCGGTCTCATCGGCAGCTGGGCGATCGATTGCCACGCGCCGCCAAGCTTGGCCAATCCTTACCAGACCTTCGTTCCCTCGAATGAAGGCCAACCCACCCGCCAGCTCATCGTCGGCAATCCGGATTACGACCGTATGGAGCCGCTCAGCGACGTGATCCTGATCGCGGCTGACCGCCTGCGTCTCTCTTTCCCGCAGAACGGCATTAACGTTACCGTCGTGTTGGTGAAGGATAAGGGCCGCATCCGCCCGCTCGAATCGGCCACCAGCAACGGCCAGACAGTGGTGAGCGGCGGCGTCGTCCAGCGCAACGGGCAAGAGACTTCCTGGCTGGAAAAATGCCCCGGCTGAGTGCCGCGCCGGCGGCATCGATGTGGTAGGATGCCAACTGGGATCGCAGCGGCGATCCGGACGGTCTTGGTCACATAAAAGGATTAAGCGCGTTTGAAGGTCCTCGTCACGGGCGGTGCCGGATTCATCGGAACGTCGGTCGTCCGCCACCTTCTCGGCGACGGTGACAGCGTCGTCAATCTCGACAAGCTCACCTATGCGGGCTCCAATCCGCCCTTGGGTGCGCTCGCCTTGGATGGCCGCTATGCGCTCGAAGTGGCCGATGTCGCCGATGCGGCCGCGGTTGCGCGCATCTTCGCGCAGCACCGGCCGGATGCGGTCATGCATCTTGCCGCCGAAACCCATGTCGATCGTTCGATCGACGGTCCTGCCGATTTCATCCGCTCGAATTTCGTCGGCACTTTCACGATGCTCGAAGCCGCGCGCGCCTATTGGCGCGGCCTCGATCAGGCCGGGCAAGCGCGGTTTCGCTTCCATCTCATCTCGACCGACGAGGTCTTCGGCTCGCTCGATCCGGGCGCGAGCGCCGATGAAATGGCGCGTTACCAGCCCAACAGCCCCTATGCCGCGTCCAAGGCCGGCGCCGATCATCTCGCGCGGGCTTGGCACAGAACCTATGGCCTGCCGGTGGTCGCGACCAATTGCTCCAACAATTACGGGCCGTGGCAGTTTCCGGAAAAACTCATCCCGCTGATGATCCTGAACGCGCTCGACGGCAAGAAGCTGCCGGTCTATGGCGCCGGCGCCAATATTCGCGACTGGCTCTATGTCGGCGATCATGCGGCGGCGCTGGCGCTGGTGTTGCGCCGCGGCCGGATCGGCGAGACCTACAACATCGCCGGCGGCGAGGAGCGCACCAATATCGAGATCGTGAAAGCCATCTGTGCGATCCTCGACGAGGAATTGCCGACCTCGCCGCATCGCCCGCATCAAAATCTCATCGAATTCGTCACCGACCGACCCGGCCACGATCTGCGCTATGCGGTCGATGACCGCAAGATCCGGCGCGAGCTTGGCTGGAAGCCGGTCGAGAACCTGGCCACGGGGCTGCGGCGGACCGTGCGCTGGTATCTCGACAACCGCGCCTGGTGGGAGCCGATCCGCAACGGCGTCTATCGCGGCGAGCGCTTGGGAAAAGCGCCATGAAAGGCATCATCCTCGCCGGCGGTTCGGGCACGCGGCTATATCCGATGACGCGCGCCGTCTCGAAGCAGCTGCTGCCGGTTTACGACAAGCCAATGATCTACTACCCCTTGTCGACGCTGATGCTGGGCGGGATCCGCGACATTCTCATTATTTCGACGCCGGTCGATGCGCCCCATTTCCGCACGCTCCTCGGCGACGGCAGCCAGTGGGGCGTGTCGCTGCGCTATGCTGTGCAGCCCTCGCCCGACGGGATCGCCCAGGCCTTCATCATCGGCCGCGATTTCATCGCCGGCGAAAGCTGCGCGCTCGCGCTCGGCGATAATCTCATCTATGGCGACGGGCTCGGCGGCATGATGCGGCGTGCCGCCTCGCGCCCGTCGGGTGCCACGGTCTTCGCCTATCGCGTCGGCGATCCGGAGCGCTACGGCGTCGTCGAGTTCGATCGCCAGGGCAAGGCGCTGGCGATCGAAGAAAAGCCGCAAAAGCCGCGATCCGACTGGGCCGTGATCGGCCTCTATTTTTACGATTCTGAAGTCGCCGACATCGCCGCGGCGATGAAGCCCTCGGCGCGCGGGGAGCTCGAGATCACCGACGTGAACCGCGAATATCTGCGCCGCGGTACCCTTCAAGTCGAGCAGCTCGGACGCGGCTATGCCTGGCTCGATACCGGCACGCCCGAAGCGCTGATCGAGGGATCGGAATTCGTGCGCACGCTCGAGAAACGCACCGGTCAGAAGATCGGCTGCGTCGAGGAGGTGGCGTTCCGCGAGGGTTTCATCGACAAAGCGCAGCTCTTGGCGCTCGCCAAATTCAATGGAAAATCGACCTATGGGCGCTATTTGCAGCATTTGGCCGACGAGGAATCGGGCACCTAGCGCAAAGATCGGGGAGACAGTGGATGATCAAGACCAAGGGCATTGTCCATTTCACGATCCCGGTCACCGATGCCGATCGCAGCCGGGATTTCTATTGCAAATGGCTCGGTATGGAATTGCTGCGCGAGGTCAAGAGCCAAGGCATGGTGTTCCTCGATTCGGGCGGAGATTGCGTCATCCTCGCGAAAGTCGACCAGCCGATTTCGGTCGCGGGCGAGCGCAACGTCCATCACGCTTTTCTCGTCGCGCATGAGGATTACGGCCCGGCTCTGGCCGAATTGAAGGCGGGCGGTGTGAAATTCCTCTATGACGAGGACCGCCGTGACGGCGTGATCGATGGTCCGCGCGCCTATTTCGAGGATCCCGACGGCAACGTGCTGGAGATCATTGACCTCGCTGCTTACGCCGGCGCCCGCTCCTGAAGCTGCTCAATCGTCGAGGCTCGCCGGATCTACCC
>Ga0316624_10000769_pt1 | contig 11718 bp, 6 predicted proteins | sample OWC_Aug_N3_C1_D5_FD_207657 | JGI IMG/M metagenome (GOLD analysis project Ga0316624, IMG submission 207657) | Wetland soil microbial communities from Old Woman Creek delta, Ohio, United States - OWC_Aug_N3_C1_D5_A | ecosystem: Environmental > Terrestrial > Soil > Wetlands | place: USA: Ohio...
GGGTGCAGGTATTCCAGTTCGCCTCGCTGAAAAGCGACGAGGCGAAGAACGCGCTGAAGGCGTTGAACGTCGAGCTGGGCGTCATGGCGTACGTGCTGCAGTTCGCCCCGCAGGACTTCGTCAACATTCCGCAACGCGGCACGATCCAGTACCACCCGTCGCTGCTGCCGAAGTACCGCGGCCCGTCGTCGATCAACTGGCCGATCGCGCGCGGCGATACGAAGACCGGCCTCACCATCTTTCGGCCGACCGACGGTCTCGACGAGGGCCCGGTCATCATGCAGAAGGAGACCGCGATCGGTCCCGACGACACGCTCGGCACGGTGTACTTCGACCGGCTGTTTCCCCTGGGCGTAGCGGCGATGCTCGAGGCCGCGGATCTCGTCGTCGCGGGCAAGCATCGGGAGACGGCGCAAGACGAGTCGCGGGCGACCTACGAGGGGTGGTTCCGGCGCGCCGAGGCGAAGATCAGCTGGGCCAACCACATCGACTTCGTGTACAACCTCATCCGCGCGAGCAACCCAGCGCCTGGCGCGTGGACGACCCTCGAAGGCAAGGATCTGCAGATCTACGATTGCCGCAAGCACCTCGTGCGCACTTTCGGCGCGGTCAAAGGCAAGATCGGCGAGGTCGTCGAGCTGTCCGACAAGAGCTTCCAGGTTACTGCACAGGGCGGCCGCATCGAGGTGCTGCGCGCAAAGCTCGGAGACGGCAAGAAAGTGTCGGCCGCGGAGCTCGTCGCCTCAGGCGCCATCAAGTCCGGCATGATGCTCGGCGCTTAGCCGGGCACGCTATCGTCGCCGGTTTGCCCACCACCCGCGGTGCGCAAATATTTGACGCAGCTTATATCTGACTGTAAGAATGCGCATTAGCCTTTTGTTTTAAGGGAGGTTATCCGTCTTTCAGCCAGGTGCGCGCGGGGAGAGTGGTGCACCCACGATGGAAGAGAAGACGCTTCCAGGTTGCTCTACGTTTCCGCCGCAGGAAGTATTACATACTGATTTGTATGGGAAATACTGGATCCTGCGGTGACTCGCGCTAAGCGTTCCGCCCGTCGCGCAAGCGCCAGACAATAAGCAGACCATGAGCGCTCGTTCATGAAGTCGATATTCTGGAAGACCGACTGGTTCCTCGGCTCGGTGGTGGCGTTGCTCATGCTGTTCGCAGGCTCCAGCGATTTGCTGCAGAGTCTCGAGCGCAAGGCGTACGACATGGGTGTGCAGGCGTCCTCGCGCACGCCCTCCGACCGCATCGCCGTGATCGCAATCGACGACACCAGCATCGCCAACATCGGACGCTGGCCGTGGCCACGCGATGTGCACTCGAGGATGATCGACCTGCTCTCTCGCGCCAAGGCGAAAGTCATCGGCTACACGGTGTTCTTCAGCGAGCCGCAGATCGACCCCGGCTACCGGTACATCGCCAAGCTGCTCGACATGGCGCAAAAAGCACCGCCCGCTGCGACGCCCGAAAGCGATGCGCTCGCGCCCATGGTGACGCTGCTCAAGCAGGCCGAGCAGGACCTGAACACCGATCGCAAGCTCGCAGATAGCATCGCGCACGCGGGCAACGTGCTGCTGCCGGTGCTATTCACGCTCGGTCAGCCGCTCGGCAAGCCGGACCGCCAGTTGCCCGACTTCATGCAGCGCAACGTGTGCGTGAGCGTCAAGGGAGACTCGGGCGCGCTGCCCTTGCCGACGATGAGCGTGCAGTATCCGATCGATGAGATTGGCGGTGCGGCTGCGGCGCTCGGCCATCTAAACGCCAACCCCGACGTCGACGGCGCGATCCGCACCGAACCGCTAGTTCTGCAGTACTACGACCAGTTCTACCCGTCGCTATCCATGCAGATTGCGGCCAAGAGTCTGAATCTCGGGCCGCAGGACATGTCGCTGCGGCTGGGCGAGGGGGTGACGCTTGGCCGGCTCCACATCGGCACCGATTCGGCAATGCAGATGTACACGTATTTCTACAAGGACCGCGACGGCCGTCCGGCGTTTACGGTCGACTCGTTCTACGATGTCCTGAGCGGCAAGATCCCCGCGGAAAAGTATCGCGACAAGATCGTGCTGATTGGACCGACGGCAGCCGGCGTCGGCAGCACTTCGGTGACGCCGATCGCGCCGGCGATGGCGCCGGTGCTCACGCTCGCGCACGCCGTGTCCTCGATCCTGCAGGAGGACTTCTTCGTCTCGCCACCGTGGGCATGGGTGGCCCAGAAACTGACGTTCCTGCTGGTCGCGGTGTACCTCATCGTGTTGCTGCCGCGCCTGAACGCAGGGCCCGCGGCGGCGGTTACGGCGACGCTACTGCTCGCCCTGATCGCGGCGCACTTCGGGCTCATGGTGGCGCGCGGCACATGGGTGCAACTGATGGTCCCAGCCACGCTGCTGCTGGTCGGCCACCTCGCGCTGGTTACCAAGCGCTTCATCGTTACTGAGCGGGCCAAGCTCCGTTCCGACGAGAGCTCGGCGGAATCGAACCGCATGCTCGGGCTCGCCTATCAGGGTCAAGGCAACCTCGACATGGCCTGGGACAAGTTCCGCCAGGTGCCGATGTCCGACGCGCTGCTCGACAACCTGTACAACCTCGCGCTCGACTTCGAGCGCAAGCGCCAGTTCAACAAAGCCGAGTCGGTGTTGCGCCACATGCACAGCTTCAATCCGAAGTATCGCGACCTCGAGCAGCGGCTGACGCGCGCCAAGCAGCTCTCCGAGACGGTCATGCTCGGCGGTGGGGGCGGGGCGACGAACACCAGCATTCTCGGCGCGGGCGGGGCGGTGGAAAAGCCGATGCTCGGCCGTTACCAAGTGGAGAAGGAGCTCGGCAAGGGCGCGATGGGAGTCGTGTACCTCGGTCGCGACCCGAAGATCGGACGCGTGGTCGCGATCAAGACCATGGCGCTCGCGCAGGAGTTCGAGCCCGATGAGCTCGCCGAGGTCAAGGATCGCTTCTTCCGCGAAGCAGAGACCGCGGGCCGGCTGTCGCATCCCAATATCGTCACCATCTATGACGCAGGTGAAGAGCACGACCTGTGCTACATAGCCATGGAACTGCTGAAGGGCGGCGACCTGGTGCCGTTCACAAAGCCGGCGAACCTGCTGCCCATCGAACGCGTGGTTTCGATCATCGCGCGCGTTGCGGACGCGCTCGGCTACGCGCACCGCCAAGGCGTCGTGCACCGCGATATCAAGCCCGCGAATCTCATGTATCACCCCGAGAGCGACACCCTCAAGGTGACCGACTTCGGCATCGCGCGGCTCACGGACAGCTCAAAGACGAAGACCGGCATGGTGCTCGGCACGCCTTCGTACATGTCGCCCGAGCAGCTCGCCGGCAGGAGGATCGAAGGTCGCAGCGACCTGTTCTCGCTCGCCACTAGCTTCTACCAGCTGTTGTGCGGCCGCCTGCCGTTCGAGGGCGAGTCGATGGCGCAGCTCATGTTCAAGATCTCGAACGAGCAACCCGCGGACATCCTGCAGTACAACCCGCAGGTGCCGTCGAGCCTCGTGGCATTCCTGCAGCGGGCGCTCGCCAAGAACCCGGACGAGCGCTTCCAGACCGGCGAGGAGTTCGCGCAGTCGCTGCGTGCCGCCGCCGGGGCAGCCTTCGCCGCGGGTGCCGGACCCGAGCTGCCCCGCCCCGGGGGCGGCGTGGACATCGAGCTGTGAGGCGCATATGGACCTGAGGCACGTCCTCGAAATCGCCAGCTCGACCGACCCCGGGATGGTGCGCTCGCACAACGAGGACGCGGTGGCCACGGACGCGGCGCACGGCATTGCCGTACTCGCTGACGGAATGGGCGGGTACAACGCGGGCGAAGTGGCGGCCGGCATGGCAACCACGGTCATCACCGCAGAGCTCGCGCGTGCGCTGAGCGACGTGCAGCCGTACGAGATCGACCCCAAGACCGACCGTCCGATCGCCGAACGCCTGCTGCGCGAGCAGGTGCTGAGCGCGAACGCCTCCATCTACCAGGCGGCGCAGAGCCAGCCCCAGTACGCCGGTATGGGCACGACGCTGGTGACTTGCCTCTTCTACGACAACCGCGTCATGGTCGCCCACCTCGGCGACTCGCGGCTCTACCGGCTGCGCGGCGAGCAGTTCGAGCAGCTTACGCGCGATCACTCGCTGCTGCAGGAGCAGATCGATTCGGGGTTGCTCACTGCCGAGCAGGCGAAGACCGCGCAGCACAAGAACCTCGTCACCCGCGCTTTGGGCATCGATCTGGGTATCGAGCCCGAGATTCACGAGCACGCCTGCAAGCCGGGCGATATCTATCTTCTTTGCTCGGATGGCCTGTGCGACATGGTGAGCGACGAGGACATCGGGATGGCACTGCAGGCGCTGGGCGCGAACCTAAATCTCGCTGCGCAGCAGCTCATACAGATGGCCAACGACAACGGCGGTCGCGACAACGTTTCGGTTATACTCGTGCGCGTCCTGCGGGAGTATCCCGCCGCTCGCGGCGTTATGGCCAAGTTCCTTGCATGGTTAAAATAACCCCTAGGGGTGAGCTATGGCGAAACTGATACTCAGCATGGACGGGCTGGTGCTCAAGGAAATTCCCTTGGTCAAGGAACGCACCACCATCGGTCGCAAACCGCACAACGACATCCAGATCGACAACCTGGCGGTTAGCGGCGAGCATGCTGTGATCGTGACGATCATGAACGATTCGTTCCTCGAGGACCTGGGCAGCACGAACGGAACGATGGTGAACGGCAGCAGCGTCAAGAAGCACTTCCTGCAAGGCAACGATGTGATTGAGCTGGGCAAGTACAAGCTCAAATACATCGCGGAGGCCGGGCAACCGGTCGGCGCCAGCGCAGCCGATTTCGAGAAGACGATGGTGTTGCGCCCCTCTGCGATGAAAACCGCCGCCGAGCAGGCGCGGGCGATGGCACCTGCGTCGGCAACGCCCTCGGCGGAAAGCACCAATCCGCAGCCCAAGCCTGCGGCGGCCGAGGCCATGCGCGCGGTGGCCGCGCAGCAGGTGGCCTCGGCGGCAATCAGCGCCGGGACAGCGTCCAGGCCGGAACCGGTGGCAACGGCTTCGGTGCCGCAGGCAGCGAAGTCTGCGCAGCCGCTGGGAGCGATTCAGATCCTGTCCGGCGGCAATGCCGGGAAGGAGCTCGAGCTGATCAAGCCCCTGACCACGCTGGGCAAGCCCGGGACACAGGTCGCGGTACTGACGCGCCGTCCACACGGCTACTACATAACGCACGTGGAGGGCGCGCAGTATCCTACCGTGAACGGGCAATCGATCGGCTCTTCGCCGCACGCGCTCAAGGATCATGATGTCATCGAGATCGCGGGCGTGAAGATGGAGTTCTTTCTCAAGAGTTGAGGTCGGCCAACAGGCCATCTCCTCGATCACGTCGCCAGCGGCCCCTGCCACGGCTATGACGCGAGCGCAGGAGGCCGCGTGAAGCAACACGTCGTCCGCATTGCGCTCGGTCTCGCCATCGTCCTGTTCTTCGTTGGACACGCCGCGCGCTTCTATAGCATCGGGCTGATCGGTCAGCTCGACAGCATCATCTACGACGCACGTCTGCGCCTGACGATGCCGCGCGGCATCGACCCGCGCATCGTCATCCTGGATATCGACGAGAAGAGCCTGCAGGAGGTGGGCCATTGGCCCTGGCCGCGGAACATCGTGGCGGAGATCGTCGACAAGCTGTTCGACAAGTACAAGGTGGCTGAGGTCGGCTTTGACGTGGTGTGGGCGGAGGCCGACTATTCGTCGGGCATACGCGCTCTCGACCAGCTCGCCGACACCCAGCTCAGGCAGGACGGCGAATTTCAGCGCGTGTATCGCGAGCTGCGCCCGACGCTCGACTACGACGGGCTATTCGCCCGGGCGATCAAGGGGCGGCCGGTGGTGCTCGGCTACTACTTCAACAGCGATGCCGACGCCAAGCGTATCGCGGCGATATCCGATCCGGTCTTGCCCAAGGGGACTTTCGCTGGGCGCAACATAGATTTTCCGCTCTGGCTAGGTTACGGCGGCAATCTTCCCGAACTGCAGAGGAATGCTGCGGCGGCCGGCCATTTCAACCCGATGCTCGACTCCGACGGCGTCGTGCGCAGAGTGCCCATGATCGTCGAATTCGACGGCGCCTACTACGAATCGCTTTCGCTCGCGATGGTGCGCACGCTTATCGCGCAGCAAAACGGCGGCAAGCTACCCACGGTGCGGCCTGGCTTCGCGCCGGGATCGATGCTGCATCGGGGTTACACGGGCCTCGAGTGGCTGAGCGTCGGGTCGCTGACGATTCCCGTGGACGACACCGCGAGCACGCTGGTGCCTTATCGCGGCGACAAAGGCAGCTTCCCGTACGTGTCGCTCGCCGACGTGCTGCATGATCACGTCAAACCCGAGCAGCTCGAGGGGCGAATTGCGCTGGTCGGCACTACTGCGCCCGGGCTGCTCGACTTGCGCTCGACGCCGGTCGGCAATGCGTATCCCGGGGTCGAGGTGCATGCCAACCTCATCGCGGGCATGCTCGACCACAGTCTCAAGCAGAAGCCGCCGTATATGCTAGGCGCCGAGGTGGTGCTGCTCGTGCTCGGCGGAGTTGCGCTATCGGTCGTGATTCCCCTGCTCTCGGCGCTGTGGGCAACGGTCGCGGCAGCGATGGGTGCCGCGCTCATCGTCGGACTGGATTTCGGCATATGGGTGCAGGCTGGCATGGTGCTGCCGCTCGCTGCGTCGCTGCTGATGATCGTAACGCTTTATACCGTGAACATGGCATACGGCTATTTCGTCGAGTCGCGTTCCAAGCGCCAATTCACCGAGTTGTTCGGCCAGTACGTGCCGCCCGAGCTGGTCGACCGCATGGCCGAAGACCCCGAGAAGTACACGATGGGAGGCCGCGAAGAAGTGCTTACGGTGATGTTTTCGGACGTGCGCGGTTTCACCACCATCTCCGAGAGCCTGAGCGCGAAAGACCTGTCCTCGTACATCAATGACTACCTCACCGCGATGTCCTTGGTTATTCGAGGTAACCGCGGTACGCTAGACAAATATATCGGGGACGCCATCATGGCGTTCTGGGGCGCCCCGGTCGAGGACGCGGACCACGCCCGGCACGGAGTACTCACGGCCCTCGAGATGCAGCGGCGCGCTGTGGCCCTGAACGAGGAATTCCGGGCGAAGGGCTGGCCCGAGTTCCATATCGGCATCGGGGTCAACTCGGGCCTCATGCGGGTGGGGGACATGGGATCGAAGCTTCGCAAGGCCTATACCGTGATGGGGGATCCGGTGAATCTCGGCTCGCGGCTGGAAGGCATAACCAAGGAGTACGGCATCGGCATTCTTGTCGGCGAGGAAACGCGCCGCGCGGCGAGGGACATCGTGTTCCGCGAGGTGGACCGCGTGCGCGTCAAGGGCAAAGACGAAGCCGTGGCAATCTTCGAGCCGATCGGTCTCGTCAGCGACGTGGACAGGACGATGCACGACGAGCTCAAGCTGTGGAATCAGTGCCTGCGGCACTACCGCGCGCGCGACTGGGATCAGGCCGAGGTCGCGCTCCTAAACCTGCAGCGTATGCGACCGCGCAGCGAACTTTATGCGAAATTCGTCGAGCGCATCGAGGGATTCCGCCGCAATCCGCCAGATCCCGGCTGGGACGGCGTGACTCAGTTCGAGACCAAGTAGGCATAGCCCGATGAGGCTCCGTGTGCTCGGCTGCTCCGGGGGCATAGGCGGGCGCCACTTGCGCACTACCTCATTCCTGGTCGACAGCGACATCCTGCTCGACGCGGGGACCGGAGTGGGCGACCTGTCGCTCGCCGAGCTCTCGCTGGTCGATCATATTTTCATCACGCACTCTCACCTGGATCACGTGACCAGCATCCCGTTCGTGGTCGATACCGTGGGAGGTATGCGGGCCCGACCGATAAACGTTTATGCCAGTCGAGCCACGATCGAAATCATGAGGAATCACCTGTTCAATTGGGCGATCTGGCCGGACTTTTCCGAGATCCCCAGCCCAGACGCGCCGTTTATGCGCTACCACGAGATCGAGGTCGGGCACACGATCACGATCGCCGGGAGGGAGATCACGCCACTACCGGCCAACCATACGGTGCCGGCGGTCGGATATCACCTGGATAGCGGTAAGTCCAGCCTGGTGTTTACGGGGGACACGGGACCGAATAATGCCTTGTGGAAGGTCGTAAACCGAATTCGTAACCTGAAATACCTGATCGTCGAGACAGCGTTTTCGAACAAGGAGCGCCAGCTCGCCGAAGTATCCAAGCACCTTTGCCCCGAGACGTTGGCCGAGGAGCTGGCCAAACTCGAGCGTAGCGCGGACATTTACGTGACGCATCTCAAGCCAGGCGAGATCGAGCTGACGATGCAGGAGATCGAGGAGTGCGCGGGCGAATTCCGCCCGCGCATGCTGCAGAACAACCAAGTATTCGAGTTTTGAGCGCATGAGCGTCACTACGGCAAGCGCCCCAAAAGCCAGCCCAGAACAGCTTGCCGGACTGGTGCCGCTCGGCACCTTGTCGCCCGAGCGGCTGATGGAGCTTGCCGAGGTCGCGGTGCTCGAGCGCGGTGCACGGGGAGCGGATCCGCTGCAGCGATACCCGACCGCCGGTCGGTCGATGTTCCTGCTGCGCGGCGAACTGCTACTGGTGTTCCGAAACGGAAGCACGCAAGTGGTCGTGGGCGGGACGGAGGACACGCGTCACCCGCTCAACAGCCGCGACGCGCCACTCGCCCGCACCAAGGCGATCACGGATGTGGAGCTACTGGTGATCGACGACGAGGTGCTTGACATCCTCGCCACGTGGGACGAGGTGGCCGCGGGTCAAAGCGAGGACGCTTCGGCGATGGCGCGCGCGGTCCGCAGCGATGCGCGGCTCATCTCGGGCGTGTTCTCGCTCGCCAACTTGCGCGGCGGAGCCTTCGCTCAACTGCCGCCTGCGCATATCGACGAGCTCATGCGCCGCTTCGAGCGTAAGAAAGCGCGACGCGGCGAGGCCATCATTCGTGAAGGCGACGACGGTACCAGCTACTACGTGATCGAGGCCGGTCGCTGCCAGGTCGAACGCGTGATCGGCGGCGTGAAGGTCCTGCTCGCCGAACTGCGCGGCGGGGACGCGTTCGGCGAGGAGTCCCTCGTTTCGGAGGCCAAGCGCAACGCCACCGTGGTCGCGCTCACCGACTGCGATCTTCTGGTACTCGGAAAGAAGGACTTCGACGAGCTGCTGCGCGAGCCGTTGCTGCGCAAGGTCGATTTCGCACAGGCGCGCGAGCGCGTGCGGCGCGGCGCCGTGTGGCTGGACGTGCGCTATCCGTCCGAGTACCAGTATGACAAGCTGCCCGGTGCGATCAATGTGCCATTGTCCGAAGTGCGCGACATGTTCGCGGTGCTCGACAAGGCAAAGGAATACGTCGTCTATTGCCAGAGCGGCCGGCGCAGTGCCGCGGCGGCGTTTCTGTTCGCCCAGCGCGGTTTCAAGGTCTGGTTGCTCGAGGGCGGCCTGTGGGCGGCGGAAAAGAGGGACTAATGTGCCAAAAACGGCAAAAGGATGTTAAAAATCAGGGGGGTTGCGGTTGAATGTTCGTATAGCAGACGCTAGGATAGGTTTACCAGCCAGTCGTCCTGGCGCGGGTGCGCGGCGGCAATGTCCGTCCGGCGCGCGAGCGTGTTTGCGGCATGCACCCGCCATCGGAGGAGCGGAATGAGCGCTGTACTCAGCCATCAAGCCACTTCGCAGTCGGACGTCAATGCTCGTCTGGCGTTCCAGAAGCAGCTGCAGGCTGTCACCAACAAGATTCACGCGACCAGCAACATTGACGAGATCATGTTGGAGGTCAGCAACGACATCTGCACGCTGTTCAATGCCGATCGCCTCACGATTTACTCGGTGAGCGAGGACAGGCAGGCGATCGTCTCCAAGGTCAAGACCGGACTGAATTCCTTTAAGGATCTGAAGCTTCCGATAGCCGAGCACTCTCTCGCGGGCTATGCCGCCCTTTCCAAGAAGATCATCAACGTCAAGGACGTTTACGATGACATGGAGCTGCGCTCGATCAATCCCACGTTGCGCTTCCTGCAGGAGGTGGACAAACGCACCGGCTACCGCACCAAGCAGATGCTCGTCGCTCCGATCGTCGAGCAGGGCGCGGTCGACCTGATCGGCGTCATTCAGATCATCAACAACAAGGCAGGGATACCCTTTGGCGCGCTGGCCGAGGACGGGGTAGCCGAGCTTTCGCAGACGCTGGCGATCGCCTTCAAGCAGCGCCAGAAACCCCAGCTCGTCAAGACGAAGTACGACTATCTCATCGCTGACGCAGTGTTATCGGCGGGGGAGTTCGATCTCGCGTCGCGTCAGGCGCGCAAGAAGGCGGTCGACGTGGAGACGGTGCTGGTCGAGGAGTTCCAGGTCAAGGTGAGCGCCATCGGACAGGCGCTGTCTAGGTTCTTCGGCGTGCCCTACGAGGCTTTCAAGCCCGACCGCGTCAAGCCGATGGACCTGCTCAAGAATCTCAAGCGCGAGTACGTCGAAGCGAACCAGTGGCTTCCGATCGACGACTCCAAGGAAGGTCTCGTCGTAATGTGCCTCGATCCGGAGCGCATCCGCAGCTCGCGCATCGCGTCGAACGTGTTCCCCAAGGCGCGTATCGTCTACAAGGTCGCCACGCTCAAGGACTTCAAGGACACAGTGACCCAGTTCTACGGCCAGGAAGCCGTGGACATGGGCAACATCGACGACCTGCTCTCCGGGCTGGATGACGAGAGCGTCGACATCGAGGGCGCCTCGGACGACGTCTCCGCCGCAGCCGACAACGAGCTGGTCAAGCTGGTGAACAAGATCATCGTCGACGCATATCATCAGGGCGCCTCCGATATCCACATCGAACCCTATCCTGGAAAGTCGAAGACCGAGGTGCGTTTCCGCAAGGACGGTTCGCTCGGGCCGTACATCGAGGTGCCCGCAAGCTACCGCAACGCGATCGTCGCGCGCCTGAAGATCATGTGCGACCTGGACATCTCCGAGAAGCGGCGTCCCCAGGACGGCAAGATCAAGTTCAAGAAGTTCGGACCGCTCGATATCGAGCTGCGCGTTGCCACGATTCCGACGGCGGGCGGGGTCGAAGACATCGTCATGCGGATCCTGGCGGCCGGCGAGCCGATCCCGATGGACAAGCTCGGCCTGACCGATCGCAACTACCACAACGTCAAGAAGACGGTCGAGAAGCCCTACGGCTTGTTCTTCGTCTGCGGTCCGACCGGCTCTGGCAAGACGACGACGCTGCATTCGGTGCTCGGGCACCTGAATACCCCAGACACCAAGATCTGGACCGCGGAGGACCCTGTCGAGATCACGCAAAAGGGGCTGCGCCAGGTCCAGGTCAACAAGAAGGCCGGACTGGATTTTTCCGTCGTCATGAAGGCGTTCCTGCGCGCGGATCCGGACATCATCATGGTCGGCGAGATGCGCGACAAGGAAACGACCTCGCTCGGCATCGAGGCCTCACTCACCGGCCACCTGGTTTTCGCCACCCTGCATACCAACTCGGCGCCCGAGTCGATCATCCGCCTGCTCGACATGGGCATGGACCCTTTCAACTTCGCGGACGCCTTGCTCGGCGTTCTTGCCCAGCGCCTCGCCAAGCGCCTCTGCAGCAAGTGCAAGCAGGCCTACACGCCCGATGCGAACGAACTCAGATCGCTGCTGAACGAGTATTGC
>Ga0316624_10000770_pt1 | contig 11708 bp, 12 predicted proteins | sample OWC_Aug_N3_C1_D5_FD_207657 | JGI IMG/M metagenome (GOLD analysis project Ga0316624, IMG submission 207657) | Wetland soil microbial communities from Old Woman Creek delta, Ohio, United States - OWC_Aug_N3_C1_D5_A | ecosystem: Environmental > Terrestrial > Soil > Wetlands | place: USA: Ohio...
GCCGGGCCCGATCACCGCGGTCGACGGCTTGATGAAGATGACTGGCTCGGTCGGCACCGGCTTGCCGGTTTCCGCCGCGTGCTCCCGGTAGTTGCGGCCGATGCCGACGATCTTCGATGGGATGACGGGCGCAAGGATCCGCAGGCCGGCGGGCAACGCGCCCGGCCGCTCGACGCGCCCGATCTCCCGGCCAGGCCGGTAGAGGTCGAACATGTCGCCGTCGAGCAGTGAGATGACGCCATCGCGTTCGACTGCTTGGCGTGCAGTCCCGTTGTCCTCGATGCGATAGATGCGATCGATCACCGTGCTGTTTCCTCGATGCGATTGGATTGCGCGCTCGGGTTTCCCGCCTTGTCCACCGCCACGATCGCGTAGACGTAACGGACGCCCGGCGTCACCGTCGTGTCGTTGAACGTCGTCTGGCGGATCAGCTCGCGCGTGACGGGCTGAAGTGTCCCACTTGGCGTCTCCGCGCGCAAGACCAAATAGCCGTCAAGATCGGGCTCGGCATTCGGATTCCAGATCAGGCTGACGGCGCCCGCGTTGACGACCGCTGTCAACCCCGTCGGTGCTGCGGGCGGATAGATGTCGCGCGGCGTGATGCAGGCGATATCGGACGCCTCGCTCTCCTCCCGCAGCGCGCCGACGGTCGTCATCGCGCGCACCGCGTAGCACCGCTCGGTCCCGAACGCGATTCGAGGGTCGGTGAAGCTCGTTGCGGTCAGCGGCTGCGGATTGAGCGGCACGGGCGGCGTCACCAGGGGCATCGGCGGCGGCGTTGCAGCCGCGGCCGGCAAAGGGACAGGCGCCGCCTGCGCGATTTCGTACACCTCGTAAGACCAGACGGGCCCACCCTGAGAGACAAGCGGCGTCGCCGGCAGGGGCGGTATCTCCACCGTCGTGCCGGCCGCCTGTGGCGCGACGACGGGAGCGCCGGGCGGTGGCGTCCATTCGATCGTGATCGCGGTTTCGGTCTGCGACAGCTTCACGTCGGCGGGAGGCGCGGGAGCGTCGAGCGTCGACACCGCCGCGTGCGGTGAGAAACTGCCCCGCTGTCCCTTGCGGTTCACGCCGACGGCCACGTAGACGCGCGTGGGAATCGGAACGAGCGACGCAGGCGGCGGCAGGATCGGAGGGGCTTCGACGGTCGTCTTCTTCTTCTCGCGCGATCGCCGCGCCACGACGACCGGTTCGAGCAGGGCCGGCGTCACCGTTTCGGTCACCGTCACCGTCGCGCCCTGGTCGAAGCCCGGTTCCCGCTCGACCGGCTCGCGCTTCGGCTGCGGCGCGGGCTCTGCCTCCCCCTTCTGCTTCCGCTCCTCGCCACGCGCCCGCTCTTCCTCCTCGGGCGGTGGCGGTCGTCGGACCGGCACCTCCGCCACCAGCGTTCCGTACTTCACCATGTCCTCGTCGCTCGCCGGCGTGCCGGTGTAACCGTACACCTCCACGCGCGCCACGTCTGCCGGTGTCGAGTTGTCCTGGTTCTTGATCGGGACGGTGAACTGCAGGTACACCGTCGAGCCGAGGCGCCGCGCCGAGAACGCGTCGACCGGGCCGGGGAGCCGAACCAGCGGCGCGAGCGGCGGACCTTTCTTGCCGCAGCCGGGGACCAGCGCCGCGAGCATGCCGAAGCCCAGCAGCGCGCAGAGAATCGCCCTCCGCTGTCGCCGGCGGGTGGAAGGGAAATCACTCGTCATCGGGATGTACGAACCGGGGCAGACACGACCTCTCCACCGATGGCGAAAAATCGTGCCCGACTCCGTTCCGCTCACAGGATGTACCGTGACAGATCTTCGTTCTTGACGATGTCGGCCAGCATACGTTCGACGTAGGCGGCGTCAATGGTAATCGATCGCTCGGGCACGTCAGGCGCCTCGAACGAGATCTCGTCGAGCAACTTCTCCATCACGGTGTGCAGGCGGCGCGCGCCGATGTTCTCGGTGCGGTCGTTGACGAGCGTGGCGAAGTCGGCAATGCGGTCGATCGCGTCGGAGGTGAAGCGGATGTCGACCCCTTCGGTGTCGAGCAGCGCCATGTACTGCTTGACCAGCGCGCTCTTCGGCTCGGTCAGGATGCGCACGAACTCGTCGCGGCCCAGCGCGTGCAGCTCGACGCGAATCGGGAACCGCCCCTGCAGCTCGGGGATCAGATCGGAGGGCTTCGAGACGTGGAACGCGCCGGCCGCGATGAAGAGGATGTGGTCGGTGGAGACCATGCCGTACTTCGTGTTGACGGTCGTGCCTTCCACGATCGGGAGGATGTCGCGCTGCACTCCTTCGCGGCTGACGTCGGGACCCTGCCCGCCTTCGCGTCCGGCGATCTTGTCGATCTCGTCGATGAAGATGATGCCCGCCTGCTCCACACGTTCGACGGCGGTGCGCGACACCGATTCCATGTCGATCAGCTTCTGCTGCTCTTCCTCGATCAGGTACCCGAGCGCCTCGGGAATCGGCACGCGCCGCTTGCGCGTGCGTCCCTGGAAGAGACCCGGCAGCATGTCCTTGATGTTGATGTCCACTTCCTCGACCGAGGAGCCGGCGATGATCTCGAACGACGGAAACGACTTCTCCCGCACGTCGATCTCGACGAAGCGCTGATCGAGCTTGCCCTCGCGCAGCTGCGCGCGCAGTTTCTCGCGCGTCTCGTGCGCCTGCTCGCGCACCGCCACCTCTTCCTGGTAACCGACCGATCGAGTGGGTGGCAGCATCAGGTCGAGCAGCCGTTCCTCGGCGTGCTGCTCGGCCTTCGCGCGCACCTCGGTCATCCGCTCGCCGCGGATCATGTCGACCGCCAGTTCCACCAGGTCGCGGACCATCGATTCCACGTCACGGCCGACGTAGCCCACCTCGGTGAACTTCGACGCTTCGACCTTGATGAAGGGCGACTGTGCGAGCCGGGCGAGCCGCCGCGCGATCTCCGTCTTGCCGACGCCCGTCGGCCCGATCATCAGGATGTTCTTGGGCGCGATTTCCTCGGCCAGTTCCGGCGCGAGTTTCTGCCGGCGCATGCGGTTGCGCAGTGCGATCGCAACCGCCCGCTTGGCGCGGTGCTGGCCGATGACGTACTTATCGAGTTCGGCAACGATCTGGCGCGGCGTCAGCGCCTGCGCGAGCGTGCCGGTGGTCTGAGGCAGGTAGATGGGGCTCACAATTCTTCGATCGTAATACTTGCGTTGGTGTAAATGCAGATGTCGGCGGCGATCGCCATCGCCTGCTCGGCGATTGCCCGCGCGTCGAGGTCGGTGTTGCGCGCGAGCGCGCGCGCCGCGGCCATCGCGAACCCACCGCCTGAGCCGATCCCGATGATCCCGTCGTCGGGCTCGATGAGGTCGCCGTTGCCCGACAGCAGGAACGTCGCCTTGCTGTCCAGCACCACCAGCATCGCTTCGAGCCGGCGAAGCACCCGATCGGTACGCCAGTCCTTGGCCAACTCCACCGCCGAGCGCTCGAGATTGCCGCGGTACTGTTCGAGCTTGGCTTCGAAGCGGGAGAACAGCGCGAACGAATCGGCCGCCGACCCGGCGAATCCCGCGAGCACCTTGTTCTCGTACAGGCGCCTGATCTTGCGCGCCCCCTGTTTGACGACGCTTTCGCCGAGCGTCACCTGCCCGTCACCGGCCAGCACCGAGTGGCCCTTGTGGCGAATGGCCAGAATAGTCGTGCTTCGCACGACCGGAACGACACGGTGGCGAGCCGAAGGCCAACTCATCGATGCACCGTTGCTTGAATGGCGGGGGCCCTTGCGCCCCCGCTCCGCTTCGTTGCCCGCGTGAATGGCGGCGGTCCCTGCGCCCCGCTCCGCTTCGTGCCCAGGCCATCGGTCGGAGCATCGTGCTGCGGTTGCGTGGTGAAAGCCGTTCGAGGTCGAGCGGCTCGTGTTCGCAGCATAGCCGGGCGTGAAAAACAGTGTCAAGAAAACGAGACGGCGCGTGGCCTGACGAACGGACACCGCGTGCCCTGGATGGGCGCCGAAAGAAGCGTTTCTGCAACCATTTGCAGGCAGCCGTTGGCAGTTCTGTTGCTCGTTCTGCATCACTGGTCTCTCGCCTGCGCCGAGCCATCGAGGAGTGACTCCCATGAAACGACTCGTCCTTTCCACAACCGTTGCCTTCGCGCTGATGGCGGCCCCGTCAGTGCACGGGGCGACAGTTCAGCCGGAACGCGCGACCGTTCGGTCGCTGCCGGTTGGCGTTACGGCGTCGCCACTGTCCGGCGTTGCCGCGCGCGCTGACGCGGTCATCGTCGGCGCCCGGTTCGAACAGCACCGCGGCGGCGGAATGAGAGCGCGCGGTGGTGGCGGTGCCATTGTCGGTCGCGCGGCGCCGCGAAGCGGAGCGCCTTTTGGCCGAGGAGTGTTCGTGAGGCCGTTCTTCCCGAGCCCGTTCTTCTTCGGCGGCTTCGGCCTCGGGTTCGCCTACGATCCGTTCTTCTGGGGCTGGGGTTACCCGTTTGGGTGGGGATATCCCTACTGGGGCGCGCCGTATTACGGGTATGGGAACGGGTACGGCTACCAGACGCGCGGCGCATATCGTCACTACGGCGCGGTGAAACTCGACGTGAAGCCACGCGATGCAGAGGTCTACGTCGACGGTTATTACATGGGCCAGGTGCGCGACTTCAACGGTCTGGGCCATCACCTCGACCTTGACAGCGGCGACCACAAGGTCGAGATCCGGGCGCCCGGCTATCAACCGCTCGATCTCAATCTGAAGATCATGCCCGGTCGGACCGTCAACTATCGGGGCGAGCTGCGCAAGTAGTTCTTGGTTCCTGGTTCCTGGTTTCTGGTGCGGGCTACCTCTGCGTCAACTGAACCGGACGGTCCTGCCCTGTCCCGGGGACAGTAGCGGCTCATCGAGCTGGCGCAAATCGCTATTCTGGAGTAATTTATGCGCAATTGACGCGAGCGCGACTGGCAAGACTGTTGCTGTGTTCTTGTACATAGAGGTTCGGGTATGAAACGATTAATCTTTACACTCTGTGCGGCCTTCGTACTCGTGTTCGGCCTGACGGTTCTGGCCTCCGCCCAGAGCCGTCCACGCGGCGGCGGTGGGGGTGGTGGCCAGTCGGCCCCTCGCGGCGGCGGCCAGTCGCACGCCACGGCCCCGGCTCCAAGGTCACAGGGCAGCGGCGGCGGCCAGAGCGGAACGTCCGCGCGTCCTCGCGGCCAGGCGGCAGGCAGTGGCAACAGCGGCCAGGCCTCGAGCCGGCCGAGAGGCGGCGGCCCGATTTACGGCACGGCCACACCGCGGAGCTCGGTGCCCTACGGCCGAATCTTCCTGCCCAACCGCTACTACGTATCGCCGTACTTCTATTCGCCTTATGCCTTCGGCGCCTTCGGCCTCGGTTTCTGGGGCTACGACCCGTTCTGGTGGGGCGACTGGTGGGGTGGTTATCCCTACTGGGGCTGGGGAAATCCCTATTGGGGCTACGGCGGCTACGGCTACGGCGGTTATGGCTACGGGTACGGCTACAACTACGGCTACGATCGCGGCGACCGCAACTACCGGGATTACGGATCGCTGAAGCTGAAGGTGAAGCCGAGGGACGCCGAGGTCTACGTGGACGGCTACTACGTGGGCCAGGTGGACGACTTCGACGGCGTCTTCCAGCACCTGGATCTCGAGAACGGCACCCACCGGATCGAAATCCGCGCCGAGGGCTATCAGCCGCTCGTGCGGGAGTTGCAGGTCGAGCCTGGACGGACGGTGACGCTCGAGAACGAGCTGCGGCGCATTCAATGATCCTCGCCGCGTTGGGTTCAAGGCCGGTTGCCCCGCGGCGGCCGGCCTTTACTTTTTTCCGGCGGGTTCACGAAGGTTTTTCCCGCCCGCTTTCGAGGTCAGAAGCAGCTGGCGAAAAGCCTGGCGGAAGAGTAATCTACGAGCTGTGATGCAGGCGCCGTTGGCAGGGCTGTTGCTATCCTCGAGGTGGAAGTCCAAGGAGTTGGCCATGAGAAGACTCGTCCTTGCATCATGCGGAGCGCTCCTCGTCCTGGCCCCGGTTTTCGCCCTCGCGCAGAACCGACCCGGCGGAGGCGGTACGACGGTGGGCAGCGCCTCTCCGCGCGGCGGGGAATCGGGATCGTCTTCATCGTCAGGATCGTCCGGGTCAACCGCTTCGCCGGTCGGCATGGGCAGCTCCGGCGGGTCTTTCGGCTCGCCCGCCAGTGGAGGCAACTCCATCCGCAGTTACGACGGTCCTCGCAGCGGCGAGTTGACGCCCGCCGCGCGGCCGCGAAACGCGTCTGGCAGCGTCGGACAGCCGGTGCCCGCTTCCGAGCGTCCGCGCGGTGACAGGCCGGTCTACGGGCAGGCAGTGCCGCGCGGGTCACAGACGCCGGCGAACAGCGGCACCATTCCTGGCAGCTATTGGGCTCCGTACCTGGACTACGGGTACTCCGGGTACTACCCCGGGTACTACGGATCGTACGGCTGGTACGGGTACGGTTACTACGGGTTGTGGTCGCCGTACTCCTGGGATTACTGGGGACCCAGCGGCTGGGGGTTCGGCGCCCTCCCGATGAGCGCGTACTCCAGCTACTACGGCTACTATGGCTCCGCCGGGGGCGCCGCCTACACCACGGCAGCCATCGGATCGATCAAGTTGAAGGTGAAGCCGAGGGAGGCCGAGGTCTACGTCGACGGCACGTACTACGGCCAGGTGGACGACTACGACGGCACCTTCCAGCACCTCGATCTGTCGGCCGGCACGCACCGGGTAGAGATGCGTGCGAACGGCTACGAGACGCTGCAGGTGGAAATGCGCGTTCTGCCGGGCAAGACGATCACGTACAACGGCGAGATGAAGCCGGCGAAGTAGGCCGGTCGGACACGATCCGCAAGTGGGGCGGCCCGGCGGCCGCCCCTGCGCACCTTCAGACCTCCCGGCGTTCGGACTATTTCTTCCGTGACCACGCCCGATCGCAGCGCGCTCGGTCCTGTTTCTCTCGTCTCGATCCTTTCCTGCATCTACGATGTGTCGATCGGTGTGGTGCTGCTCGCCGGCCGCGACTATCTCGCGCGCACTTTCGGGGTTCCGTCCCCGCAGCCGCCGATCTTCGTCGAACTCAACGCGGTGTTCCTGATTGCCGTCGGCGTCGGCTATCTGTTGCCCTACGCGAAGCCGGAGAGTTATCGCGGGTATCTGTGGGTGATGGGACCGCTGCTGAAAGGGGGCGGCGCGCTGGCGTTCGTGGCCGACCACTACGCGCACGCGTCGCCGCGCGCGTTCCTGCTGTTTGCGGCCAGCGATGCGGCCGTCGCGCTGCTCACGCTTTGGGCGCTTCTCGCGACGCGGAGCCCCTCGCGCCGTACCGGTGGCGGGTCCACAGGTAGAGCGGAATCCCGGCAGCCATGACCAGCAGGCCGAAGAGCGATTCCTTCTGACGCCCGACGATGGCGAACACGGTGATCGCCAGCGAGGCCACGGTAAAGACGGCCGGCGCGACCGGGTAGCCCCACGCCTTGAACGGCCGCGGCTCGTTGGGGTACCGGCGGCGCAGCACAAAGACGGTGCTCACCGCGAATCCCGAGAACAGCAGCACGGCGAAGCCCGTGTAGCTGGCGAGCGTATCGAGCTTGTTCGTCAGGACCAGGAGACAGCTCCACGCGGTCTGCGCAATCATCGAGATCCAAGGCGTGTGAAACCGGGGATGGATCGTGGCGGCCGACCGGAAGAACACGCCGTCGCGCGCCATCGCGTAGTAGACGCGGGGGCCCGCCAGCGTCATCGCGCTGAGCGAACTGAGGAGGATGACCACGGCGAGGCCGCCGAGGAGCATCGCGGCCGTCGGTCCCAGCAGGCGCTCCGCCGCGATGTTTGCAATGGTCGCCTGGCCGCTGGACGCGAGCCCCACGAGGTCTTGCAGCGGCATCGCGTAGAGGTAGACGAGGTTGATGCCGAGGTAGAGCAGGACGACGACGCCCGTGCCGAGCCCGAGCGCGATCGGCACGTTGCGGCCGGGATCGCGAATCTCCTCGGCGACATAGGAGGCCGCGTTCCAGCCACTGTAGGTGAACATCACGAGCAGCATCGCGAGCGCGAGGTTTGCCGGGCCGGACGAGGGCGACGCCGACAGATGCGAGAAGCTGCCGTGGCCGAGACCCAGCGCGGCGGCCACGAAGAGCGTGAGCGCGGCAACCTTGAGGCCGGCGAGCGTATTCTGTACCACGCGGCCGGGACCGAGACCGCGAATGTGGATGAAGGCCAGGCCGACGATCGCGGTCAACGCCACGATCGTCTGGCGGGAGACCACCAGCGCAAACGGACCCAGCGGCACGGCGAGCAGCGGCTGCGTGTCCGCCGCGGCAGGCACGAATTTGCCCAGGTAGTTCGCGATGCCGATCGCCGCGGCCGCGATGGCGCCGGCGAACCCTGCGACGAACGAGGTCCAGCCGGTGAGAAACGCGGCGAACGGCCCGAACGCTTCTTTCAGGTACACGTATTCGCCGCCCGAACGCGGGCGCAGCGCCGCCAGCTCGGCGTAGGCCATCGCGCCGGCCAGCGCCAGCAGGCCACCGCCGATCCAGACGGCGAGGATCCAGCCCGGGCGCGGCACGCATTGGGCAATGGAGCCGGGCGTGACGAAGATGCCGACGCCGATGACGTTGGCGATTACGATCGCGGCGGCATCGAAGGGACCGAGTCGGCGTTCCAGCAGTTGGGGCGGCGCAGACGACGAGAGCGGCACAGGCGCATTATAGTCGCAGGCGGGCGGGAAACACACTTGGAGGCAGTCATGGACGCCACCCATCTCGTGCTGCCACTTGTTTTGCTGGCGTGCTCACTCGTGGTGTGGCCGCTTCATCGCGGCGCCGGGACGCCGGCCGGGCAGACGGCCGATCGGTTTGCCGCGGCCCGCGAGGAGATGATCCAGCGCCAGATCGCCGCGCGCGGCATCCGTGACGCGCGTGTCCTGGCGGCGCTTCGCGCGGTGCCGCGTCACCTGTTCGTCACGCCGGGGACCGAAGACGAGGCGTACGAAGATCGGCCGATGCCGATCGGGTACGGGCAGACCATCTCGCAACCCTACATCGTGGCGTTGATGACCGAGCTCGCGCGGGTACGCCCGGGCGACCGCGTCCTCGAGATCGGAACGGGGTCCGGATACCAGGCGGCGGTGCTGTCGCGGCTGGCAGGTGCCGTGCACACGATCGAGATCGTCGAGCCGCTCGCTGCGCGCGCGCGAAAAGTGCTGGCGGATCTCGGGTGCGCCAACGTGAGCGTGCGAACGGGTGACGGCTATCTCGGGTGGCCCGAGGCGGCGCCGTTCGACGCGATCGTCGTCACCGCCGCGCCGGATCATGTCCCGCCGGCGCTGGTCACCCAACTCAAACCCGGCGGGCGGCTGGTCATTCCTGTCGGCGGCGTGCTGGATATCCAGGAGCTGCGATTGATCGAGAAGGACCAGGCGGGCTCCGTCCACGCACGCGACGTGACCGAGGTCCGATTCGTCCCGCTGGTCAGAAAGAAGGATCAGTAGATGTCCAGCGTCTACTGTCTGCTCGTTCATCGCGTGAGCAGCTGCCGGGCGATCGGGTAGGTGCCGAGCCTGGTCCACTGCTGCGCGTCGTACTTCGCCATAAGGTCGACGGTCGCATCGACGAACCTGCTGTTCTGCAGCATCTGCAGGCGCGGCTCAAGCCCGAGGTAGGCACGGTCGCCGCGCAGGACCAGCGGCTGGGTGGTCGCGCCCGGGTTGAGGCCGTCCGAGCCGATCCCGTACACCCAGGTGGTGCCCCACTCCTTGTCCTTCTCGTTGACCAGGCGGTACACGGCGTTGATCTGCACGCCGCGGATCTTCGTGTCAGCCGTCGTGTTCTTCAGGCTGAACGTAATCGCAGGGACCAGCTTGTTCTTCTCGCCCTCCGCGTCCTTGACGATCCCGGCGTCGTACCAGCCGGTCGTGATGTCGACGATCGCGATGTCCTTCTTGAGGTCGATGGCGGGCGTGCAGGCGGGAAGAGAAACGATCAGGCCGGCCAGCGCGATCGTCCAGAGGATTTTCGGGGTGGACATGTTCGTTGGTCAACCTCCTCAACGCCATTAGACCCCGATTTCCCCGCCCGGGCTCAGTAGTTTTTTGCGATGATCCGCTTGGCGGCTTCCTCCGGCGTGATCTGCCGCGTACGCAGGGCCGCCAGGTCGCTGCCGCGGATACTCAGGTACAACGTCATCGTTTCCGGCTCTCCCCAGCCGCCTCGCGACTCGCTGGCCGCGATGGTGAACCATTCCTCGGGTGCGACCTGCATCGTGATCCCCTGTTCGAGCATCACGTTGGTCAGCGCCTTCTGGACTTCGTCTGTGTAGATCGCATTCGGGTCGCGCAGCGGGGCGATCGGCGCGGGCGCCCGGGCCGGGGCCGGTGGTGCGCCCTGACTGACGGGCGTGGCGGCGCCGCCCGGCGCCGGCGCCACGCCCGGCTCGGACAGCGACGCACTCGACACGCGGGACTGGACCTTGTCAAAACCCTTCGTGAGTTCGACACGCTTGGCCGCCTCCGGCACCGACTGGAGGACCTGCGCGCGCAGCTGATTCAGCTCGTTGACGAGCGCGATCTCGTTGTTCCTGGTCAGGATGCTGATCGACCACGTTGTCGCGGGCAGGCCCGGCACTTCGACGTCGAAGAAGACGCCGTAGCCCTCGATCTTGAATCCCCGCGCGCGCGGCGGCGCCACCCACATGCCCGGCCCCTGGAACAGCTCCGGCATCTGATTGACGGCCCCGCGAATCCCTTCGCCGACCGCCTTCTCGAGAATGCCCTCCATGATTGAGATCTGCGCGCGCAGCTTGGCGGAGTCCCCTGCGCGAGCGGCCGTGGCGGGCGCTTGCGCGGACGCCGCGCCTGCGGCAAGCAGGCACGCAGGAACCAGCAGGACGCCGAGACGAACGACTGAGAGCCTCACGATCGAACCTCCTGCGCGCCTGGCGACGCGCGCAAGTCTGCCACTCACTTGATCTCCTGGACGTTCGCCACGCGCAGCAAGTAGTTGTAGCCCTGGCTCAGCTGCGTTGTGCGCACGTCGATCTGACTCAGCCCTTGCAGGAACCGCCGCTGATCCGTGATCCGCTGCGTGTCCATGTCGCGCGCGAAGCGAAGAAAGCGCTCGGCGATCTGCTGATCGACCGCGCGCTGCTGCCGGCGTTCCATGTCGCCGATCGTCGTCTGCACGGCTCGCAGCACCTCGGCGGACAGGCGCACGGGCACCGTCGTCGTCGGGCCGACCGGCGTCGAGACGTTCGCCGGAGCCGGGATCGCGGCAGCGCGAAGCGCCGAAATCTGCTGCGCCTGCTGCTCGAGGCGGCGCTCCAACCTGGCCAGATCCGCGGCCGAAGGCGCGTCGCGCCGCACGCCGAGATTCGCGATCGCGGCGCCGGCGGCGAGCAGCAGCACCGCGGCGGCCACCTGCGCCCAAGCGGGGACGCGCAGGCCGCCGCGACCCCACCACCGGGAGGGGCGCAACACGGTGGCCTCGTCGCGGACCACGCGGAAGCCGAGCGCCTGGTCGGGCGGGGCCCAGTCGCGCAGGGCGACCCGCACGCCGCGCAGGTTCGCGAGCTCCGTGGTGCAGCTCGCGCAACTCTTCAAATGCTCCTCGACGAGGCGACGTTCGGCCGCGTCGCATTCGTCGTACAGGTAGGCAATCAACGACGCCTTGTCATCGCACGGTGGTTGCTGCTTCATGTGTCGCTCGACCATCGAGGGAT
>Ga0316624_10000771_pt1 | contig 11691 bp, 10 predicted proteins | sample OWC_Aug_N3_C1_D5_FD_207657 | JGI IMG/M metagenome (GOLD analysis project Ga0316624, IMG submission 207657) | Wetland soil microbial communities from Old Woman Creek delta, Ohio, United States - OWC_Aug_N3_C1_D5_A | ecosystem: Environmental > Terrestrial > Soil > Wetlands | place: USA: Ohio...
CTTTCATAGAGCCTCGGGAAACGCTCAAAGACGCCATTCAGATCCCTTTTCACCGCTAACTTATCCTTCCTTAGATAGGCACCAATTTTGAGATTGGCTGAGACAGTCATGTAAGGAAAAAGGTGGCGACCTTCAGGAACATGGGTGACGCCAAGCTTAACAATATGGTGAGGCGCCATTCCATCTGCCCTCTTATCCATAAACCATATTTCCCCCTTGGTGATTGGAACCGCACCACATACGGCTCTTAGAATAGTGCTCTTGCCCGCCCCATTGGCACCAATGATGCCCACCACGGTCCCTTCCGTCACTTCTATAGTGACATTCCTTATAGCTTCAGCTTTACCATAATGGACGCTGATATCTTTAAGGTTAAGCAGCATTTTCGCCAACTCCAAGGTAGGCTTCGATGACATCTTTGTTTCTTTTCACCTCTTGAGGAAATCCTTCTGCGATTTTTCTCCCGAAATTGATCACGACGATCCTATCGCATATTTTCATAACGGCTCTCATATTATGTTCCACTAATAAAACCGTGGTCCCTACGGAACGTATCTTATTAATAAAAACCAATGTCTCATTGACTTCGTTCGCATTCATTCCAGCTAAGGGCTCGTCAAGCAAAAGCAATCTTGGACTAGCACTTAAGGCGATCGCGATCCCGATCAGCCTTTGATAGCCATGGGGTAAGCTTTGGGCAAGCTCATCGCTCACAGAATCTAAACCCAGGAATTCAATAATTTCCATTGCATGGTGAAGAGCATTTTGCTCTTTCTTTCTATAGCCCGGAGTATTGAAGATAGCTTCCCAAACACCGCTTTTTGGATGAAGGTAACAAGAGGTGAGCACATTCTGTAGAACGGTCATATCCGGCAGAAATGCGTTCTGCTGAAAAGTCCGGACGATCCCCTTTGCGGCAATCGCGTGCGTTCCTTTTCCAGTGATGTCTACTTGTTCGAACAAAATGTGACCTCTTGTCGGTGGAATAAAACCGGTAATCAGATTGAACATGGTGGTCTTGCCAGCACCATTGGGACCGATGAGTCCAACGACCTCTCCTCTGTCGATGCTCATGTCGAACTCAGTGATAGCTGCTAACCCCCCAAAGTGCTTCGTCAAACCCTTTATCTCAAGCATGGGTCACACTCGGTCCTTTAAGTCTTCTAACCAACGACGCTCCCAACTTGGGTAAATCTGCGAGACCCCCAGGCAAGAAGAAGGTGATAATGAGCAATATCCCTACAAAAACGAAGGGTTGATACTCTTTCAGTATCCGGAAAAATTCGGGAAGAAGTGTAAGAATGAAAGCTCCAAGGATAGCGCCGTAAAATCTTCTCCGGCCACCGACGACCATGTACACGATGACATAAATCGCTTGAAGCACACCGAAGCTGTCCGGGGTTAGGGTCTTAATAAAGTGGGCGTAAAAGGCGCCAACGATGCCGGCAAAAAAGCAGCCCACGCACCAGGCAATGACCTTAAAGTTGGTGACATTTATGCCTATACTCTCGGCGACTGAATCATCTTGTTGAATAGCCAGCAGAGTTCTTCCTACACGAGAAGAGTCAATCCTGTAAAGAAACAAAAGGGTGATGAGCATCAGAACCAAAATAAGGTAATAGTAAGGGACCTTGGAATCAAAAACGATATTATAGAGGCCAAAAAAATTTAGCGAATTGGGAGGTGGAATATTCAACAGACCGGAGCTACCACGGGTCAAATTTCTCCATTCCATGATAATGAGCCGGATAACTGCACCCAGGAACAATGTCAGCATGGCGAAGTACACTCGCTTTACACGAACAAACGGGTAGCCCACCAGCAATGCTATGACAGCGGAAGCTATGCCCCCAAGTGGCAACGCCACCCAAAAGGAAAGGCCTAATTTCATCACAAGCAAAGCGGATGTGTAGGCGCCAATCGCCATGAAACCGGCATGGGCGAGAGACATTTGTCCTGTCGTGGCGATCGCGCGAAGGCTACTGGCAAGAATGATGTTTATCTCTGTCATGATAAGTATATGAAGGAGGTACGCGTCCTTAGTAAAGAGCGGTATTAAGAATAAAACAAGTATTAGCACGGGATAACTGACAGGCTTGACGAATTGTGTTGCTTTATTCATGTCCGAAAAGACCCCGGGGTCTGAGTATGAGCACAATGATAATAACGCCAAAGCCGACGATGCCGGCCATGGTCGAACTTAACAAAAGGGGAACAAGGCCATCTATCAAACCCAATATAAGTCCTCCGACAACAGCGCCGGTAATGCTTCCCAGGCCTCCCAAGATGATCACTGCAATTCCTTTCGTGATGGCGGAAGTCCCCATAAATGGACTCGTACTAAATATGCTTCCCATTAACGAGCCAGCGATTGCAGCCAAGGCACAGCCAACAACCATGGCAAAAGCAGAAATTCGGTTAACATCTATGCCTTGCAAGCTTGCTGCATAGATATCTTGTGAAATTGCAACCATGGCCTGGCCTGTCTTGGTCTTTTTAATCAGAAGGAAAAGTGCTGCGACCAAAATGATGCCAACAAGTATGGCGATCAGCCTATCCCAGGAAAGTGTGACACCGCTGACTTTCAGGACTCCGGGAACTATGCCTCCCATCGATTTTGTATCGGTGCCAAAACCTACCACAGCGATCGTTTGCAGGAGTAACATCAGGCCGACAGCTACGATGATGCTGGGCTCGAAGCGGCCCCGAAAGGGGCGGAAAAAAAACCTTTCTAGAATAATGCCAACTAACCCAACTAGAAACGCAGATAAGGGTAAGGCTATCCAGAAGCTGAAGCCATAAAACTTTATCAGAAAGTAGCTACAGTAGGCCCCAAGCATATATATCTCGCCGTGGGCAAACTGGACAATGTTCATGATGCCAAAAACCAATGTCAGCCCCAAAGCGACCAGAATGTAAATCCATCCTGCCGCTAAGCCATTCAATATGCTTTGCACAAAGGTGGCTAAACTCAACTCTGCTCCTCGTTACAGCGTTCTTCTCAAATAAATGGCCACAGAGTAACTTCACAAGGTAGAGGAAACCACTCCTCAGGCGAAGGTTTCCTCTACCTTTTTATCTTCAATTCTCCTTTCGAGCTTTCACTCAGCTTTCGGTTTTAGAGAAGCCTTCAGACGATTGATAGATCCTGTCCTATTTATGGAAAGTTGGGCGTATACCACTTAATGAGTTTTACTTCCCCCTTGATAAATCCGCTGATAGGACAGGGCCTGACTACCAGGTGGTTAACCCCATAGGCCTTCAGACCTCCCATGTGACCGGTTCCGTAACTTGTTTCGATGCTCTTCATCTTCTCCCAAGCTGTCTTTACGTCGGTTGGGTCAAGACTCTGGGCCGCTTCAATAGCCTGCACCAGACACCATAGGGCATCCCAACCTTGGAAGGATTCAAACATGTATTTTGTTTTGTATTTGGCCTCCCAGAGCTGTTTCTGCTTTTTGATCATGGGCGGCACGCTAGCACTTTCGATGTCCATTGAGCTGTTAAAAAAATCGTAAGCAAAATCCTTGCCGGCTATACTCAGAATTGTGTAGAGCTCCACCGGGGACGGACCGAAAACCGGACCTTTGAAGCCTAGCTCACGCACCTGTTTGAGTTTAAGAGACACCGGTATCGGGAACCCTGTGCCAATATCCACGGCATCCGGCTTGGCGGCGAGTAACTTGGTCAATACCGGATAGAAATCCTGTTGTTCTTGGGGATTGTGGAACTCGGCAGCCACCACCTTGAGGCCATGCTTCTCGGCCTCCTTCCTTGCTACCATCATGAAAAACTGCCCGCCAGGTTCGTCTGGATTCGTGAGAGCGACCGTTTTTACTTTCGGGTAGGTATCACGCAGATAATCGTAATTGACGGGGATCATCTCAGCGCCGGATAGGACAGGTCTGAAGGTGTACGGGGTTTTGGGGTTCATCACAGCTGGTATGCCGCCTCCCCAAGCGAGAGAGCGCAGTACCTTTGCCGGTTCGGTGACTGAAGCGGCCGCGATGACGACGTCAGGCACAACCTGGCCAACGATAAACTTCACCCGGTCTCGTTCAACCAGCTTAGTAGCTGCTGCCACCGCCCCATCGACAACCCCTTTTTGGTCCTCAACAATCAGTTCGATCAGATACTTCTCCCCCTTGATGGTTATCCCGCCCTTCTCATTAATCCAATCTTTCGCTAACTCGGAGCCGTTCCTGCAGATGGTTTCTATTTCGGAACCGAGACCAGTTAATGAATAAATGGCGCCAATCTTCAACGTCTTTGCCGCTGCCCCTGCGTCTATTGCACTCCCCATGAAGACGAAACCACAAATGAACAGACCCGCTAAGCAAATGAATAATCGTTTTCTGAACATTTTATCTCCTCCTTTCTTCGAACACGTTGCAACTGTTCTTCTTATTACGAACTCTTTCCTCCCACCATCCAGAATATTCCCCTCCTTTCTACATCTCATTTAACTAATCTGCTTTTCGTATCCCTTCCAGAAATGCTTCTTCACATCCTTTCTAAGAATTTTCCCTACAGGTGTTTTGGGCAACTCACCCCAAAATTCTATCTTCTTAGGACACTTATATCCGGCAAGCTTGCCCTTGCAATGTTTAATAAGTTCCTCTTCAGTAACGACCTGTCCAGATTTAGGAACAACTACTGCCTGGACCCTTTCCCCCCATCGATCATCAGGGGCTGCGACGACGGCACATTCCTTAATTGCCGGATGGGAGTAAAGCACATTTTCTACTTCCTGTGGATAGACGTTTTCGCCACCTGTTATAATCATATCGGCTTTCCGATCCATCAAATATATGTAACCATCCTCGTCAATCGTCCCCATGTCCCCTGTATGGAGCCAACCCCCTCGCAACGCCTTGGCTGTCAGTTCCGGGTTTTTCCAGTATCCCGTCATGACATTCTTCCCTCGGATGGCAATTTCGCCTGCTTCACCCGGCTTAAGAGGGACATCGTTCTCATCCACAACCCGAGCTTCGACCGGTAGACCCACTTTACCCACGCTGGTAAGCAGTTTGGCCTTTGGACCTTCAAGAACGTGATCTTCCTTAAATAGGACGGTAACGAGCGGGGCAGCTTCAGTCAACCCATATCCCTGGGTGAAGATATTGCCAAATTTCTGGACACACCTTTTCAATACCTCAATCGGCATCGGACTTCCTGCATAGGTTATAAGGCGAAGAGAGGACAGGTCGAATTCGTTGCTTCGAGGGTCATCCACAAGCCAGGTCAAGAGTGTAGGCACGAGAACAATGTGCGTGCACCTCTCCTCCTGTATCGCTCGCAACATCTCCCCTATGTCAGGTCGACGAAGAATCACCGCTTTTCCCCCCACCATAAGATGGCAGAGGACAGGCCACAGCGATATATGGAATAACGGTAGTACGAAACATGTTATATCCCTAAAGGTAAAGGAATAACCAACAATAAGGCCATATGCCGCGGTCAGGATATTCCTGTGGGATAGCATGACGCCTTTGGGAAGACCCGTCGTACCCCCTGTATACATGAGTATGGCCATATCATTCTCATCCAGTTCCACCATCGGGTCTGTATTGGGGGTATCTTTGATGAGGTTTTCATAAAACAGATAACCATTGAATGTCTTGTCTAGAGATATCCAGTTTTTTATACCTTTGAGATCTTTCTTTAACCCCAGGGAGCGTTCTTCGTACCCATCTCCAGCGAGAAACAGAGGAGCCTCACAGTCATTAATGATGTAAGTCAGTTCCTCATCTGACAGCCTAAAGTTGAGGGGAGTTACGCTTACTCCAGCTTTTGAAGCACCAAAATAAACCTCCATATATTTGTAGGTATTTTCTGCGAGGATGGTGAGACGGTCGCCTTTCTTCAATCCTAAATTGATGAGGGCGTTGGCAAGACGGTTAACCCGGTTGTCCATTTCCCCATAGGTAATGGATTTGCCCTCGAAGACCATGGCCACTTTGTCTCTAAATATGGCTGATCCTTTTCGCGGCACGTCTCCCAGTGTGTACATCATTATATCCTTCTCTTTGAAGTGTCGATACCTAGAAGCTTCCCAAGGTTCTCGCCAAAGATCTTCCGCTTATCCTCTTCGGTAACTTCAGGATATCCATACTGTTCCTGTAAGTCTTTTGGCATCTGAAAGTCCCGGAACCCCCGGACAGAACATGCCATCTGCATATGAAGAGCAGGATCGTCGCTGCCCCAAATGATCTTGTCGGGACCAGCCCACCGCATGGCCTCACCGAACATCTTCGCGAACTTGCGCGGAGAGGAAACGGCCCAGGTCACTACGAGGCTTATGCATATATAGACATTCTTGTGTGCCATGGCGATCATGTTTAGATCATCGCAATAGGGGTATCCCATATGAAAGGCAACAATCTTCAAACTTGGAAAGTCGCGGGCCACATCATCCAAATACATCGGCAAACCGTTGCTGAATTTTCCAGGTGCACACCAGCCGAAGCCAGTATGAATATCGAGCACAATATCGAGCTCTTCGGCCTTCTTGTAAAAGGGCCAGAGATCAGGGTCATTGATGTAGGTGTCTTCCGGAGGATAGTATTTAAAGATTTTAGCGCCCTTCTCCTTTACCCAGTATTCGAGTTCCCAGATGCTGTTCTTGACCCCCTTATGTTTAATCGGTGAAATATTTGGCTGATAAAGAAAGCGGTTGGGATTCGAGTCAACCACTTTTGCCATCTCCCCGTTACTGCAAAAACGTCCTGTGTAACCTGTTGTGTCCATCATCGATTCTGGAAGAAGACAGGCAATATCCACTCCGTACTTATCCATGGCTGCAAGCAATGAGGCCGGGTCAGCATCTTTCTGCATCTCATTGGGCTCAATGCCATCCATAAACGATTTCGGGACTCCCAGCATCATAGGTCGCTTGATGGCGGCTATTGAGTGCCACCACAACTTAACGCCCGGAAGATATTCAAAGGGTTTACTATCCCCAACCAAATGGGCTTCGGGATCAATCTTAAAATAGTCATCTTTCTTTAGTTCCGTGGTCACTGAATCCTCCTTTCCCGCCGCTGTCGAAGGAGCTCGGGAGCCTTTCTTCGTTGCATTGAACGTCCCGCCCGGTCACTCGACGCGGGGCCGTTTGGCGTAGGCCTGTTATTGTTTCGGACCGGGTCCGCGGAAGGGTCTCCAATGCTCCATGAGAACCGGCACCTCTTTCTTCCACCACGGCCGTTCCAGGGCCGGCATGGGTGCATTCGTGGCTCCTTTGGGCATAAGCGGCTCGTGCTTCTGCCATGGGCCTATCTTGTACTCATCGAGGGCATACTCTCGGCCGAGATTCGGATTGAGGGGACACGCCGGTGGAAGTCCCGAAAGACATCGTACGAGGCAGGTGTTGCACCTCGTGCAGCGTTTGATGTCGCCTATGCGTCCCTCCATGACTTTGTTAGGATATTCTGGATCGATGAAGAGCTGCCGCCCTAGCGCAGATATGTCGAACTTGCCTGCGCCTATGTCGGCATCGGCCTTTACCGGGTCGTGCTGTGACGCCACAATGACAGGAATCTTGAGCGCCTTCTTGAAATCCGCCCCTGAATCGGGAATATGCTCTGCCACTTCCTTGGTTCCGACCAGATGCGCGGTATCCTCGTATCCCCCGCCGTCAGACAGACTGATGTAGTCAGCTCCACGGGCTTCCAGGTCGAGGGCCACATCAATCATCTCTTCCCTGGTCAGGCCGCCCTCTACGTGTTCCTCCGCGCTGATGCGAACGCCTACGATTGCACCCGGGCAGGCGAAGCGGATTTGCTCCATGATTTCGGTGATGAAACGTTTCCTGTTGTGCCATTCGCCGCCGTACATATCTGTCCGCTTGTTGGTGAGGGGAGAGAGGAATTCGTGTTCAACATAGCCGTGGGGCCCGTGGATCTCAATGGTGTCGAAGCCCGAAGACACGGCGATCTGGCAGCTTCTGGCGTATTCTTTCTGTTCACTGCGAATTTCACTGATCGACATCTCCCGCGTCAATTGACCCACCAGGAATCCGCGAGCATGTTCGCTCTTCAGCATAGCCTGCCTGGGACCATGGCTATCCCTGTCGTGGCCAATCTCGTAAGGAAGACCTGCCGTAGGAGCCGGGGCCAACAGGCTCTCGTCACGGGAATGGCCCTGTCTACCAAAGCCAATGGTCATCTGAGCGCAGGCCAAGCTTCCGAAATAGTGAATCCGGTCTGTAAGTAAGGAGAGTGCCTGCTGGTGGCCCTGGTGGAAGCAGTAGAGATTTCGTCCCCAGACAAACTCGGACGCCAATCTTGTCCCCATAATGGCTCCAGTGATGACCATAGCGGCACCGCCCTTGGCCCGAGCCCCGAAGTACGCAATACACTGCTCCGTAGCCTCCCCGTTGACGCCGGAGGTTGTTTCATTCATGGGCGCCAACACCATTCTGTTCTTCAGCTCGAACGAACCGATCTTAATCGGCGCCGTTAGATTCCTTAACGTTACCTTTTCACCCGCTGACTTCTCTTCTCCGCTCTTCTTCATATCACTCCTCCTTCTCTTTTTTTGGATCTTCAGTATGACCTGGGAAGGCCGAATTGCTCCGCAATAAAATTGCGCACCATTTCATTTGAGATTGGTGAGAAAGTACACTGTCGGGAATCCCTAAAATATCGCTGCATATCATAATCGGTGGTAACCCCATAGCCCGCAAGGATATCGAGTCCACGAGTCGCTGCATTGAATGCCATCTCAGAGCTGACCAGCTTGGCCATAGCAGCTTCCAGGTGGCAGGGCTTGCCTTGCTCCAGGAGCCATGTAGCCTTGTACGTGATGAGCTTCGCGAATTCCAGCTCCATAGCCGTATCGGCTACCTTGTGCTGAATGGCCTGATATTGCCCAATGGGTCTGCCAAATGCCTCTCTTTTTTTCGCATAGTCAACCATGTCTTCCAAAGCTGCCTGACCTATCCCATTCGTGAGCGCCGCTACCATAATTCTTTCGTGGTTAAGGGTTTTAAGCAGCTCGTACCAGCCGTTATGAAGCTCGCCAAGCATGTTTTTCGCAGGCACCGTGGCATTATCAAAAAAAATCTCACAGGCCGAAGCCCCCTTAATGGTAAATTTCTTTAAAGGAACGATTTCTATACCCGGATTGTCTTTCACAGGAATGAGGAAGAGAGACAAGGACTTCGCCTTCCTGGAAGCTGTCTCATCCGTCTTCACAAGCGTTAAGAGGTAGTCCGCTTTATGAGCGTTTGTAATAAATATCTTCTGACCGTTAACGATAAAATGATCCCCATCCTGCCGCGCAAATGTCTTTAAGGCCCCTAAGATATCAGTACCTCCTCCCGGCTCTGTTACAGCCATACAGAACTTAATCTCCCCCTGGGCTATCTTGGGAAGAAAATATTTCTTCTGTTCCTCGTTCCCACTAAAAAGAATAGACCTTGCGCCAAAGCCAGTCGTCGCTCCAAAAGACATTGCAACGGCAACAGAACCCCTCGCAAATTCCTCCGCGATAATCACATCATCCATAAAACTGCCGCCCAAACCACCATATTCCTCCGGAACCGAAGCGGCAAATATCCCGAGATCTTTTATCTTCTGCCACATGGCGTCATCGATAAACATCTTCGATGGATCTTCATCCAGGTCCCTTGCATAATCTCCTTTGATTTCCTTGTTCACAAACTCTCGCATGCTGTCCCTTAACAATCTCTGTTCTTCTGTAAAAGCAAAGTCCATTTCTTACCTCAATCGAAGCAAATAATTATTTGAATTTAGGAGGTCTTTTTTCCAAGAAAGCACGAATACCTTCTTGAGAGTCTTCTCCTGCCGACACGATACAAGCAGCCCCTCTTTCCACAAAAAGGGCTGCGTCCATACTCGATACTTCCAATCCGTAGTTCATAGCCTTCTTTGCCATTCGAAGGGCTAGGGAGGATTTGTTGGCTAATTTCTTCGCTATTTCGTTAACGACTTCATATAACTGGGGTTTTGGAACGACCCTATTCACCAAACCGACCTTTTCTGCCTCTTGAGCGCTGATTGGCTCCCCGGTATAGATCATCTCCTTTGCTTTCCTCACGGGAATGGCTCTGGGAAGCCGAGTCAAACCGCCCCATCCAGGAAGAACCCCAATGGTGATTTCCGCTAATCCAAAAGACGCGTTATCAGCCGCGATGATAAAATCACATGCCAGAGCCATTTCTAATCCGCCTGCGAAGCAGTATCCATTAACGGCTGCAACGATTGGTTTTTCTATTCTTTCCATTAATAACCGATGAATATCCTCACCCGTCCTTAACCATTTATATACTGCCGTAGTATTTGTCAGTCTTTCAGAGAACATACTGATATCCCCGCCGGCACAAAAGGCTTTTTCTCCTGCTCCGGTTAGAACTCCTACTTTTGTCTCCTCATCGTCCTTGAAGTCCCAAAGAGCATCTTTCAATTCCTCTGCCATTTCTACGTTGATCGCATTAAACACCTTGGGTCGGTTAAAAGTAATCGTTGCTATCCTGTCTTTCTTCTCATAAAGAATATGTTCGTATCTTTTATCTCCCATGGCAGTTTCTCCTAAAGGGTTATCATCTGGAATGCACAGACACTCCTATATTTGATGGTTTCAGCCAAATGAGTCGTCACCAAGGGTTAAAGAAATAGAAGTTACATCTTTCAGGGCAATAATATACTGACCGAATTGAGATTCACCGGAAAGAGAAGTGTTCCTATCGATTTTCAGCGTAACCTCCTCGCCGCTTTTGTCAGACAACGTGGCTGACATTTGGTGATCTTCTTGATATAAGTCCATCGAGGCAATATTGATTGCAGGAACCCGGTACTCACCACTCCCAAAAATTCCACAAACATAATCTTTTTCGTCAAAGCGGACGTTTTTGAGCCGAATCTTTAGACCTTCACTATCCGTTATATCCCAATAGCAACTTTCTGTTTTAGATTTCCTCAGTGTTTCAGTTTGAAACAGCTGTCCCCCTTTTAGGGCATAGTCCATCACGATCTTGGTCACGTATTCAAGGGTGTACCGAGGGTCGATCATGAGCAAGTAGCCTACACTTTCACCCATTCCGAACATGAGGAAGCTAGCAACCTCTTCATCGACCTTTCTTATAATTCCATGTTCAACCGCCCAGCGAAGGTCTTTTCTCAAGGGGTTCACCAGCATCTTGTATGTATCGCTGGCTTTTCTTACCAGAACGGGGTCATTGCTTTGAATACAGGACTTCAGCAGGTTAAGGATGCCGCAAAAAGTTGGGAAGGCTTTGAGAAAGGCAACAAGCCTTTTTTCGTGCCTCGAAGCAAAGTCGGTCTCCTTGCGGATATCGTCCCAAACCTCTTTCGGCACGACAATGGTGGTCAGCTGTCCAATGCAATCTATAAGCAGTTCTTTCTTGCTCTTGAAATAGAGATAGAAAGTACCTTTTGCTATACCGAGAGCGTCAGTAACGTCATCGATTCTTGTGCCCGTAAAGCCATTGTTGGAAAAAAACTCAATAGCTTTATTAATGATTTGCTCTTTCTTAAGCGTTTTGGATTTTAAAGATGACATATGACTTACTGGTCATCATCAATACAAAATTTTCAATATTTTGTCAAGAAAAAAATGCACTCAAGCCTAAAAAATATAATATTATATTGAATTTATTAGAGATATTATAAGATTATAATTTGACAACATTTTTTTCTTGACTTTTTA
>Ga0316624_10000774_pt1 | contig 11661 bp, 12 predicted proteins | sample OWC_Aug_N3_C1_D5_FD_207657 | JGI IMG/M metagenome (GOLD analysis project Ga0316624, IMG submission 207657) | Wetland soil microbial communities from Old Woman Creek delta, Ohio, United States - OWC_Aug_N3_C1_D5_A | ecosystem: Environmental > Terrestrial > Soil > Wetlands | place: USA: Ohio...
TGCGGTGCGGTGCGCGCCGCAAAACTTCCCTCAAACACAGGAGTTACAGATGAAGAAGCTATTGCTTGCGTTGGCTGCCACAACGTTGATTGCCACGAATGCTTGGGCGAAGGACATCGTCGACACCGCGGCATCGGCTGGACAGTTCAACACCCTCGTCACGGCGCTCAAGGCCGCGGGCCTGGTCGATACGCTGAAGGGGCCCGGCCCGTTCACCGTGTTCGCACCGACCGACGCCGCGTTTGCGAAGATCCCCAAAGACCAGTTGGACGCGCTGCTCAAGGACAAGGCCAAGCTCACCGCCGTACTGACCTACCATGTTGTCCCCGGCAAAGTCATGGCGAAGGACGTGAAGCCCGGGGCGGTGAAGACCGTCGAGGGCAGCTCGATCATGGTCAAAGCCGAGGGCGGCAAGGTCATGGTTGACAATGCCCGCGTCACGAAGACGGACATTGCCGCCGACAACGGCGTGATTCACGTGATCGATACCGTGGTCATGCCTATGTAAGCAGTCTTCGCTAGTCCGAACGGCTGTGCGATATGGATCGCACAGCCATTCAACTCTTGGTTCCGTGGCAAGTAACGGATTTCGTCCCACGCTCCGCGTGTCGGTTGCAAGGACTTGAGGATTTCCGGGTCGAGCATTCCATCTGTCATACCTGGCAGGAGCACCAAGGGCCGCACGGCACCTCACTCCGGAGTCGGGCTCGCGGTGCGTCGGTCGGGCGATGCTCGCATGCCACTGTACGCCGCAAACCGCGCGGCCAAGGCGACACATGACGATGTTGCGCGACATTCCGGAGTTCCTTGACTGAGCCTGGATCGCATCGATGCAAGCGGACACATTACGACCCTCCGACCCAAGATGAGCGCCAAGGAGCAGCACGTATCGACTGCCTTTGACGAGACCTATCTAAGGCACACCGTCGTGGCCGCCGCCGGGGCAGCGTCGCTTCTTGCCCTCCTCGGGCTCAACGTTGCCGCCTTCATAGAAGGCCTTTCAGCGCCCTGGCTGCTTGGCGCCGTGATCATCGCCGACATGATCGTCGTCGGAATCACCATCTTCGTGGCGGGGCGCCAAGTGCTCATGGCCGAGCAACGCAGCGAGGTGAGCGAGGCTCGGCTCGAGTCCATCATGGATTCGGCGATGGACTTGTCGTGTTTTTGTCGTGGACTTATGCTGTATTCGATCGCTGAGCAAATCAGGAAGACCAATCAGCAATACTTTGATGGCAGAGACTCACGCTCCTGAATTGACCATGACCATCGGCGCAGTCGAGCGCGATACGGGGCTGTCCAAAGACGCCCTGCGCATGTGGGAGCGACGGTACGGCTTCCCCAAACCGCAGCGAGACCGCAACGGCGAACGCGTGTACTCGCTTGGTCAGGTGGAAAAGCTGCGTTTGATCAAACGATTGATGGATCGCGGTCACCGTCCAGGTCGCCTCATCACGCGACCTGTCGCCCAGCTCGTCGAGCTAGGTGGCCTCCCGCAGGCCGGCGGGGACACTAGCCAGGAGATCAAGGCATTCTTGCGCCTGATCCAGGGACACCAGCTTCCGGAGCTGCGCCAGCATTTGACGCAAACGCTCATGAGGCAAGGTTTGCAACGTTTCGTCCTCGATACCATCGCGCCCTTGAATGAGGCGGTCGGAGACGCTTGGGTCCGCGGCGAGCTCGCCGTGTTCGAAGAGCATCTCTACACCGAACAAATCCAGGGCGTTCTGCGCAACGCCATGGCATCGCTGCAGGCACAGGGCCGTGCGCCGCGCGTGCTATTTACTTCCCTGCCCAACGAGCCGCATGGTCTGGGCCTCCTGATGGCCGAGGCGCTGCTGAGGGTGGAGGGCACCGCTTGCGTGCCCCTCGGCACGGAAACGCCGTGCGACGACATCGTGCGTGCCGCCGCGGCGCATCGCGTCGACGCCGTCGCCCTATCGTTCAGCGCGGTGTTCGGTGAAAAGGCAGCGCGCACGGGACTCACGGAGCTGCGCACGCGTCTGTCCTCGCAGATTCTCATTTGGGCCGGCGGCGCCTGCATTCAGCGCATGCGAGACCCGATCCCGGGCGTCGACCTGGTGGGTTCGCTCGAGGGCCTGGTCGAAAAGGTCAAGGAATGGCGCACGCTGCACGAAGGGCCTTAACTCGCCTCCCGCACGGCACCCTTTCGATACGGCACTTGAGCCAACGCGCCAAGGCATCCCTTGCGCAACCTGATCCTGCTCCTGGGTGACCAACTCCCCGCCGCGGCTGCCGACCCGGGAGCTCCTGGTATCGTCGATGATCTACTAAGTGACGTGGAGCAGCTCGGTGTCAGCCTGCACCGGTGGGCGCCGAGTCCCGATATTCGTGAATCTGCCGCTGGCGGCGGCGCACGATAGGATATTCGAGGTTGCGCGAGCGGCGGTACGACTCGGCCTCGATGGGGTCATCGCGGATCAATCGGAATCAAGTCCCGTGCGCCGCACGCTGACGCGATTAGCAACTTCGCTCCCCGCTGGCGCTGCATCGCCTCGGTCGGCGGAATCGAGAGTGGCCGGACGGCGCTCGAGCGGCTGGATGCCGCGCGCAGCTGATCGAGATCCACCGAAGCGTTACGCGCTGGCGGCAATGCATTGATCGAAGAGGTAGCGTGCCCCTCAGTGGCCCATTTGTCATGCCTGATCCTGGGGGTTCCGCTGTGCACCGACCGCATCAGGTGGACACCAGTAGATAGCCGCCGAACGCGATCATCGCGGCGCCGCTCGCACGGGCGATCCATTGTCCGCCCGGGAGCAGCTTCTCGACGAGCACGAACGCAGCGATCGCTGCCGCCCACAGCAGGTTCATGACTCCGCCAACGAACAGCAGCGCCATCAGGACGACACAGCAGCCGAGGCAGTAAGCGCCGTGCTCGACGCCCATCCGCAGCGCGCCCGTCCATCCGTCGTGCCAATGGTTGAGCACGAAATCGAGCGGCGAGCGGCAATTGGCGAGGCAGGCGCGCTTGAGCGCCGTCCATTGATAGACTCCGGCGGTGATGTAAAGAATGCCGCCCAGAATCGCGCTGCTGGTTCTCATCGTTGGCAACATCAGTGCGGCGCGCTCCAGTCCCCATTGCGCGAGCGTTGCCGCGAGGCTGAACCCGCCCCACACCAGAAGGTATCCGGTAGTGAAGACGAACGTGGGAAGGAACGGCTGGCCGTGCTCGCGCTTGCGGCGATTGACGGTGGCGAAGGTGAGAATCATCGGAGAGGCGCTGGGCAGCATCATCCCTACCATCATCACCCACCACATCGCGAACATCAGCGCAAAATCGACCGGTGTCCACGCCATCGGCATCGGGCTCATGGCGCCAGCGACCATGTCCGGCATGTCCGGCATCGACGCGTCCATCTCGCCCATTCCCTGCTGCGCGAGGTGCAGCAGATAGAGCCAGGAGACAGCTATGACTGCGATCAGCGCCGCCAGTATCGGCGCGCGGTCGCGCAAGGCGAGCCCCCGTAACGAGCTGCTTCCGGCCGGCATGGAAACCCTGTGGAAGCGCCGATCGCGGTCCCTAATTGCTCCAGTCGAACGGTGCGAAGTGGCCGTTGTTGCTCTTACCCACGAGGTCGAGGTCAAGACCGAAAGCGTGGATGTGCGTCTGCTTGGACTTCGCGAGCGCGACTTTGCGGTTGGCCGGGTGTGCCGTGTTGTCGAGATAGAACGGCTCGCCGTTGTTGTTGCGCGAAGGCACACCCTCTACGGCGAACTCGAGCACACCCGGAATCGACGCCGAGCGGCTCAGCCCGTCCATCTGAAACGCGATGGGCTTCACCTGCACGCCGCGGAAATCGCGCACAAGATTGTCGCGGATGCGCGCTGGCGTGCCTCCGGCCTCGCCGCTCACGATCGCGGTCAACGCGTTGCGCTGAGCGGCGTCAGCCTTCTCGTCGACAACACCGGCGAAGATCCAGTTCCCCTCGGACATGATCTTGCCGGAGCGGATGATCAGAGCGAACGAAAGGCCGTCGAGCTTCACGTCGCCATAGCTTCCGCGGTCGATCCGATAGACCTGCAGCGAAGTGCATTGGTCGTACGTCACCGGCGCCTGCGGGTTGGTGAAGATACAGGGACACAGATAGTCGCAGTTGCAGCTTTCCATGTATTCGCCGGCGATCCTCCATTTGCTGTCGGCCACGGTGCTCGTCATTATGGTGCTCTCCATTTGTGTGTGCTGGCCTCGATGCTGCCTGGGGTTGCATATTGCAGGAAGTTTACCGACCGCGGGTGGCATCGGGCAATCGCGAATTGTCCGCGAGGGTCGCGCCGCTCTGAGGTGCAAGACCGACAGGCTCTGCTGGTGGTTGCGGCGAGAACGGCGGTCTTTGCGCAACTCCTCGTCTCGGCAGCCAAGCACGGCCGTTGACCCAGATCAACCCGACGCGCTCAGGCGCAGCGTAGCTTCCCCAGGGCGCCGGATCGCAACTTAGAGAAGGTCTGCAGCGAGCCCAGCGCGTGCCGATGCGACATGCAGTCTTCACACTTGCGTTGATCCTCCTGCTGGGCAGGCTTGCTCCGCCTGTGCTCGCCGGTCCCGCCGGCGGTCACGCTGCCGGCGCGAGCACCGACGTCTACCTGTTCTGGCGGGAAGGCTGCCCGCACTGCGAGCGCGAGATCGAGTTTCTCGACCGGCTGGCGGCCGCGGAGCCACGGGTGCGGGTGCAGCGCTTCGAGATCATTCGCAACCGAGAGAACCGGGAGCTGCTCGTGCGCGTGGGGAAGACCCTCGACACGGACATCGGGTACGTGCCCGTGACCGTGATCGGAGATCAGGTCTGGGTCGGCTATCTCGACGACGCGACCACCGGCGCCGAGCTGCGAAGCCGCGTGCAGACCTGCCTGCGGGACGGCTGTCCCGATTCTGTCCGTGCACTCGTCACGGAAACGCGCGTGCCCCCGCAGCCAACCGGTACACAACCCTCCGGAGAGCCTGCCCGAGCGGTCGCCAAAGGCGCACCGGCCAGCGTCCACGTGCCCGCCCTCGGCGAGATCAACCTGCGGGATCTCTCGCTTCCGGCCTTGACCGTCGTCCTCGGCGGCCTCGACGGCTTCAATCCGTGCGCGATGTGGGCGCTCGTCTTTCTGCTCGGATTGCTGGTCGGCATGCAGGACCGGCTACGGATGTGGATCCTGGGGACCGCATTCATCGCCACCTCCGCACTCGTCTATTTGGCGTTCATGGCGGCATGGCTGAACCTGCTCCTTTTCGTCGGCATGCTCGTCTGGGTGCGTGTGTTGATCGGGCTGGTCGCGCTCGCGGGCGGCGGCTACAACCTGCGCGAGTACGTCCTCAACCGCGGCGAAATCTGCAAGATCACCGCACCAAGAGCGCGGCGCAGGATCTTCGAGCGGTTGCGGGAGCTGTCGGGAAGGCGCGAGTTCTACGTCGCGCTGGCCGGCATCGTCGCGCTGGCATTCCTGGTGAACCTCGTCGAGCTGCTGTGCTCCGCAGGCATCCCGGCGGTTTACACGCAAGTACTGGCGATGAACCATCTGCCGGCGTGGCAGTACTATTCGTACCTGCTGCTGTACATCGTCGTCTACATGCTGGACGACCTGGTCGTCTTCCTGCTCGCCATGGCGACGCTTCGGGTCGCCGGGCTCACCGCCCGCTATACTCGCTACTCTCATCTGGTCGGAGGGGCGCTCCTGTGCGTCATCGGGGCGCTCCTGCTCCTGCGCCCGGAATGGCTGGCGTTTGGTTGACCTGTATCAAATTGCATGGCTTTCTGGTGCCACAGGTGAAGGTGGCAAAGAGCATTGTGGACGAGCTGTTGCTTGCGCACCTGGAGTATCCTCACGTTCAAATGATGCGGACGCGTGGTGTCTTTCGATAGGAGAACTCAGAATGGCAGGAGGCAGCGCAGCACTGCATGAAGGTGGTGATGTCCTCAAACCGGAGACCATCGATCGGCACCGGGCGATCGTGTCGTTGATGGAGGAGCTCGAGGCGGTCGACTGGTACGACCAGCGCGTGGATGCGGCTCGGGATGACGAGCTGCGTGCGATCCTCGCGCACAACCGGGACGAGGAGAAGGAGCATGCCGCCATGGTGCTCGAGTGGCTGCGTCGTCACGACCCGCAACTGGATGCGCAGCTTCGCACTTACCTGTTCGCCGACAAGCCGGTGTTGGAGATCGAGACCAAGGCCGAGGAAGCCGGCGCAGCCGAATCGCCGACGGACGGATCGCTCGGCATCGGCAGCTTGCGCGAGCAGGCCGCGCGATGAACGATCTGCTGCGCGAGCTCGCACCGATATCGTCCGCGGCCTGGGCCGAGATCGACGCCGAGGCCAAGCGGACCTTGAAACTCACGCTGGCAGCGCGCAAGCTGCTCGACTTCTCCGGCCCGCTCGGCTGCGATGTCGCTGCCGTGAGCCTTGGACGCAGCGACCGGCTCGCGGCGGGGCCAGCGCAGGGTGTGGAGGCACGATTGCGCAAAGCGCAGCCGCTGGTCGAGTTGCGCATCCCGTTCGAGCTCTCGCGCGAGGAGCTCGACGCGGTGGCGCGCGGCGCGAAAGACCCCGACCTCGATCCCGTCAGGCAGGCGGCACGCGAGGCCGCGCTCGCCGAGGATCGCGTCGTGTTTCATGGCTATCCCGAGGCGGGCATCCGCGGGCTGCTCGAGATTGCTGCCGCGAGCACGGTCACGATCTCCGACGACTACGAGGCGTACCCTGCAGCGGTCGCCGAGGCGACCAACAAACTGCGCAGCTCGGGCATCGATGGCCCCTACGGCATAGCGCTCGGTCCGCGCTGCTACACCGGGCTCACCAAGACCACCAAGGGCGGCTATCCGGTCATCGAGCACGTGCGGCGGTTGCTGGACGGCCCGATCGTGTGGGCGCCTGGAGTCGACGGCGCCGGAGTGGTGAGCCTGCGCGGCGGAGACTCCGAGCTCGTGGTCGGGCAGGATTTTTCCATTGGCTATCTCGACCACACCGCCAGCGCGGTGCGACTCTATCTGCAGGAGAGCTTCACGTTTCGGGTGTTCACCCCGGAGGCCGCCATTCCGCTCGCGTATTCCCAGGGCTGATCGAGGCCTTGGGTCGCCGAGCCGAGTACGGGCTGCCTGTGGGTGGCCAAGCATGTGGTCGACTTGTTCGCTGTCCGCAGCGTGGCTGCCGCGGCTCGCGGCTTTTCTTCTATCTGGTTGTCCTTGTCCGGGTGAAGCACCATGAGTCGATCCGTTCGCATCGCGCTGGTTGCAGCCGCGCTATGTCTTGTGTTCAATGCCCATGCAAATAACCACGGCGGGCGCATCTACGGTCGCGTCGTCGGCGACGGCTACTACCAGCGCGCCAGGGTCTGCCTGGATGCGAACTCCAATGGCCGCTGCGATCGACACGAACAGACGACGACGAGCGCTGCGGGCGGCTCCTTCGTGCTCCGCGGAAGCGGGCCCGTGGTTGCCGAAATCGGCACGCGCGCCACTCTGCATGATCCGGCGACTGGCGCCACGACCCGAGTGAAGCACGCGCTGGCGTTTCGCGCGCCCGCCGCAGCGAACGCGGTCGTGAGCGGCATCTCCACCGAGCTGCAGGCCATGATGGACGCCAACGGCGGGCATTTTGCGCGTGCCCTGACCGAGTTGGCACAGCGTCTCGGGGTGAGCGAGCATCAGGCGCTGGGCGACCCCAATCGGCAGATGGACCCGGTGCGTAGCGTGCTGCGCACCGAGGGCGAGCAACTGCTGGATCGCATCGCTGCGGCAGTCGCGGAGGCCGGTCGCTCCGGCAGCCTGGTGCGGGCGTTGCGCAATCGACTCGCGCTCGATCCGATCAAGAACGTTGTCGTGATCTACGCCGAGAACCGCGCCTTCGACACCCTGTATGGCTTCTTTCCCGGGGCCAACGGCATCCGGCAGGCGCTGGAAAACCCGGTTCCGCAACGGGATCGCGACGGCTCCGTGTTGGCCAAGCTGCCGCCTGCATGGACGGGGCTGACCGCCGCCGGCCAACCGGTAACGGTCACCCAGGCGCAGACCACGAATGTTCTTTCCAACGGGCCATTTCAGATCGACGCCGCGAGCCCGCCCTGGGGCAGTCCCGCCGCCCCGAGCGACGTGGTCACGCGCGATCTGGTGCACAAGTTCTTCCAGAACCAGATGCAGATCGACGGCGGCCGGAACGATGGCTTTGCCGCGTGGGGCGATTCCGGTGGCCTGGTCATGGGTTACTACGATGGCAGCCAGTCGGCGATGTGGAATCTCGCCAAGCAGTACACGCTGGCAGACAATTTCTTCATGGGTGCCTTCGGCGGTTCGTTCATCAATCATCAGTACCTGGTCTGCGCTTGTGCACCCGAGTATCCGGATGCCGATACGGCGCCGGCGCAGCCGACCATCGCTGCGCTCGAGACCGACGCCGGCAGCAACTATCTTCCACGCCTGGCGCGCCGGCCTCAGCCGCTGTCGGCGCTCGATGGCATTCCGGTGTGGGTGCTGGACGGCAACGTCGCCCCGAAGAATTACTTCGGCGACGGCACTTTCCGTGCAGTGAACACGATGCAGACGCCTTATCAGCCGAGCGGCAACGTGCCGGACGCAAGCGACGCTACCGGCTTGTACGCTGACCCGGGCAAGGCCAACACGCTTCCGCCGCAAACGCAGACCCACATCGGCGACCTGCTCACGGCCAAAGGTATCGACTGGGTCTGGTATGCCGGCGGATGGAACGCGACGCTGGCGGATCGCACCAGGGTCTACAACGCCGCGTATGGCAATTTCCAGGTGCACCATCAGGCGTTCAACTACTTTGCCGGGTTCGATCCGGTTGCGCATGTGACCGAACGGGCAACTCACCTGAAGGACTATGATGATCTCATCGCGGCAGCAGACAGCGGTACGTTGCCGGCGGTGACATTCTATAAGCCGCTCGGCATTCACAACCAGCATCCGGGCTATGCGAGCGTGGCAGATGGCGATACTCACATCGCCGGACTGATTGGCACGCTGCAGGCCAGCCCGCAGTGGCGCCAGATGCTCGTGATCGTGACCTACGACGAGAACGGCGGCTTCTGGGATCATGTCGCGCCGCCCAAGGGTGACCTGCTCGGTCCCGGCACGCGGATCCCCGCGATCATCGTCTCGCCGTTCGCGAAGAGGCACTTCGTCGACCACACGCAGTACGATACCGGGTCTATCCTGCGCTTCCTCACGCACCGTTACTCTCTGGCGGTTCTCGAGGGCCTCCGGCGTCGCGACCGTGCATTGGAGGCAAACGGCGCCACGGTCATGGGCGACTTTACGAATGCACTCGACTTTGCGAAAAGCTGCTCTGCTGCGCACACGTGTAACTGATCGGCTCAACCCGACCGTTCGTGGCGCCTTTCGCCTTCTCGCCGCGGGCGCCGCAGCGGGACTCGTTTGCCTCGCGCATGCCGAGTCGCCGAACGCTCGCGACCAGGCGCTGCGCTATGTCCCGCGCGCCTACGGCGAGCGACCCACGGTCGAGCAGATGCTCTCCCTCGGGCGCAAGATATTCTTCGATCCCAAACTCTCGGCCTCCGGCAGCATGGCGTGCGCGACCTGCCACAGTCCGCAGCACGCCTTCGGCCCGCCAAATGAACTACCGGTTCAACTCGGCGGTCCGGACATGAGTCGACCCGGCATGCGCAACCCGCCGTCGTTGAGGTACCTGCAGTACACGATCGGGTTCACCGAGCATTACATCGACGACGAGAATGGCCGTGGCGAAGATGCCGGCCCGACCGGCGGCCTGACATGGGACGGACGCGTCGATACGCCGCACGACCAGGCGCGTATTCCGCTTTTCGCGCCCCACGAGATGGACAACACGAGCGCACGCGATCTCGCCGCCCGTTTGCGCATGTCTGCCTATGCCGGCGAGTTCCGTGCAGCGTTCAGTACGCCAGGCCAGGACGTATTCGACCGGCCCGAGCAGGTGCTGGGTTGGCTGACGATGGCGCTCGAGGTGCTCCAGGAAAGCAAGCCGGATTTCTATCCGTTCGACAGCAAATACGACGCCTTCCTGCGACACCAGACTTCGCTCAGCGCGCAGGAGCTGCGCGGGCTGGCGCTGTTCAACGATCCGCAGAAAGGCAATTGCGCGAGCTGTCATCCCAGTGCTGTCAAGGTGTCCGGCGCCTTTCCGCTGTTTACCGATGCCGGCTATGCAGCGCTTGGCGTGCCGCGTAATCCAAACATACCCGCCAACCGGGATGCCGCCTACTACGACCTCGGACTGTGCGGGCCGCTGCGCACGGACCTTGCGTCCAAGCCAGGTTATTGCGGACTATTCAAGGCGCCGACGTTGCGCAACGTGGCCTTGCGGCGCAGCTTCTTCCACAACGGCAGCTTCCACTCGCTGCGAGCTGTCATCGAGTTTTACGTCCAGCGCGACAGCGCGCCCGAGCGCTGGTACCCGCGCGATAGCGATGGCACGGTGCGCAAGTTCGACGACTTGCCGCGCGTCTATCGCGACAACGTGAACGTCGATCCGCCGTTCGCGCCGCTGCCGGGTGGCGAGCCTCGTCTCAGCGCGTCGGAAATCGACGATGTCATCGCGTTCCTGAACACGCTCACCGACGGCTACCGGGCCGATGCGGCCCGGGATTCGTCGGGCGCCACGTCTGCGCCTCGAGCTGCATCTACCGCGCGATAGGCGGAAACGATCCGGCTCAGCCGGGACGGACTCCGACCTTCACGCGGATCAGCTCTTCTCCTTCCGGATCCACCACGTGCACCGCGCATGCGATGCACGGATCGAAGCTGTGAATGGTCCGCAGGATCTCGATGGGCTGCTTGGGGTCGTGCAGGCGCGTTCCCTTCAACGCCGCCTCGTAAGCACCGTCCTGGCCGTTCGCATCGCGCGGACCGGCATTCCACGTGGACGGCACCACCGCCTGGTAGTTTGCGATCAGGCCGTTCTCGATCACCACCCAGTGACCGAGAGCGCCGCGCGGCGCTTCGGTGAAGCCTGCGCCTTTGGCCGTCTTCGGCCAGGAAGAGGGATCCCACAGCTTCTCGTTGAAAGTCCGTACGTCGCCGCGCTTGATGTTGGCCATGAGCTCGTCATACCAGCCTTGCATGGAGTCCGCGATGAGCTTGGTTTCCAGCGTGCGGGCGGCGGTCCGGCCCAGAGTGGAGTAGAGCGCGGGCAGCGGAACATTCAGCTTCTCGAGCGCCATCCCAACCAACTCACGCGTTTGCTGGTGTCCACTCGCGTAGAGCATCAGCACGCGTGCCAGCGGTCCCACTTCCATCGCGTGACCGTTCCAGCGTGGCGACTTGAGCCAGGAGTACGACGCATCCGTGTCGAGGTTGCGATAGGGAGGCTTGGGTCCGCTGTAATGTAGCGTGGTCTCGCCTTTGTACGGATGCAGACCCTGATCCTTGCCCACCGAGTAGTCGTACCACGAATGCGCTACGTATTCCTTGATCTCGCCGTCGGCATGCAGATCGAGCGGCCGGATGTTGGCGAGGTCGCGCCCTAGGATCACGCCGCGAGGAATCATGAGGCTGCCGGTGTCGCGCATGCTCTTGGCCGGGAATTCGCCGTAGGTCATGAAGTTGCCCAGGCCCTCGCCGAGCGCCGCCCAATCCTTGTAGAAGCCCGCGATCGCCAGCGTGTCGGGAACGTAGACCTCGTCGACGAACTGGCGCATGGTGCGGATG
>Ga0316624_10000775_pt1 | contig 11660 bp, 8 predicted proteins | sample OWC_Aug_N3_C1_D5_FD_207657 | JGI IMG/M metagenome (GOLD analysis project Ga0316624, IMG submission 207657) | Wetland soil microbial communities from Old Woman Creek delta, Ohio, United States - OWC_Aug_N3_C1_D5_A | ecosystem: Environmental > Terrestrial > Soil > Wetlands | place: USA: Ohio...
CGCCGCCGAGTAGCGCAGACTGGTCAGGGAATTCTGACGAATATGTTTGAGCACGTGGCCGCGCAGCGGATCGTGCGAGTTTATGAGGAAGCCTGACCAGTCGAGCAACGCAGGGTACCCCGAAGGGGCGGCGCACCGGGGTCGCCTTCTTTTTGGTTACTTTTTCTTTGGCGACGCAAGAAAAAGTGACTTGCTGCCGGGCAACCCCGGCGGTTCTGATGTTGGGTTACGCGATGAAACCGCTAACCTAACCCACGCTACTCCGTTACTTCAATTCTCCAAAGAAATTCTTCACCGCCAACACCCGCTGCTGCAAATCCCCATACTTCAACTCGATGCGCAGTTTGTCCTGACCCGCCATCTTGATATGCCGTTTGCTCTGGATCATGGTGATGACCTTCATCGGGTCGATCGGCGGGTTCGGCACGAACTGGATGACGATGGCCTCGGATGATGCGTCCACCTTGCTGATGCCGAGCGGCTTGGCGAGGATGCGCAGGCGGTGGCTGTCGAGCAATATCTGCGCGGGATCGGGCAGCAGGCCGAAGCGGTCGATGAGTTCCTGCTGCATGTCATCGAGGTCTTGCTGCGTGTCGCAGTTCGCCAGCCGTTTGTAGATCATCAGGCGCTGGTGGATGTCGCCGCAGTAATCGTTCGGCAGCAGTGCCGGTGTGTGCAGGTTGATCTCGGTGGTGACGCCCAGCGGATGCGCCATGTCCGGCTCGTGGCCGGCTTTGAGCGATTTGATCGCGGCATTCAGCATGTCGTTGTAGAGGCTGAAGCCGATCTCCTGCATCTCGCCGCTCTGCGATTCGCCGAGCACTTCGCCGGCACCGCGGATCTCGAGGTCGTGCATGGCGAGGAAGAAGCCGGAGCCCAGCTGTTCCATCGCCTGGATCGCCTCCAGCCGCTTCTTCGCCTGCGCAGTGAGGCCTTCCATGTTGTCCACCAGCAGGTAGGCGTAGGCCTGATGGTGCGAGCGGCCGACGCGGCCGCGCAGCTGGTGCAGCTGCGCCAGGCCGAAGCGGTCGGCGCGGTTCATGATGATGGTGTTGGCGGTCGGTACGTCGATGCCCGTCTCGATGATCGTGGTGCACAGCAGCAGGTTGAAGCGCTGGTGGTGGAAGTCGCGCATCACCGCTTCCAGTTCGCGCTCGTTCATCTGGCCGTGCGCGGTGCGGATGCGCGCCTCCGGCAGCAGCGTCTCCAGCTTCTCCTGCATGTTGGCGATGGTGTCCACCTCGTTGTGCAGGAAGTACACCTGGCCGCCGCGCTTCAGTTCGCGCAGCACGGCCTCGCGGATCACGCCCTGGCTGAAGTTGCTGACGAAGGTCTTGATCGACAGGCGGCGTTGCGGCGCGGTGGCGATCACCGAGAAGTCGCGCAGGCCTTCCAGCGACATCGCCAGCGTGCGCGGGATCGGCGTGGCGGTCAGCGTCAGCACGTCCACCTCGGCGCGCAAGGCCTTCAAGCGTTCCTTCTGTTGCACGCCGAAGCGGTGCTCCTCGTCGAGGATCACTAAGCCCAGATTGTGGAACTTCACGTCCTTCTGGATCAGCTTGTGCGTGCCGATGATGATATCGAGCTTGCCCTCGGCCAGGTCCTTCAGCGCCTGCGTGGTCTCCTTGGCGGAGCGGAAGCGCGACAGTTCGGCGATCTTGATCGGCCAGTCGGCGAAGCGGGTGGAGAAATTCTGGAAGTGCTGTTCGGCCAGCAGCGTGGTGGGCACCAGCACCGCCACCTGCTTGCCTTCCATCGCCGCGACGAAGGCGGCGCGCAAGGCCACCTCGGTCTTGCCGAAGCCGACGTCGCCGCAGATCAGGCGGTCCATCGGCTTGCCCGATTGCAGGTCGAGCAGCACCGCCTCGATGGCGGCGGCCTGGTCGGCGGTCTCCTCGAAACCGAACCCCTCCGCGAACGCTTCATAGTCGTGATAGGTGAGCTTGAACGCGTGGCCCTTGCGCGTGGCGCGCTGCGCATAGAGATTGAGCAGCTCGGCCGCGGTGTCGCGCACCTGCTGCATGGCGCGGCGCTTGGCCTTGTCCCAGGCGCCGCTGCCGAGCTTGTGCAAAGGGGCGGCCTCAGGCGCACCGCCGCTGTAGCGGCTGATCACGTGCAGTTGCGACACCGGCACGTACAGCTTGTCCTCGCCGGCATATTCCAGCAGCAGGAACTCGTTCTCGCCTTCGCCGAGGTCGAGGTTCACCAGCCCCTGATAGCGCGCAATGCCGTGCTGCTCGTGCACCACCGGGTCGCCCGGCTTGAGCTCGGAGAGGTCGCGCAGCATGCCTTCGACGTTGCTCTTCTTCGCAGCACGCGCGGCGCGACTGCGCGGTTGCGCGGCATACAGCTCGGTTTCGGTGACGATGGCGAACTGTTCATCCGGCAGGCCGAAGCCGATCTGCAGCGGGCCGACGCCGAGCATGAACTTGTCCTTGGCGGCGAGGAATCCAGCGTAGTCCTCGCACACGGCAGGCGTGAGTCCATATTCCTTCAGGTAGCCGGCCATGATCTCGCGGCGGCCGAGGCTTTCGGCAAGCAGCAGCACGCGGCCGCTGTAGCTGCGCAGGAACTCTTCGAACTTTTGCGTGGGGACTTCGGCGCGGCGGTCGACGGCGATGGGGGGGATGGCGGCGGTGGCGCAGGGGGACGCCGTTCTCGGTTCCCTCTCCCGCTCGCGGGAGAGGGCTAGGGAGAGGGCCTCCTCGGCCGAACCCTCTCCCCCAGCCCCTCTCCCGCCAGCGGGAGAGGGGAGTATGTCGATCCGCGCAAATTCTTTCGCCCGAATAAAAAACTGCTCCGCATCCAGGAACAGCTCTTTCGTCTCCAGCAACGGATGCTGCGGGTCGCCGCGCAACAGGTTGTAGCGCGAGGCGGCGTCCTTGCCGAAGGTGGCGATGGCCTCGTCCACGTCGTGGTGCAGGCACAGCGTGGCGTTCTTCGGCAGGTAGTCGAACAGCGTCGCGGTCTTGTCGAAGAACAATGGCAGGTAATACTCGATGCCTGCCGGGGCGATGCCCTTACTCACGTCCTTGTAAATGCGCGATTTGGACGGGTCGCCCTCGAAGCGGTCGCGGAAGTTCTGGCGAAAGCGCGCTTGCCCCTTTTCTTCCATCGGGAATTCACGCGCCGGCAACATGCGGATCTCCGGTACCGGATACAGGGTGCGCTGGGTGTCTACGTCGAAGGTGGCGATGGTCTCGATCTCATCGCCGAACAGGTCGATGCGGTAGGGCAGCACGCTGCCCATCGCGAACAGGTCGATGATGCCGCCACGCACGCAATATTCGCCGGGGGTGAGCACCTGCTGCACGTGGTTGTAGCCGGCGAAGGTGAGTTGCTCGCGCAATTGCGCCAGGTTCAATTTCTCGCCGCGCTTGAGGAAAAAGGTGTAGGCGGCAAGATGCTCTACCGGCGGCAAGGGGTACAAGGCCGTGGTGATCGGCACGACGACCACATCGCAGGCATTGCTGCGGATATGGTGCAGCGTGGCGAGGCGTTCCGAGATCAAATCCTGGTGCGGCGAGAAATGATCGTAGGGCAGCGTCTCCCAGTCCGGCAGCAGATGCACGCGCAGCTTCGGATCGAAGAACGGAATCTCCTCCACCAGTCGTTGCGCTTCCAGCGCATTGGCGGCGATCACCGCCAGCGGCGCATGCTGCGCGGCGTATTGCGCCAGGGCCAATGCGTCGGACGAGCCGACCAGGTGGCTATAGCGCGGGCGGGAATGGGCGGAGTGGAAAAGCATGGGAGTCAATCGGTGCAAAGGCACGCATTATAAGCCAGGCAGGCCCGATTCATTTACAATCGCGGCATGTCTGAATTCCACGCCTTGGTCCCTGCCGCCGGTTTCGGCGCACGCATGGGCAACGAACTGCCCAAACAATATCTCGATCTGGCCGGCCGGCCGATGATCTGGTACGCGCTTTCCACTTTGTGCGCCTGTCCGGACATCAAGACCGTGTTCGTGGTGCTGGCGCCGGGCGACGAATATTTCGCCCGCTACGACTGGTCGCATTGCGCGGGCAAGCTGGAAACGCTGTACTGCGGCGGGGCGACGCGTGCCGAGAGCGTGGCGAACGGCCTGCTGGTATCCGAGCTGGAGCCGGATGATTGGGTGCTGGTGCACGATGCGGCGCGCCCCTGCCTGACGCAGGAGCTCTTGCGCAAGATGATCGCCGAGTTGCGCGACGACCCGGTCGGCGGCATCCTGGCCGTGCCGGTGGCAGACACGTTGAAGCGCGCGGACGCGCAGCAGCGCATCGCCCATACCGAATCGCGCGAAGGCTTGTGGCAGGCGCAGACGCCGCAGATGTTCCGCACCGGGCTGTTGGTGGAGGCGCTGGCACGCTGCAACAACGTTACCGACGAAGCCTCCGCCATCGAGGCGCTGGGGCTGCAGCCGAAACTGGTGGCGAGCGACAGCAGCAATTTCAAGGTGACTTATCCGCAGGACATCGTGCTGGCTGAATTGCTTTTAAAACAAAAAAACAATTAGCCACAGAGTACACAGAGCCCACAGAGAAAACCGCCTATCCTCTCTGTGGTCTCTGTGGCATATCTTAAGTTTTGATTGAGAGGTTATATGCGTATCGGACAAGGTTTCGATGTTCACCAATTGGTCATGGGCCGCAAGCTCATTATCGGCGGCGTGGATATCCCATATGAGCGGGGCCTGCTCGGCCATTCCGACGCCGACGTGCTGCTGCACGCGATTTGCGATGCGCTGCTCGGCGCGGCGGCGCTGGGCGATATCGGCAAGCACTTTGCCGATACCGATGCCCAATACAAGGACATCGACAGCCGCATCCTGCTGCGCGACGTGGCGAAGAAGATCGAAGCGCTCGGTTACCGCATCGGCAATGTCGATGCCACCATCATCGCGCAGGCACCCAAGATGGCGCCGCACATCCCGCTGATGGTCACCAACATCGCCGCCGATCTCGGCATCGCCCATAACGCGGTGAACGTGAAGGCGACCACCACCGAGCATCTCGGCTACACCGGGCGCGGCGAAGGCATCGCGGCGCAGGCCGTAGCGTTGCTGTTGATTTGATTTTTTTGCCACAGAGACCACAGAGACCACAGAGGACACAGAGAGAGTGTGCAGATGGTTTCTCTGTGAGCTCTGTGGTCTCTGTGGCTTATTGGTTTTGACTTTAATATGAATATCCTTGCACTCGAAACCTCCACCGAGTATTGCTCGGTCGCGTTGTGGCAGGACGGTGTCGTGACCGAACGTTGTGAACTGGTCGGGCAGAAACATTCCGAAGTGTTGATCGCGATGCTGGATGCCTTGATCAAGGATGCCGGCATCAGGATCAAGCAGGTCGACGGCATCGCGTTCGGCAAAGGCCCCGGCTCGTTCACCGGCGTGCGCATTGCCTGCGGCGTGGCGCAGGGGCTGGCGCTGGGGGCCGGGGTGAAGGTGGTTGGCGTGTGCACGTTGCAGGCGCTGGCCGAGGCTGCCGGCAAAGACAAGGTTATTGCGGCGCTGGATGCGCGCATGGGCGAGCTGTATCTCGCCGCCTATGAAAAGAGGGACGGCGCATGGGTGACGGTGATCGAACCGTGCCTGTGCAAGGCGGAAGACGCGCCAACTGTCGCGGGCGAGAACTGGTTCGGCATGGGCAGCGGCTTTGCGGTCAATGAGGCAGCCTTGCAGGCGCGTTACGTCCGGCAATTGGCCGGGGTGGATACGCAGGCGGCGCCACAGGCCAGCGCCGTGGTGCGGCTTGCCGCAGTCGAATTTGCCAGCGGCAACGCAGTGGATGCGGCGCAGGCGTTGCCGCTCTATTTGCGCGACAAGGTGGCGTTGAAGACCAGCGAACGCGATTCAGCCCGTTCGCACTGAGCCTGCCGAAGCGGAACGGCCGATATGATTTTGCGCGACATGAGCGAAGCCGATCTGGATGCCGTGCTGCGCATCGAGCGCGAGGTGCATGCTCATCCGTGGACGCCGGGAAATTTCAGCGATGCGCTGCGCAGCCAGTACCAATGCAAGGTCTATGAATCGGCGGGAGTGATGCTCGGCTACGCGGTGATGATGCTGGCCGTGGACGAGGCGGAGTTGCTCGATATCGCCGTTGCCGCGCAGCATCAACACCGTGGCTGGGGGCGCAAGTTGCTGGACGAGATGATGGCGCTGGCGCGACGCCATGACATGCGCCGCATGGTGCTGGAGGTGCGCAGGTCCAACGTGGCGGCGATTAACCTTTATCGCAAAGTGGGGTTCGTCAATATCGGGTTGCGCCGGGATTACTATCCGGCAGAAAATGGGCGCGAAGATGCGATCTTGATGGGACGGGAACTGTGAATATTCGAGACGAAGCTGTTCTGCGTGAACTCAATCTGTATCCGCTGTGGGTGAGGCGAGGCATGCCTGTAACCGCAGAGCCTGCGGCTGCCCCGTCTGTCGCGGCGGAAGAGATCCGGCCTGTCGCGGCATCTGCCGGCGCGGCCTTGCTGCGCCAGCCCGAAGCTGAGGTGACGCCGGCGCTGAATTGGCCCGAACTCAAACAACAGGTACGCGACTGCACAGCCTGCAAGCTGCGCACCGGCTGCACGCAGACGGTGTTCGGCGTGGGCGACGAGCGCGCCGAGTGGCTGTTCGTCGGCGAAGGGCCGGGCGCGGACGAAGATGAGCTGGGCGAGCCGTTCGTGGGGCAGGCGGGCAAGCTGCTCGACAACATGCTCGCGGCGATCAAGCTGAAACGCGGCAGCAACGTGTATATCGCCAACATCGTCAAATGCCGGCCCCCCAACAACCGCACGCCGGAGGCGGACGAGATCGCCACCTGCCTGCCTTATCTGCAGCAGCAGATCGCGCTGATCAAACCCAAGCTCATCGTTGCGCTCGGCAAGACTGCCGCCACCTCGTTGCTGGGGCGCGATGCCCCGCTCGGTTCATTGCGCGGCACTGTGCATGATTTCCACGGCATACCGATGATCGTCACCTATCATCCGGCGTATCTGCTGCGCAGTCCGGCCGAAAAAGCCAAAGCCTGGCAGGACCTGAAATTTGCCGTGCAGAGGATGACGACGTGAGACTGAGGCGCATCGGCCTTCCAACCAAGATCACCTTTTGGGTGTTGTTGTTTGTGGTGGTCGGTGGTTTGCAGTGGATACGCGAGGGGAATCAGCGGCAGCAGGAACTCTATCTGGGCGAGCACAGCGCCGACCTGGAACTGGCGCTCGAAGTCGAGCAAACACGGATCAGCCAGAACATCGAATCGCTGCGCCAGGATACGTTATTCCTTGCCAACGTTCCGCCCATCTCGGGCATCATGCGCGCCGCCGCCAATCGCGGCATCGATCCGCGCGACAAAAACACCTATGCCGTGTGGGAGGACCGCCTGCAGGAAATTTTCGCGGCCTTCCTGCGTGCCCATCCGGAATATTTTCGCGTGCGCTATATCGGCGTGGCCGACGAAGGCCGGGAACTGGTGCGCGTTGAAAACAACAATGGCCATATTGAGGTGGTAAAGGGCGACGCGCTGCAGGCCAAAGGAGACCGCGACTACTTCAAGGCGGGGCTGAAGTTGACGGCCGGGCGCGTGCATCTGTCCGAATTCAGTGTCAACCAGGACCAGGGAAAAATCGAACAGCCGCATCGGCCCCAGTTGCGTGCCGTCACTGCGGTGTTCGATCCGGCCGGGCAGGTATTCGGGATGGTGGTGATCAACAGGGACATGCGTTCGCTGTTTGGCTCGGCATCGGCGGGGCTGCGGCCGGGCGTGCGGAGTTACATCGCCGATCAGCATGGACACTATCTGTACCATCCGGATGCGGGATACGCATTCGCTTTCGAATCGGGAAGCAAGGAAAATGTCGTCGCCGATTTTCCGGCGCTCAAGCCGATGTTCGAATCCCAGGCCGGGCAGGACGAGCTGCATTTCCAGCCGGAAAAAAATGAAAAAAGCGGCTATCTGGCGGCGAAGCGTGTTTATTACGATGCCAGCGAGCCCTCGCGCTTCCTGCTGTTGGTCTATCACCTCTCCGAGCGGCCATTCATCGAATTTTTGCCGAGCATGCTGGACACGCTGGTGGTGATGTCGCTGGTGAGTGCCCTGTTCCTGTGGATCTTGCGCCGCACCTTCGCCCCGCTTAAACGCATCACCGCCTCCGCACGGGAGATCGCCACCGGAACCCGGATGGCTCGTCTGTCTGAAAAGGCCGGTGGCGAGATCGGCGAGCTGGTCGACGCGCTCAACGTCATGATGGACAAGTTGTCCGATGGCGAACTGATCCGGAAGGAGAATGCGCTGCGCAAAAGCATCATCGAGACAGCGCACGACGGCTACTGGCTGGTCGATGCGCTCGGCAATCTGCTGGAGGTCAACCAGGCTTATGCCGATTTCACCGGTTACACGATGGATGAGCTGGTGGGCATGAACATCACCCAGCTGGAGGCCAAAGAGCAGTCGGTGGATCAGGTGATGACCCATATCGTCAAGATCGTCGACCAGGGCTATGACGTGTTCGAAACGCGCCACCGGCATAAAGGCGGGTATGACCTCGATGTCGAGGTGTCGGCCACCTTTCTGCCCGACACGCAGAAGTTCGTTGCCTTCTGCCGCGACATCACCGAGCGCAAGAAGATCCAGGCCGTGCAGCGACGGCACCGGCAGGTGATCGCGACGGCGACGGACGGCTTCTGGGCGCTGGATGCGGATGGTTATCTGGAGGAGGTTAACGAGGCGTACGCGAAAATGTCCGGCTATGCGATGGACGAACTGATTGGCATGCATATCAGCGAACTGGAGGCGTACGAGCGCGAGGAAGAGACCCGGGCGCGTATCGAGAAACTCAGGGTGCAGGGATATGATCGTTTTGAGACGAAGCATCGGCGCAAGGACGGGCGCGTGGTCGACATCGAGGTCGCGGCCACCTTCGCACAGAACACCGAGAAGATATTTGCGTTCTGTCGCAACATCAGCCAGCGCAAGCAGGCCGAGCAGGAACTGCGCGTTGCCGCTGCGGCCTTCGAGACGCGCGAAGCCATTCTCATTACCGATGCCCAAGCCAACATCATTCGCGTCAACCACGCATTCACCGAGATCACCGGCTTTGCTGCCGATGATGTGATGGGCAAGAACCCGCGGGTCATGCGTTCCGGGCGGCAGAACAAAGCGTTCTATGCCGCGATGTGGCAGCAACTGCTGGATACCGGTTCCTGGACGGGCGAAATCTGGGACCGGCGGAAGAACGGCGAGATTTATCCGAAATTGATCACCATCACCGCGGTGAAAAACGAGCACGGCGAGACGATGCAGTATGTCGGCATCTTCAGCGATATCACCGAGCGCAAACGCGCGGAGGAGGAAATACGCAGCCTGGCGTTCTACGATCCATTGACGCAATTGCCGAATCGCCGCTTATTCTTGGAGCGTTTGCATACGGCGCTGACGGCTTCGGTTCGTTATGCCGATTACGGCGCGATCCTGTTCATTGACCTGGATCGCTTCAAGATATTGAACGACACATGGGGGCACGACTACGGCGACATGTTGTTGGTTGAAGTTGCGATACGAATCAAATCATGCGTGCGCGAGATAGATACGGTGGCGCGTTTCGGTGGCGACGAGTTCGTGGTGCTGTTGGAGAGTATCAGCGGCGACAGGATGGACACCTCCCACAAGGCCGGGATGGTGGCGGAAAAAATTCGCGCAGCGTTGTCGCAACCCTATCACCTTAATGATCTCGTGCACGAAAGTTCGCCGAGTATCGGGATCAGCCTGTATCACGGCAATACCGAGTCGATGGACCAACTGCTCAAGTACGCCGATGTGGCGATGTATCAATCCAAGGATGCGGGGCGCAATACGGTGCGTTTTTATGAGGCCGATTTGCAGAGGGATTGGGAATCGGCGATTGAGCAGGCGTCGAAGGAGCCCGCGGATTAAGGGTTTGTTGCGCCGCGGCGTGGTTGCCGTTCTTCCCTGGCTTCGAAGTGCTGAGCGTTAGCCCGTGTAATCCGCCCAGTTGTTCGGCGTTTCAAACAGTCGGACCTTCTCCAGGCGCAGGTGGTTGCCGTAGGTGTCGCGGTAGGCATCATGCAACAAGTCAAAGGCGATCTTCGCCAGATTCTCCGCCGTGGGGATGACATCCAGCACCACGGTCTTATGGCCGGGCAGCGTGTTCAGGAAATCCAGCACCACTTTGTCGCCGCGATACACCAGAAATGCATGATCCCAGGCATCGACGACATGCTGCTTGGCGATGTGTTTTACATCCGAAAAATCCATCACCATGCCCTGCTCGGAGACGCCCTCTTTGGTGATGACGTCGCCGGAGAGTGTGACCTCTATGGTGTAGCGGTGGCCGTGCAGGTGTTTGCACTGGCTGTTGTGATTGGGGATGCGGTGTCCGGCATCGAATTCAAGGCGGCGGGTGATCTGCATGATGGCTTGCTTCAGTTAAATTGGCGCGGATTATAGCTTGAAGGAGCGCACCGCATCCTTGAATGCGACCAGCTCGTCTGGCGCGCTTTCTCCGCCATAACGCAACGAGGCATAGCGCGCCGCCAGGTCGTGGATGCCTTCCGCCAGTTCCGGCCGTGCCGCGGCGACGCGCGCGGCATAATCCATTGCACCTTCATGCGGCGCGCGCGGCAGTCCGGCTTTCGCCAGTTTCCGGCAGACCTTCAGCCAGGTCGCCTGCACCGCGTCGCGTTGGCGCGTGGTGAGGCGGCGCAACATGATGAGCGTGAAGATGCCCACCAGCAGCGCGACGCCAGCCAGCATGTTGAGCGCCAGCTTCTGCCAGGTGATGTCTTCCATGCCCAGACGGGTGAGGAACGCAAACTGGCGTTCCGAGTCGTAGCTCAGCACCCACTGGTTCCACTGGTTGGTCAGCGCATCAAGGTTGAAGCGCAGCCTGAGCAGCAGGGGCGACTGCGTGCGGGCGAGGAAAGGCAGCGCGGCGTTACCCGGTAGCGCGGCGTTCAGGCCGCTCTGTATCCGCGCCGGCGCGATGGCCGCAGTCGGGTCCACGCGCACCCAGCCGCGATCCTGCAGCCACACTTCCGCCCAGGCGTGCGCATCGGACTGGCGCACGACGTAATAGCCGCCGAGGTCGTTGTACTCGCCGCCCTGGTAGCCGGTCACCACGCGCGCCGGAATGCCGGCCGCGCGCATCAGGAACACGAAGCTGCCGGCGTAGTATTCGCAGAAGCCTTTTTTGCTGGAGAACAGGAAGTCGTCCACGCTATTGGTGCCGAGCAGCGGCGGTTCCAGCGTGTACTCGAAACCGCTCTGGTTGAAATAGGTGACCGCCGTGCGCACCAAGGATTCATCAATCCCCGCGAGGGATCGATTGCTCCCTCTCCCCCCGGGGGTGGATTGGGGAGGGGGAATTCCTTCAGCTTGTGCGCGCCACTCTGCCGCGAGTCTTCTGGCTTGCGGGTTGTATCCTGGCGGCAAGGCGAGGGCGCGCCGCAATTGCGCCTGCGGCTCGTCGGCATTGGCGCGATAGGCAAGCACCGAGGTGGCGTTATAGCGGATACGCGCGGTCACCGGCTTTCGGCTGAGCAGCTGGAAATCCGGTGCAAGCACGGCGGGAATGGAAATCTTCGACGGCATGTCCAGCGCGAACAGCCAGGGCTTGTTGTGCGGCTCCAGCGTCACGCTGTAGTCCACCGGTGCGCTGGTATCGGCAAG
>Ga0316624_10000776_pt1 | contig 11649 bp, 10 predicted proteins | sample OWC_Aug_N3_C1_D5_FD_207657 | JGI IMG/M metagenome (GOLD analysis project Ga0316624, IMG submission 207657) | Wetland soil microbial communities from Old Woman Creek delta, Ohio, United States - OWC_Aug_N3_C1_D5_A | ecosystem: Environmental > Terrestrial > Soil > Wetlands | place: USA: Ohio...
AGACTTGGCTGCGGCCTTCGAAGCGGCCGGCCTGCCGCCACACCTCGAAGAAAACCTCGCTGACGACGTCCTCGGCCTTCGACTCGTCGCCGATCAGCCGCAGCACGAAGCGGTACACCCGGACGTTATGGCGGCCGTAGAGCGTCCGCATCGCCAGCCGGTCGCCGGCCGCGATTTTGTCGAGAAGGTCCCGGTCCGAGCTTTCCTGCACCGCCACATGGGGCCAGACGACTGCCGTTTGCGGGAGAATCTTCACATTTTGCATTGCAGCGCCCCCTAGACCTTTTTCTTCGAGGCTCGATAGCGAGCCGCGGTCACGGGAACGACTAGCAGTGGGATTGTTCCACAGATGTGACCGTTGTCACGTTTGGTCGGTTTTTCGGAAGAAAACAGCGGATACTGGCCAAGAGATCGGGCGGCGGCCAGCGCGACGTCTTCCGGGATGCGCCATTCGCCGGGGACAACTTTGAGTAACCGGCGGCCGCATCGCCAATGCTCTGCGCCGCGCGCCGACGCAGAAGTCCGGCAGGCCGAAGTGCTGCCCGCTTCTCGATCAGCGTCTATCGATTCGTTTTTAATTCAACGTGGCGCCGTTTGATTGACGGGTTCCAAACGCGCCGCCCCCTAAGGATGTTCCCAACCGACCATGATACCGCTGCCCATAAGGGGGGCTGATGATGGAACAGATTACGCAGCAAACGTCGCAGGCCGAGATCCTGTCGTTTCCGCAAATGTCGCGGAAAGACGAAGATTTGCTGCAGACCGTTTTGAACAACATGTCGCAAGGCGTCCTGCTGTTCGATTCGGAAACGCGCTTAATTTTCTGCAATCAACGATACGTAGAAATGTACGGATTGCTGCCCGACATCGCGCGGCCGGGGCGCTACCTGCGCGACCTGCTTGCCCATCGAATCCAGACCGGCACATTTTCCGGCGATCCCGACGACTACATCGTCCGGCTCAAGGAAGGCATCGCCGAAGGCCAGAGCTTTACTCACATTGTGAGCCTGGCCGACGGGCGGACCTTTTCGGTCGTGAGCAAGCCAATCGCCGGCGGCGGATGGTTGGCAACGCACGAGGACATCACGGAGCGGCAACGCTCGGAGCGGCAGATCGCGCACATGGCGCGCCACGACGCGCTCACCGATCTTCCCAATCGCGTCCTGCTGCGTGAAACGCTGGAGCACGAGCTCAAGCGCGTGAAACGCGGCGAATGTCTCGCCGTCCTCTGCCTCGATCTCGATCAGTTCAAGGGCGTCAATGATGCGCTTGGGCACCCGATCGGGGACGAATTGCTGAAATTGGTCGCCGAGCGTTTGCGCGGCTGCACCAGAGAGCCCGACACCGTCGCCCGTCTGGGCGGCGACGAGTTCGCCATCATCATGACGCAACTGGATCAGCCGACCGACGCGGCCGCTTTATCGAAACGAATCCGCGACTCGGTCATCAAGCCCTATCAAATCGAGGGCCACCAGATCGTCACCGATATCAGCATCGGCATTTCGGTCGCGCCCTTCGACGCCATCGAGCCGGACCCGCTGTTGCGAAACGCCGATATGGCGCTCTACGGCGCCAAGGCCGACGGGCGCGGAACCTACCGGTTCTTCGAGCCCGAGATGAACACACGCATGAAGGCGCGGCGTGAACTGGAAATGGACCTGCGCAAAGCCCTCGTCGGCAAAGAATTCGAATTGCATTATCAGCCGCTGGTGAACCTGCAATCGAACGAAGTCAACGGATTCGAAGCGCTGCTGCGCTGGAATCACCCGAAGCGCGGCATGATATCGCCGGCGGATTTTATCCCGGTTGCCGAAGAGACCGGGCTTATTGTGCCGCTCGGCGAATGGGTGCTCAAAGCCGCCTGCTACGAAGCGGTCGATTGGCCCGATCACATCAAGATCGCCGTCAATCTGTCGCCGGCCCAGTTGAACAATCGCAACCTGCTCAACGTCGTCAAGGGGGCTTTGGCGGAAACCGGCATGCCGCCGCACAAGCTGCAGCTAGAGATCACCGAAACCGTGCTGCTGCAGAACACGTTCGCGACCCTGGCGACGCTGCACGAACTGCGCAAGCTCGGCATTCAGGTGGCGTTGGACGATTTCGGCACCGGTTACTCCTCGCTCAGTTACCTGCGCAGCTTCCCGTTCGACAAGATCAAGATCGATCGCTCGTTCATTCAAGACCTCTCCAACGGCGCCGAGCCTATTGCGATCGTGCAGGCGGTCGCCGATTTGGCCAAGAGCCTCAAAATGGCGTCGACGGCAGAGGGCGTGGAAACGCAGCAACAGCTTGAAATGCTGCAATCGATCGGCTGCACCGAAATGCAGGGCTATTTGTTCAGCCGCGCCAGGCCGGCCAGCGAGATAAGGCAATTCTTCGGCCGAGGCCCGGCCAGTCTGACGGGAGCGGCCTAGCCGCGCTTTTGCAGCCAGGCGATCACTTCCTCGGCGTTCTTGTCGGGCGGGAAGACCGGATAGAACGCCTTGGTGATGACGCCGTCGTCGATCACCAGCGCCATGCGCTTCAAGAGCGTCATGCCGGCGGCGGTGAAGGTCGGCAGTTTCAGCGCCTTGGCAAACGCCAGCTTTTCGTCCGACAGGATCGCGAACGGCAGATGCAGCCGGCTCGCTGCTTCCTGCTGATAGGCGGTGTCCTGCGTCGACAGCCCGTAAAGCTGCTTGACGCCCAGCCGCTTTAGCTCGCCCGCATGATCGCGGAAGCCGCAGGACTGCGGCGTGCAGCCGCGCGCGCCCGGGATCTCGTCCCAGCCGGGCGGCGGATCGACGCCCGGCACGCCAGTGCGCGGATAAATGTAAACCACCGCGCGGCCCGTGAGCTTGGACAGGTTGACGGGAGCGCCGGATGTCGCCGGCAGCGCCAGGTCAGGCAGCTTCATGCCGGCGAGATGACGCGCGGCGCCGTCGTCTTGTGGGACCGGGATGCCCGGCGGCAGATTGAGCGGATTATGCGTGCCGGGCGCTTCGGCCATGCTGCCCTCCCCGATCAGGTCTCGGTGTACGACATGAATTCCATCAGCGAGCCGTCGGGATCGCGGAAATAGACCGAGGTGCCCGGCCCCTTGGCGCCGAAACGTTGCATCGGTCCGCGCTCGACCGCAATGCCATGCGCCTTGAGGTGCGCGACGGCACCTTCGATCGGACCATCCCATTCGAAGCAGAGATCGCTGTTGCCCGGCTGCACCGGCAGCCGCGCCACTTCCGCCGGCTTCACGCCGGGGCCGTGCACGTTGAGCTGCTTGTCGCCGAAGCGATAGGCATAACCGACCGGCCGCGGCACCAAGGCCGCACCCATGACCTCGACATAGAATTTGTTCGATCGCTCCCAGTCGGAGACATGGATGACGCAATGGTCGAGCTTGGTCGGCACCGCCATGACTATACTCCGAGCTTTTTCCCGACCCGCGCCGCCACGGTCCGCCGCTCCTCGTTCAGTTTCGCGAGACGCGCGCGAATTTTCTCGACCATGTCGCGCGTGGCGATCTTGGGCGAGCCGGAATTGAACGGCGGCGCCGGGTCATATTCGATCTGCAGCTGGATTTCACGCGCCGTCTGCTCGCCTTCCAGGATGGCGGCCAGCGACAGCGCGAAATCGATGCCGGAGGTGACGCCCGCGCCGGTTACGATATTGCCGTCGATGACCACTTTCTCGCTGACCGGGATGGCGCCGAGCGGCTTCAAATGCTCGAGCGCCGCCCAATGCGAGGTCGCGCGCTTGCCCTTGAGCAGGCCGGCCGCGCCCAGCACGAGCGAGCCGGTGCAGACGGAGGTGACGTATTTCGCCGTGGCTGCCTGTTGGCGCAGGAAAGCGAGCGCCACCTCGTCCTCCATCAGGCCCTGCTGGCCCGGGCCGCCGGGCACCATAATCACATCGAGCGGCGGGCAGCTCGCATAGGTGACGGTCGGCACGATCTGCATGCCGCGGTCGGTGGTGACCGGATCGAGCGTGCGCGCCACCAGTTCGACCTTGGTGTCCGGCAGCCGCGCCAGCACCTCGTAGGGCCCGGTCATGTCGAGCTGGGTCATCTGGGGGAAAATCAACATTCCGATTCGGCGTGTCATTATCAGCCCTTCTGCCGCATCAGCCGGCCGCGCTCGCGCTCCCAAGAGCGCTTCTTGAGCGTCTCGCGCTTGTCGTGCAGCTTCTTGCCGCGCGCCAGCGCGATCTCCACCTTGGCGCGACCCTTCTCGTTAAAGTAAAGCTTGAGCGGCACCACCGTCATGCCCTCACGCTCGACCGCGCCGGTGAGACGATTGATCTGGCGCTGGTGCAGCAGCAATTTGCGCGGCCGCTTGGGCGCGTGATTGAAGCGGCCGGCCTGTTGGTATTCCGGGATATTGGAGTTAATCAGCCACATCTCGCCGTTGCGCGCGTCGGCATAGGATTCGGCGATGGTTGCCTTGCCGGCGCGCAGCGATTTCACCTCGCTGCCGGTGAGCGCGATGCCGGCCTCGAAGGTTTCGCCGATCTCGTAGTTGAAGCGCGCCCGGCGGTTGTCGGCGACCACCTTGAAGCGGCGCTCGGGTTTTGCGGCCATAGCGGTAATCGATCAAAGGTCAGCCGTCCGGTCAACCGCATCGCAGACGATCTGCGCGCAGCGGCGGCACTAATCCTCATGTCGGCCGCGCGAGGCGCGCCTCATCGAACCCCGGGACACGGCGGGCCAAGGTTTTCGCCATATAAGCCATGTTACCGCGATGCGGGTGGTTCGAGTTGATGTGAGTCAGCACAAAGCAGTCGCAGAGTAATGAATCAATTGTCCGCCGGTCATCTTCGGAATGCCATTCCAAATATATGACGTCGATATGAGAGAGCCGCTCGGCTCCTAGATCCTCAAGAATGGGCACCTCGCACCCTTCGGTATCTACCTTGAGTACCGATATTTCCTTAAGTCCGAGCCTGTCAAACTCTGACGATGCGCGGTTGAGCTGAATTGTCTCAGTTGCGTCTCCGGTCTCTCGGCTTGCAATGATGGAATGCTGCATGCACTGATTTGCACCAAGGTGCAGGGTTGCGGTCCGTTCGGCGGAGAACAGGCCACAGTGATAAGCTTCAGCTTGCCGAAATGACTGCAGATTGTGCCGAAGACATTCGAAATTCACCCGCGACGGCTCAAAGCAGACAATTCGCGCATCGGGCGCGGCAGTTAGGAACCATAAGGCGGCCGCGCCGACATTCGCTCCGATGTCCACGATGGTGCTAATCTTATAGTCACTGGGAAGCGGCGGACTCGGGTAGTCCTTCCCCGATAGAATGGATTGCAGGTGCTGCTGCATGTTGCCGGAGTCGGTAAAACGAAACGGCAATTTGCGGCCGCGAAAATCAAGCATCATCGTTACGGGCGGCCCGGTCGATATTGCGTGCGCCATCGTCGTCGTCGACCTAATCTCAGCTCAACGGGATTTGAGCAGGTCGCGGATTTCGGTGAGCAACTGCTCCTGCTTGGAAATCGGCGGCGCCTTCTCGGCTTCCTGCTTGATCAGCCGGCTCATGGCGCGGATTACCAGGAAGAGCACAAAGGCAATGATGATGAAGTTAATCACGAGGGTGACGAATTCTCCCCAAGCCAATACAGCACCTTGCTTTTTCGCTTCGGCTAAGGTCGTGGCTGTGACCTTGGCCGAGAGCGGAATGAAATAGTTCGAAAAATCGAGGCCGCCGGTGACGGCCCCCACCGCTGGCATGATGATGTCGCCGACCAGCGAGGTGACGATGGCGCCGAATGCCGCCCCGATGATCACGCCGATGGCGAGATCGACCACGTTGCCGCGCAGCGCGAACTTCTTGAAGTCTTCGAGCATCGGCGCGCCCCGCTGGCCGCCTAGTTGATCAACCCGGCATGCACCATGGCGTCGCGCACGAGCGCCTTCGACTTGTCCGACAGCGGCACCATCGGCAGCCGTACGGTGTCGGCGCACTTGCCGAGCACGGAGAGCGCATATTTTGCCGGCGAAGGATTGGTTTCGACGAACAGATAGGTGTGCAGCGGCATCAGCTTGTCCTGCAGCTTGAGCGCGGTGGCGAAGTCGCCCTTCAGGCAGGCGCCTTGGAATTCCGCGCACAGGCGCGGCGCCACGTTCGAAGTCACCGAGATGCAGCCGTGTCCGCCATGCGCCATGAAGCCAAGGCAGGTGGCATCCTCGCCCGAGAGCTGGTTGAAATCGGGACCCATCGCCGCGCGTTGCTGCGACGTGCGCACCACATTGGCGGTGGCGTCCTTCACGCCGGCGATGTTCTTGAGCTCGAAAAGCCGCTTCATGGTGTCGACCGACATATCGATCACCGACCTGCCGGGGATATTGTAGATGATGATCGGGATGCCGATAGCATCGTTGATCGCCTTGTAGTGCTGATAGAGCCCTTCCTGCGTCGGCTTGTTGTAATAGGGCGTGACGATCAGCACCGCGTCGGCGCCGGCCTGTTCGGCGTGCTGCGACAATTCGATCGCCTCGGCGGTCGAATTGGACCCTGCGCCGGCGATCACCGGCACCCGGCCCCGCACCTGGTCGACGCACCATTCCACCACCCGCTTGTGCTCGTCATGCGACAGCGTAGGGCTCTCGCCGGTGGTGCCGACCGGCACCATGCCGTTGGTGCCCTCGCCGATCTGCCATTCGACCAGCTCGCGGAAGGCCTTTTCGTCGAGCGAGCCATTTTTGAACGGCGTGACGAGCGCGGTGAAGGAACCTCGGAAGCTCGTCTTGGCGGTCATGACACGACTTCTCCACAAGGATGCCCGGGGGTTGCCCATTGATATCGGGTCGCGCCCGGCGATGAAAGGCCTCCAAGAATCAATAAAAATGATGGTCTTGCCCCGCTTTCGCCCCCGTCCGCGCCTAGGCGTTACAGGACCGCATTTTCCGGGTATCTCTTCGTCAACAAAATCGGCCTAATGGGGCCTGCGGGCCCGCGGGGCGGCTTTGAGTCGCCTTCGCCGGGACGTGAGGCAAGGGTTTGAATGGGCGTCATTAATCGGAGCTCCCTGGGCTTCTGCCTGGCGCTGTCGGCGGCCGGCGCGCTTTCTGCCGGCCCGGCCATGGCGGCGTCTAAGGCGGTAGTCCGCCAAGTTCCACTGCCGCACGCGCGCCCGGCGAGCGGCGGCCATGCTGGCCCGTCGCTCGGCCTGCCGAGCGCCCGCAGCGTCCCCTTCCCGCGCCCGCGCCCGGTGCCGCCGCGCGCCGACATGGCGGCCAACGCCCAGGCCGGCGCGGCCTTGCGCGGCACCCTGTTCGCCAGCCGCGCGCCGGTCCAGCCCCAACCGGGCACGGGCACCTTCGCCATCGCGCCGACCGCAAACGCTTCGCCGGCCGACCTCGAGCAACTGAGAAACGTCATCGCGGCCGCCCGCAAAGGCCGCGACGCCGACGTCAAAGCCGCCGAAAACGCCATTCAGGATCCGCTCGCGCGCCTGCTCGCCGAATGGATCTACCTGCGCTCGGACAACACCAGCCCGAGCTTCCAGCATTATGCCGCCTTCGTAAGGGCCCATCCGGACTGGCCGCATGTGCCCTTGTTCCGCCGCCGCGCCGAGGACTCGCTGTGGAACGACGGCATCGACGACACAAACGTGCTCGCCTTCTTCGCCCGCCATCCGCCGACCACCGCCAAGGGCCGCTTCATGCTGGCGCGCGCGCTGCTCGCCAAGGGCGACCGCGCCGGCGCGCAGCCGCTGGTGCGTTATGCCTGGCACCGCCAGGACTTCAGCGCCGACGTCGAGAATAAAGCGCGCGCAATGTTCGGCGACATGATCACCCGCGAAGACGACCGGGTGCGCATGCAGGAACGCTTCTACCTTGACGACATCGGTGCCGGCATGCGCGAGGCGCAACGACTCGGCGGCAATGAGCTCATCATCGCGCGCGCGCGCGCCGCGGTGATCAAGGACTTGAACAACGCCAAGGCGCTGCTCGACGACGTGCCGGTCGCCGCGCGCCAGGACCCCGGCTATATCTTTGCGCTTGCGCAGTGGCTGCGCAAACACAACAAGCCGGACGAAGCAGAGCAGGTGCTGCTGACCGCGCCGCAGGATGCGGAAGCGCTGGTCGATCCGGATCAGTGGTGGCTGGAGCGGCGCATCCTGGTGCGCAAGCTGCTCGACGACCGCAAGCCGCAGGCTGCCTATCGCGTGGCGCGCGATGCGGCCCCGCCGCGGCAAGGCAATTGGCGCGTCGACAAGTTCTTCACCGCCGGCTGGATCGCCTTGCGCTTCCTGCACGACCCGAAGACCGCCGCCGAGCAGTTCGCGCATATCGCACAAGGCACCAACAATCCGCACGCGCTCGGGCGCGCCGGCTATTGGCAAGGACGCGCGGCCGAGGCGATGGGCAGGCGCGACGAGGCGAAAGGCTTCTACGAGAAGGCGGCCCAGTACACCGTGACCTATTACGGGCAGCTTGCGCGCGCGCGGCTGGGGGTCAAGGATCTCGGCTTGATCGGACCGCCCAAGTTCACGCCGGAGGAGAGCGCCGTCCTGCACAATCTCGAAGTCGTGCGCGCGGCCGAGCTACTCTACGCGCTCGGCGAGAACAATATGCTGGCGTCGATTTATGCCGAGCTCGGCGAAAGCGGTGCCGACGTCGCCGGCATGTCGATGCTCGAGGAAGTCGCCGGCAAGCACGGCGACGGCCGCGCCATGGTGCTGCTCGGCCGCTACGCGCACGCGCGCGGGCTGCCGATGGACTATTACGCCTATCCGACCGTCGGCCTGCCCGAGTACAAGCCGATCGCGCCGCCGATCGAGCGGGCGGTGGCCTATTCGATCGCCCGCCAGGAGAGCGACTTCAACCAGCAGGATGTGTCGTCGGCGCACGCCGTCGGCCTGATGCAGGTCACGCCGGAGGCTGGACGCGACACCGCGCACCGCTTCAAGGTCAAATATGACTGGCAACGCATGGTCAAGGACCCAGTCTACAACATGCAGATGGGGGCGGCCGAAATATCCAACCTGCTGCACTATTACCGCGGCTCCTATCTGCTGACCTTCGCCGGCTACAATGCCGGTATGGGGCGCGTGAAGCAGTGGATCGCCGCCTATGGCGATCCGCGCGATCCCCGCATCGACCCAGTCGACTGGGCCGAGCGCATTCCGATCGCGGAGACGCGCAATTACGTGCAGCGGGTGATGGAGAACCTGCAGGTCTATCGCGCCCGTTTCGGCGGCGGCAGCAAGCTATTGATCGAGGCCGACCTCAAGCGCGGCGCGGAATAGCACCGTATTTGGCGTGCCGCGCGCCGGCTTCTTGTTTCACGTCGAGCCCGATAAAAATACGGAACGCCGCCGTCAGGAACTCTGGCTTTGCTGGGCTGCGAGAAACTCCGCGATCTCCGCGCTGTTCAGCGAGATCAGGCTTTGCCAGGACTGCCCCCGAGCTGATGCCTCACCTGCACGTGCGGATACCACGGGCTCTGTTTTTTTTCACCGAACCAGTACCACATCTGCGCGAAACCGAACGGCACGAAGACCCAGGTCGGCCTGCCCAGCGCGCCTGCCAAATGCGCCGTGGTGTTGCTGACCGTGACGACGGCATCGCAGGCACGCATCAGGGCAGCGAGCCCGTCGATGTCCTTGGTGTTGTCGATGTCGTCGAGCCGCGTGACGACGACGCCGGTTGCGCGCTCGATTTGCGCGCGCTCCTCGTCGGTGACGCCATATTGCAGGTCGACGAAGCGAGTGTCGCGTAGGCGAAAAACGTCAATAAAATCAATCAATTGTGCGCTCTTGGTGTGACCCTTTTGCGGGTTGACGCTACGCCAGGACAAGCCAATTGTTTTCTTTCCGTCGCTCGCCAGCCGGGCGCGCAGTTCCGCCGCGCGCGCGGCGTCGGCGACGAGATAGGCTTGCGCGCGATTTGGAAACGCGTGCCAATCCGGCCGCAGAAACTGCCCGAGGCTCGCGATCGGTATCTGCGCTTGGATCTGTTCCTGCGACAGATCGCTGCCGAGCGCCACGACGCGAATACCGGGAAATGAACGCGCGAACAGATCGACCAGGCGCGGCTCGACTTCGAGAATGATCGAGGGCACGCGAGCGCGCAGGTCGTCGATCATGCTGGCGTGCAGAATCTGGTCGCCGAGCCCTTGCTCGCCCCAGACCCAAAGCGGTCCCGCGATCGGCTCGCCCTTCCAGCGCGGCCGCTGTGTTTCGCGGACATTGGGGGCTCTCGACCAATGACGGTATTCGTAAAGCGGCCAGCCTTCGGCAAATCGACCGAGGCTCAGATCCATCAGCCCTTTGCTCCTGCGCACATCAAGGATTTCCAGATCATCCGCGTAGTCGGCAATTGTCTTGGCGAATATCCGATCCGCTTCTTCATAGCGTCCGAGCATTTGCAGGGACAAAGCCAGATAGTGCTCGGCCTTCAGCGCAAGATCGGGGGTAAGCCCGAGCGCAAGTGCCCGAGTATAATTCTCGCAGGCGGCGCCGTAGCGGATGAGCATATATTGATTGGCGGCGAGTCTAAAATAGGCTCCGGCGAAATCGGGCTTGAGGGCGACCGCCTTTTGATGCTGTTCCGCTGCCTCGCCGAACCGCTCAAGGTCGTACAGGACCGCGCCGAATTGGTCATGCGCTTCGGGGCTTTCCGGCGCGAGAGCGAGGGCCCGTTCACAGAACGTTGCTGCCTCTTGCGGGAGATTGAGCGCTTGTAGCGCGGTCGCAAGCCCTGAATAGGCCTCAAGCAGCTCCGGGCCACATGCCAGGGCAGCCTTATAGTGCGCCGCAGCCCTTTCGTATTCTTTGTCGGGCAACAGCAGCTTGGCGAGGTTGAAATGCGCGGCCGCGTAATCGGGGCGCAGCGCAACGGCCTTTTCGAAATGCGCAATCGCTTCGGCTTTACGGCCGAGCGACTTCTGCACACTCGCCAGACTGTTGTGTGCTTCGGCGTCCCACGGATTGCGCGCGAGCGCCTTCTCGAACTGCGGGACGGCCTCTTGATAGCGCTCCAGTTGCTGCAGCATCGTGCCGAGATTGTAGTTCGCGCCCGGCAAATCCGGGCGCAACGACAGCGCGCGCTGCAGGAGCGGCACGGCTTTATCGGGCTTGCCGTCCTGAAAATAGGCAAGCCCCAACAAGTTCAATGCGCCGGGATGTTGTGGAGATTTTTTCAGGAAATTCTCGTAGCCGCTTATCGCGCCGCCGACGTCGCCCGCCTTATGCAGCTCGATTGCTCGGTTCAGCAGGTCGTTCTCGGCAGCCACAGTCATGGACGGACCGGACCAGCCGCGCGCGCTGACACCACCCTTGCCGGCCACGCGCACAAGCGAAAATAATACGATATTTCAATTCTTTGCCCAGCCATGTGGGAATCCGTTCCGGGGGCGGCTACCGATCCGCGACTAATACAGGCTATCGGCGCCGTAGTCACGGCGACCCATGGCAAGGTCGCTGCGGATGCCCTATACCATCGCCATGCTGATCGAGCCTGCAAGCGTCTTCATCAGCGCCACCGACGGCCTGCGGCTGCACGCGCGCCGCTACGGGCCGCGGACGGCGCCGGGCTTGAGCGTGGTTTGCCTGCCAGGTCTCGCACGCACCGAAGCCGATTTCGTCGCGCTCGCCTCGGCGCTGTCGGCGGACGGCGCCCGCCGCGTCGTCGCCTTGGATTATCGCGGTCGCGGGAAATCCGATTACGA
>Ga0316624_10000777_pt1 | contig 11648 bp, 10 predicted proteins | sample OWC_Aug_N3_C1_D5_FD_207657 | JGI IMG/M metagenome (GOLD analysis project Ga0316624, IMG submission 207657) | Wetland soil microbial communities from Old Woman Creek delta, Ohio, United States - OWC_Aug_N3_C1_D5_A | ecosystem: Environmental > Terrestrial > Soil > Wetlands | place: USA: Ohio...
CTGTCGAAGCGAGCCGCGCCTCCGCTGCCGCCGAATATGCTGGACTATGCTGCGCAGCGGCGAGCCTTCGATTGGAAGGACGTGCGCGGGGCGCTCGCCGAGCCGGGGCGCTCGGGCCTGAACATTGCCCACGTCGCCCTCGACCGGCAGGTTGCGGCGGGGCTCGGGCCGCACCTCGCGGTGCGCTTCGTCGACCGTAGCGGCGGCCGAACTGACTTCACCTACCTACAGCTGCTGCACAGCGCCAACCGCTGCGCGCATGGACTGGTGTCGCTCGGGCTCACGCGCGGGGAGCGCATCTTCAGCCTGCTCGGCAGAAGCCCCGCGCTGCACATCGCGGCGCTCGGCGCCCTGAAGGCGGGTCTGACGTTCTGTCCGCTCTTCTCCGCCTTCGGTCCGGAGCCCATCTGTACGCGGCTGGAACTCGGGGAGGCGGCGGTGCTCATTACGAGCGATGTGCTGTACGCGCGCAAGGTCGCCGACCTGCGTGCGCGGCTTCCCAAGCTCAGGCAGGTCCTCATCGTGCGCACGGGGGCGAGCGAGCTACCGCCCGGCACGCTCGACTTTGCGCAGCTGCTGGCGGGTGCGGCGGAGGACTTCGTCTCGATCGAGACTGCGGACGAAGAGGTCGCGCTGCTGCATTTCACGAGCGGGACGACGGGGCGGCCCAAGGGAGTCCTGCACGCGCACACTGCCGTCGTGGCTCACTACGCCACGGCGCGGCTGGCACTCGACCTACAGGGTTCCGATCGGTACTGGTGCACCGCCGATCCCGGCTGGGTGACGGGCATGACGTACGGCGTCATCGCCCCGCTCACTTGCGGGGTGAGCTCGATCGTCGATGAGGAGGAATTTGATCCGGAGCGCTGGTATCGGCTGCTCGCCGAGGAGCGGATCAGCGTGTGGTATACGGCGCCGACGGCGATCCGCATGCTCATGAAGGCCGGGCTTGAGCTTGTGCGCGCGCAGAGTTACCCACGGCTGCGCTTCCTCGCGAGCGTCGGCGAGCCGCTGAACCCGGAAGCGGTGCTCTGGGGGCTCGAGGCCTTCGGTCTGCCGTTTCACGACAACTGGTGGCAGACCGAGACCGGCGCCATCATGATCGCGAACTATCCCTGCAGCGACATTAAGCCAGGCTCGATGGGGATGCCGTTCCCTGGAATCGATGCGGCAATCGTGCGACGCACCGGCGAGAACGCGGCCGAGGTCGTGGCCGGACCGGACACGGTGGGGGAGCTGGCCGTGAAGGTCGGCTGGCCCTCGATGTTCCGCGGCTACCTGCGCGAGGACGCCAAGTACCGCGCCAGCTTCGCCGGCGAGTGGTATCTCTCGGGCGACCTCGCGCGCCGGGATGCCGGCGGGTATTTCTGGTTCGTCGGCCGCGGCGATGACGTCATCAAGTCCGCCGGCCATCTCATAAGCCCCTTCGAAGTGGAGAGCGCGCTCCTGTCCCACCCGGCCGTGGCACAGGCGGGCGTCATCGGCGTCCCGGACCCGATCGCCGGCGCAGCCGTCAAGGCGTTCGTGGAGCTCAAGCCCGGCTTCAGCGCCGATGCGGCCCTGCGCAAGGCGCTCCTGGCGCACGGGCGCCGCAGGCTCGGGGCCGCGGTGGCACCCCGGGAAGTCGTCTTCGTCGAGAATCTGCCGCGCACCAGCAGCGGCAAGATCATGCGCCGGCTGCTGCGGGCGCGGGAGCTCGGTCTGCCGGAAGGAGACCTGTCGACCCTGGAGAAGGGGGCATGAACGCGACCTCCGAGCGCGGCGGGCTCACGCGCGATCACGCCCTGGCGCTTCTCGGGCAGATGCTGCGCATCCGCCAGTTCGAGGATCGCTGCGCGCAGCTGTATACAGAACAGAAAATCCGCGGCTTCCTGCATCTCTACAACGGTGAGGAAGCCGTGGCGGTCGGGGTCATGCAGGCGCTCAACCCCGAGGATGCCGTGGTGGCCACGTATCGCGAGCATGGCCACGCGCTCGCGCGCGGCGTGCCGATGAGCGCGCTGATGGCGGAGATGTACGGCAAGCGTACCGGTTCAAGCGGCGGCCGCGGCGGCTCGATGCACGTGTTCGACGTGGCCCGGGGCTTCTACGGCGGCAATGCCATCGTCGGCGGAGGCCTGCCGATCGCGCTGGGACTCGCACTCGCGCGCAAGCTCGGCGGCCGGCCGGGCCTCGCCGCCTGCTTCTTCGGCGAGGGTGCGGTGGCCGAGGGTGAATTCCACGAGACCCTCAATCTCGCCGCGCTGTGGCAGCTGCCTGTCCTGTTCGTATGCGAGAACAATCTTTATGCGATGGGAACAGCGCTCGCACGCGCCGAAGCGGTGACGGATATCCGCGCCAAGGCGGCGGCCTACGGCATGGCGGCAGAGGCCGTCGACGGCATGGACGTGCTGGCGGTGGAGGCAGCCGCCGGTGCCGCGGCGCGGGCGATCCGCGCCGGTCGCGGACCGCACCTGCTCGAGTGCCGGACCTACCGCTTCCGCGCACACTCGATGTTCGATGCCCAGCTCTATCGCGATCGCTCGGAAGTCGAGGAATGGCGCAAACGCGGGCCGCTCATCAGCTTCACGACGCGCTGCAAGGCGTTGGAGCTCATCACGGAAGCGGACTTCCAGCGCCTCGAGCAGGCGGCCACCGGCGAGGTCGACGCGGCGGTCACCTTCGCCGAAGGCTCTGCCTGGGAGCCGGTGGAAGATCTGGAACGCTTCGTCTACGCGGAGCAGCGTGCATGAACGCCGTCACCGACGTGCCGCGCCGCATGAGTTATCGGGAGGCGCTGCGGGAAGCCCTGCGCGAAGCGCTGCAAAGCGACCCGAGGGTGTTTCTCATGGGCGAGGACATCGGCCGCTACGGTGGCTGCTACGCCGTCACCAAATCACTGCTCGCGGAGTTCGGCGAGGAGCGCATCCGGGATACGCCGCTGTCCGAGTCCGCGTTTGTCGGCGCCGGGATCGGCGCCGCGCTCGGCGGCCTGCGCCCGATCGTCGAGATCATGACGGTGAACTTCAGCCTGCTCGCGCTCGATCAGATTCTCAACAACGCCGCGACGCTGTGCCACATGTCCGGCGGCCAATGTCCCGTGCCGCTCGTGATCCGCATGGCCACGGGCGCGGGGCGGCAGCTCGCGGCCCAGCATTCTCACAGCCTGGAGGGCTGGTATGCGCACATTCCCGGGCTGCGCATCGTCGCGCCGGCGACGATTGACGACGCGCGCGCCATGCTGGGCGCTGCGCTGCGCTCCCCCGACCCGGTGCTCATCTTCGAGCACATCGCGCTGCTGAACATGGACGGCGAGCTCAGCGCTGGCCCGACGCTCGAACTCGATCGAGGCGCAATCCGCCGGCCCGGCCGCGATGTTACGGTGCTGACCTACGGGGCGAGTCTCTACAAGTGCCTGCACGCCGCCTCGCAGCTGGCCGAGGATGGCCTCGAGCTCGAGGTCATCGATCTGCGCACGCTGCGCCCGCTCGACGATGCCCTCATCATGAGCTCCGTGCGTCGCACCCATCGCGCGCTCATCGTCGATGAGGGCTGGCGCAGCGGCGGCCTCTCCGGCGAGCTTGGCATGCGCATCGCCGAGCAGGCGTTCTTCGAGCTCGACGCGCCGCTGGCGCGGGTGTGCACCGCCGAGGTGCCGATCCCCTACCCGAAGCACTTGGAGGACGCGGCGCTGCCGAGTGTCGAGAGAATCGCAGAGGCGGCGCGCGCCCTGGTGGCGAAGTGAGCCGGGAATTTCGCATGCCCTCCCTCGGCGCCGACATGGAGGCCGGGACGCTCGTGGAGTGGCGCATTGCGCCCGGTCAGCACGTGCACCGCGGCGACGTTGTGGCGCTCGTGGAGACGGAGAAGGGCATCATCGACATCGAGTCCTTCGAGGAGGGCCTCGTGGAGCGACTGATCGTGCAGCCCGGCAGCCGCGTTCCGGTCGGCACGGCACTCGCAGTCTTCGCCGGGGAGGCGGCGGCCCCCCAGGACGCGGGCGCGGCGCCACCGCAACCGGCGACCGCGGCTGCCACCGCTGCTACCGCGGGGCGCGAGCGTGCCCCGCGTGCTTCACCCGCGGCGCGGGCGAAGGCGGTCGCCCTCGGCATCGATCTGGCCTCGATACCGGACCGGGGTCCGCAGGGTTTCATCACGCTGCAGGATGTGGAGCGCGCGGCCGGGCGGCCCGGTGCCGCACCGGTAGCCCCGCCGACGGCAGCGTCGCGTGGCACGGTGCGCACGGCGATCGGCGCAGCCATGAGCCGCAGCAAGCGTGAAATCCCGCACTACTACCTGCGGCTTGCGATGGATTTCACGGCCGCCGCGCGCTGGCTCGAGCGGTACAACGAGGCGCGCGCCGTCCCGGAGCGCCTTCTGAGCACGGTGCTGCTGATCAAGGCGAGCGCCCGCGCTGCGGGCGCGGTGCTCGGGTTCAACGGCTACTTCGGCGTCAACGGCTTTGAACCGTCGCAGGCAGTACACGTCGGGGTCGCCATCGCCTTGCGAGGCGGGGGGCTGGTCGCGCCGGCCATTCTGGATGCGAACCAGAAGCCGCTCGCTACGATCATGCTGGAGCTGCACGATCTCGTCGGCCGCGTGCGCAGTGGTCACATGCGCAGCGGCGAGCTCGCCGCGGCCACGCTCACGGTTACGAGCCTCGGCGAAGAGGGCGTCGACTCCCTCTATCCGATCATCTACCCGCCCCAGGTCGCAATCATCGGCTTCGGCTCGGTGCTCGAGCGCCCGTGGGCGGTGGCCGGGCGCGTCGAAGCACGGCCGGTGCTCAATCTGACTCTCGCGGCCGACCACCGCGTGAGCGACGGCCGGCAGGGCGCGCAGTTCCTGGCGCGGATCCGCGATGCTTTGCTGCGACCGGAGGAACTATGAGCCCCCCGACATCCGTGGCTTCCCTCGAGTCGCAGGTCCTCGCGTTGCTGGTGGATATTGCGCCGGACGTGGACCCCGCCGCCGTACGGCCGGAACAACCGTTCCGGGACCAGTTCGACTTCGACTCGATGGACTTCTTCAACTTTGCCGCGGCGCTGCACCAGCACTTCGGCCTCGACATTCCGGAGCGTGACTACCCGCAGTTGACGAGTCTGGCGGGGTGCATCGCATACCTGCGCCAGAGGCTCCCCGGCGGCGCAGCTCCTTGAGGGCTGCGGCACGTCCCGCGTGCCAGGCCCCCACTTCACCGCCTTGGATGCGCGAAACCCTCCCCCGCATGCGCAGTTGTACGGAGGCGCGTGCGTGAGCTCTGGGCTTAAGCTCCCACTCGCATGCAGGGGCTTTAGGGAATTTTGGGAGATCTACCATGAATGTCGCCAAGCTGTGCCGTGAGAACGTCGTCACCATCCGCCAGTCCGAGGAGTTGACCGCCGCCGCGGAACTGATGCGGGAGCGGCATATCGGCTATCTCGTGGTCGTCGAGCCGGAGTTCGCCGATGGCTCGCTCAAGCCCATCGGCGTGCTGACTGACCGGGACATCGTCGTTACGGTGGTCGCACGTCAGACCGATCCGCGCACGCTGCGTGTCGGGGACGTGATGACGCGGGGACCGGTCCTCGCGGCGGAAACCGACTCACTCGACAAGGCGCTTGGATCCATGCGACGCATCGGCGTGAGGCGGCTGCCGGTGGTCGGCAAGCGTGGCGAGCTGGTCGGAGTGCTCTCGCTCGATGACATCATCGATGCGCTCGCGGGCGAGCTGGCTAATGTCGCCGGTTCGATCCGCAACGAGCAGCGCATCGAGGGGACCCTGCGGCCTTAGCAGCGGGCGGGCCCCTTGCGCGAACCGCGGGTGGGAGCGCGCGTATTCGTTCCTGCGGGAATCGCGTGCCGCCGCGCCTGAAGCCGCAGGCATAGAGCGCCAATGGGACAGCCTCGCCGGGCCAGCTTGCAGCAGGAGGTAGCATTTCTGCGCGATCCCGGCAGTTATGCGGGTCGGGGGCGCGGCGTGTCGGCGGTGGAGACGCACTTTGCCTGGGTGTTCCTCACTGCACGGTACGCCTATAAACTGAAAAAGCCCTTGCGGCACAAGGCGATGGACTATCGCACGCTCGCTTCCCGGGAGCATGGGTGTCGCGAGGAGCTGCGGCTCAATCGCCGCTTAGCGCGCCGCGTGTACCTGTCGGTGGTCCCCTTGGTGCAATGCAATGGACGTCTGGCACTGGGTCGCCGGGGCCAAGTGGTGGACTGGCTCGTCAGAATGCGGCGCCTCCCGGACTCGCGGATGCTGGATCACGTACTGACCCGGCGCACGCTGCGTGCCGGGGAGCTCACGCGGCTGGTCGCAACCCTGGTGCGCTTCTTTGCGCACGCGCGCCGCGCCCCCATGGCGGTTGAAACCTATCTCAGCCGACTGCAGCTGCAATTGGCCGAGAACCGCCGGGCGCTGCGGCAAGCGGGCCCGCAGGTTAACCAGGAGCGCGCCGATGCCGTGACGCGCCTGCAGCGGCAGTTCCTGCGCGCAGCGCGGGGGCTGCTGGCCGCGCGTGCCGCGCGCATCGTCGAGGGCCACGGTGACCTGCGCGCCGAGCACGTGTGCCTGGGACCGCCGCTTTCCATCATTGATTGCATCGAGTTCAGCCGCGAGATGCGCCGGCTCGACCCGCTGGAGGAGATTGCTTTCCTGTCGCTGGAGATCGAACGGCTGGGACGCCCGGGGCTCGCGGCCGAGCTGGTGCGCCGGTTTGTCGCGGCGAGTCATGACCCGGTGGCAGCGGCCGTTGTGAGCTTCTACAAGAGTCACCGTGCGGCCACGCGTGGGAAACTCGCCGCCTGGCACTTAGGCGATGCGCAGTTTCCGGATCCGCGGCCGTGGCTGGCGCGCGCGAACTCCTGCCTGCGCGACGCCGAACGGCACGCGTGCCGGGCGCTGCGTCAGCTGGCGGCCGATCGATCAGCCCGCAGCGGCGGGCGGCCAGTTCTCGAGCAGGGGCGCAAGCGGCACCCCGGTGAGCATGCGTCCCAGCGCTTCGCCGAGCAGCGGACCGACCGGCAAGACAGTCGCCTTGGTGGTGGCTGACAGGAACGCGCACAGGTCGGGCCCCACGCTGTCGGTCAACACGACCTGCGCAATGTTTTCGTCCGCGGTCAGTGCCTCGAGCCCCCGGCGAAGCGGCGCGTGCGTGAAGGCGACGTGCACGGCGCGTGCTCCGGCTTCACGCAGGGCCGTGGCCGCACGGATCAAGGTGCCGCCCGATGCACACAGGTCATCGAGCACCAGCACCTCGCGTGCATTCACCTCGCCGACCACGCGTCCGCTTAACACCACGCCACTCGCGCGGCGCTTCTCGATGAACGCCAGCTCGACCTCCCGTCCGAGGCGACGTTCGAGCAGCTCGCGGAAGATCTGCGCGCGCTTGATGCCACCGACGTCCGGCGAGGCCACGGCGAGCGGTAGCGTGAAACCCTGCCGTGCGAAGTGATCAACGAATAGTGGCAGCGCGGAGAGATGGTCGACCGGGATGCGGAATGCGTTGTCCAGTGCGCCGGGGTTGTGCACATCGAGCGCGACGAGACGGGCAATTCCGGTGGCCTCCAGAAGCTGCGCGACGTAGCGGGAGTTCACGGGATCGCGTGTCTGGGTGCGCCGGTCCTTGCGTGCGAAGGCCAGGTACGGGACCAAGGCGATCACCCGCCTGGCGCCCGCGTCATGCAGGCCGAAGAGCAGGAACAGCAGCCGCACCAGCCGCTGGGTCACAGGCGCCGCGGCGGAGCTCGCGAGCGACTGCACCACGAACACGGTCCGATCGCGCACCGAAAGGAGCGGGCGTAGCTTGAATTCCCCTTCCTCGAAGGAGCGCTCTTCCAGTGGCGCCAGCTTGAGCTGTGCCGCCTGCGCGATCGACGCGCCGAGCGCCTGGCTCTCGCTCAAGGCGAAAAGCAATGGCGGACGCGGAACGCTCATATTAATAAGTGTGCCGGGCAGGGGGCAGCCGGCGCGTCCGGGGGAATACGTAGGGGCGCCGCGCCGGCGGCAAGGAAACTGACGCTCACGTCGCTAGTCGCTCTGCCGATCGACTTCGCAGCAGTGCGCATCGCGAACTGGCGCCAGACCCGCGCTCACGGGGTCGCAGCCGGAGACGACCTCATGGCGTGCACCCTCGCGGTAGAGCGTGCAGCCCTTCAGACCGAGCTCGAACGCGAAGCGCAACAGCCCGGATACTTCGGACTGCGGGAAATCCCCGCCCAGGGCGATCGTCTTTGAGATGCCACCGTCGACGTACGGCTGCAGCGCGGCCTGCATGAGAAGATGGTCGCGCGCGCCGATGCTCGCGCCGCCGGCGAAGAATGGTGGCACGGGGTCAGCGGCGCCGTGCGCGCCGCGCCATAGCGCGTAGGCGTAACTCATGCTCCGAAAGTTCTGATACGACCCATCCGGACGCAGAACGCGGCGCAGCGTCTGGGTGCCGAAGCTCGGCTCTATGCCGCTGCTCACGTTGCGCGCCAGAAGACTGATCGTCCCGGCCGGGGCGATCGCGGTCAGATGACTGTTGCGCATGCCGCAGCGGCGGATCTTGGCCTGGAGCGCTTGCGGCAGCGCACGGATGAAAGGGCGCTCCAGATAGGCATCCGCGCGAAACTCCGGGAAGGGGCCCTTTTCGCGCGCCAGCTCCGTCGAAGCCTCATAGGCCGCGTCGCGGATGGTGTGCATGGCGAGTGCCGCGCTCTGGCGTGCCAGACCGTGGTCGTAGCTCAGGCCCAGCATCGCCAGGGCGTCGGCGAGCCCCGTCACCCCGAGCCCGATGCGGCGTGAGCGGTGGACCCGCTCGCGCTGGCGGAACAGCGGAAAGCGCGAAATGTCGATGACGTTGTCGAGAAACCGCACCGCGCTGCGGGTGGTGTTTGCAATGGCCTGATGATCCAGTCGCGCCTGCCGCGTGAACGGCTGGGAGACGAACGCCGTGAGATTGACCGAGCCGAGATTGCACGCGCCGTAGGGCGGCAGCGGTTCCTCGGCACAGGGGTTCGTGGCGCTGAGCCGTTCGCAGTAGGCGAGGTTATTGGACTCATTGATGCGGTCGATGAACAGCACGCCCGGCTCGGCGCAGTCGTAGGCGGCATCACACAGTCGCTGCCATAGCTCGCGCGCCGGGACTACTTTGTGCACGCGGCAAGGAACGGCCACGGGGCTGTCACTCCAGGCACGCTGCACCACCCCTTCGCTGCCTTCAGCGTCCCGCAGCTCACTTTCCGGGAACACGAGCGGCCAATCGCCGCCGTCCTGCACTGCCTGCAGAAAAGCATCCGTCACCAGCACGGACAGGTTGAAGTGGCGCAGCACGCCGGCGGCGCGCTTGGCGTCGATGAATTCCCCGATGTCCGGATGATCACAGCGCAGCGTCGCCATCATCGCGCCGCGACGGGCGCCGGTCGAAACTATGGTCGCGCACGCCGCATCCCACACGTGCAAGAAGGAGACCGGCCCGGAAGCGACCATCCCCGTGGTGCGCGCGCGGCTGCCGCGCGGCCGCAAGGTCGAGAAGTCGTAGCCGACGCCACCGCCTTGCTGCATGGTGAGTGCCCCCTCCTTGAGCGCCTCGAAGATCCCCTCGATCGAGTCCTCGATCCGTCCCATCACAAAGCAGTTGAAGAGCGTGACCTGACGCGTGGTTCCGGCTCCGGCAAGGATCCGCCCTGCGGGCAGGAAGCGGTACCCGCGCAGGACGTCGAGGAAGCGTGCAGCCCACGGGCCCGCGTCACGTTCGACCGCGGCGGCGGCACCGGCGACGCGCCGCCAGGTGTCCTCGACGCTCAGTTCTACCGGGCGTGCGTCGACGTCCCGATAGCGCGTCTCCCAGATAAATCTCGACAGCTGCTCTTCTGCTGCGTCCGTCACGGCGGCTCCCCTGTGCTCCGGCCGATAGTTCCTCTTTCAGACTGGTCGCCCGTCAGTCCGCGCGCCGCCCCTCCCGCAGGGACACGCACAACGTGCCAAATTCATCCTGACAGGGGAAACCGGTGCGGCGAAGGAGGGTCTTCAGGTGCAGGAGCCCGCGGCGGCTTCCCGGCCGGGCTGCTCGGTCACGAGCCGCGCAAGACCCGCGAGCTGACGCGCGATCTGACCGAGCAGGTCGTCCGTCGACACGAGCCCCGCGAGCGCGCCGGTGGCGGTGATCACCGGCGCCCGGCGCACACCCCGCGCACGCAGGCGCTGGATGGCATCCTCCAGCGACAGGTCCACGTTCAGGACCAGCGGGTCGCGGCTCATCGTGTCTTCAGCGGACAGGCGTGAGAGGTCGGCGGTGTGCTCCAACTGCGCGGCCACGATGTCGCGGTCGGTGATCATCCCGACCGGGATCGGGCGGTCCGAGGTGACCTTGGTCACGACCACCGCGCCCACGTGGTGTTCCCGCATCAGCACGGCGACTTCCGCAAGAGTGGCACCCGCCGGAATGCTCACCACGGGCCGACTGCACACCTGACCGATCTTCATCGCACCTCCGCTTCAGCTTACGCCCCCCTTTGCGCGCCGGGGCGCAGACATTACGCCGCGTGCCGAAGTCCTTACGCAATCCGTAGCATTACGGATTCCCCCCTGGGCCGACGGCGGCTATCTATGAACGCATATGGAAGTCGGCGATCTGTGCAGCCGCGAGGTCTACTTGGTGAAGCGGGATGAGCCGCTCGCCGTGGCCGTGCGCGAGATGCGCCGGCGTCATATCGGGGCACTCGTGGTCGTGGAGCCGCACGGTGAATCGATGACGCCTGTGGGGATCCTCACCGACCGCGACATCGTCTGTGGTCAGCTCGCGCGCCAGAAGGATCTGTTCTGCCTGAACGTGGGCGACGTCATGACGCCCCAGCCGATGACCGTGGAGGAAACGAGTGGGATGGCCGAGGCGATCGGGAGGTTGAGCGCACGAGGTGTGCGGCGCGCCCCGGTCGTGAACCAGAGCGGCGAACTCGTCGGCCTCATCTCCTTCGACGACCTCTTGCCAGCCGTGGCCGCGCAGCTCAGCGCGCTTGCCCAGCTCATCGGTACCCAGGCACGGCAGGAGGACGAACGCGCCGGCTGACCGCGCCAGCAACTCCTTAGCGCTCGGGCTTGCTCTGCGGTGAGGAAGGCGCGTGCTCATGCCGCACACGCTCGAGGAGCGCGCAGACCTCCGCGTCCTCCACCTGCGTGAAGTTCTCGTACCATTGGCCGATCGCAAACAGATCTGGGGGCGTCTCCAGGATCACCAGCTCGTCGGCCTCCTGGGCGAGCAGCTGAGTCGCCTCGTCCGAGGCCACAGGCGCGGCGACTACGATCCGCATCGCACCGGCCTGGCGGGCCGCACGCACCGCAGCAATCATCGTGGCACCGGTGGCCAAACCGTCATCTACGAGAACGACCGTCTTACCCTGCAACTGCAGCGGCGCACGGTCCGCGCGGTACGAGCGCTCACGGCGCTCGAGCTCAGCGCGCTCGCGCCTGGCAACCTGCTCGAAGGGCAGGTCCAGGTCGCTGCCGCGTCCGCGAACCGTGATGTTTCCGGAGGCGATCGCACCAATCGCCAGCTCGGGCTGGCCGGGCATGCCGATCTTGCGGACGATCATGACATCGAGTGGCGCATGCAACGCGCGGGCCACTTCGTAGGCTACCGGCACGCCCCCGCGCGGCAACCCCAGCACGAGCAACGGCGGCTCGAGTTTGCGCTTCACAAGGACCCGGCCCA
>Ga0316624_10000778_pt1 | contig 11641 bp, 11 predicted proteins | sample OWC_Aug_N3_C1_D5_FD_207657 | JGI IMG/M metagenome (GOLD analysis project Ga0316624, IMG submission 207657) | Wetland soil microbial communities from Old Woman Creek delta, Ohio, United States - OWC_Aug_N3_C1_D5_A | ecosystem: Environmental > Terrestrial > Soil > Wetlands | place: USA: Ohio...
CCCAGACCGAAGTAAACGCCGCCCACCACCTTGCTCTGTTTGTAGAGATTCTCCAGCGCAATCTCCATGCGCCGGTTCATGATCATCCAGCGATAGAGCTCCACGTGCTGTTCCGGACCCAGGTACTTCGATTCGCGGATGGGCGGAACGGGCAGGTCAAGGTTGCCGCGGATCTCATAATGGACTTCAGCGCCGGCGCTGATTTCCACGACTTCAAATTCCGGCTGCTCCAGCCGCCAGTCCGGGATGCCGTACCGGTTCAAACGATCGGAAGGGGCCTTGGCGGAAGGACGGCCGTTGGGAGATACGCTGGATTTCCGTGTTTTCTTGCTCGCGGTCTTTGTTGATTTGGATTTTGCGGCCATGGCGACCTAACAGTTTATACCGTCTGACATCTAGCTCACCACGGAGACCTCATGACCGCAGGGCGGTCGCAAACGAGGATGAAAATGTTTTTTGTGTCGCCCCTCCGGGGCTCCTCATCCTTTTCATCCTTACCCAGCCTTCCGGCACGCGAGCGTGTTCCACGCTCGCGTGCCTCCAGATCTGGGCTAAGCTCTTGACGGGCCTACGGCCCTGAGCGTCCAGCGGCAACCGGGCGCCAGCCCCAGAGCATTTTCCAAAGAGATTATTTTCGAGAGAGACACGGAGGCAGGGAGAACAGCAAAAGATTCTGCCGCTGATGAACGCTTATAAGCCCGCGACTATGCTAAATAGACATCGTCTTCTCCGGCCATCTCGCGAATTTCCTCCGGCGCGCGTGCCGGTGTGTCCTGATTGGCCGGCCCATCTCCTTCCGTCGAAGCAGCGGGCGTGGAAGCCAGCAGCGCATCTTCTTTTTCGTCGGGCGCTGCTTGCAGCAGCGCCTCCAGCGATTCCAGCCACAGAGTCTGTGCCTCAAACACGCGGCCGAAGTTGCGCGACGCCAACTGCGCCGTTTCTTCAAGAGTCGGGGCCTGGCGCGGCGGGCTGAGCCGCGGCAGTTCTTGCGCCAGAGATGTCACCGGTTTGTCAGAGATGCCACAGGGGACAATCATCCTGAAGTACTCAAGGTCAGTGGTCACGTTGAGCGCAAAGCCGTGCGAGGTCACGCCGCGCGAGATGTGCACGCCGATCGCGGCAATCTTCGCGGCGGGCGACTCCTGGGTCCACACGCCGGTGAGCCCGGCAATGCGCTCAGTGGGCACACCCAAGTCGCCGCAGGTGCGGATCAGCGCCTCTTCCACTTTGCGTACGAACTCCACGGCTCCAAGGTGTGGCGTGAAGGCGCGCAGATCAAAAATGGGATAGCCGACGAGCTGTCCGGGACCGTGGAAAGTGACGTCGCCGCCACGGTTGGTTTCAACCACCTCAATGCCCTTGCCGGCCAGGATGTCGCGTGAGGCGACAATGTTTCCGGTCCCGGCGTTGCGCCCCAGCGTGATGACCGGCGGGTGCTCTAAGAGCAGCAACGTATGGCCGACACGGCCCTCTTTCACCAGATGGACCATGGTCTGCTGCAGGCTCAGACCGGTGGAGTAGTCCACACGGCCGAGATAGAGGACATTGATTACGCGCAGCACATGATTATTGTAGCTGTCTTTGAAAAAGCACTCAGCAATCAGCAATCAGCCGGCGGGGCAGACTAGCAATTGGCAAATGGAAATTAGCTCAGCTAAAAGCCGAAATGACCACCGTGCAGGATCCCCGCGGCTCTGCTAATTGCTAATTGCCAGTTGCTAATTGCTCAACTCGCGATCTGCTCCTCGTCACTCATGCCGTGCATGTAGCTGTCGGGATCTTTTTCGAATTTCTTTTCACAGTCGACGGAGCAGAAGTAAACGGTTTCGCCGCGGTAGTCGAAGCTTGCGGCAGAGCTCGCCAGGTTGACATGCATCTTGCAGACTGGATCAATGGGCATGATTCCCTCCTGGTGGTGAGAGTACTTTTGATGTCAGTAAGGTTTCCCCTCCATGGGTCAACTGGTATGGACAATCGGGAGATCGGGTGATCTGAGTTAGCTTAAAGCGATCTTCCGCTCACTCGGAGGAGATGGCGCTCGCCCGGCTTGCGCGGCGAGCGCCATGCTACGAGCGCGGAAAGCGACTCATCGCGATTCACGGGCACCAGCGGTTTGGAGCGGAGCGACAGATCAGATGTTGATCGCCTTGCCCTCCACCGCGCTGAAGGCATCCAGCATGGCTTCAGAGATGGTGGGATGGGCGTGGATGGTGAACATCAGGTCCTGAACCGTGCCTTCCAGTTCCATCACGGCCACCGACTCGGCAATCAGTTCCGTGGCGACGGGGCCGATGATGTGCACGCCCAGGATTTCGCCGAACTTGGCGTCGGAGACAACTTTGACAAAGCCGTCATGGCTGTCAATGATCGTGGCCTTGGAATTCGCGGTGAAGGGGAATTTGCCGATCTTGACCTGGTAGCCCGCTTCCTTCGCTTTGGCTTCCGTCAGGCCGACGCTTCCGATCTGCGGCTCGCAATAAGTGCAGCCGGGGATGCGGTTCTTATGCACAGGCTTGACCGGCTTTCCGGCAATGTGTGTAACCGCCACGATGCCGCACATCATGCCGGAATGCGCGAGCTGCGGGAATCCGGCGACGATATCGCCCACGGCATAGATGCCGGGTTCCCCGGTCTGCATAAATTCGTTTACGTGGACGAAGCCGCGCTCGGTCTTGATGTTGGGCAGCTTCTCCAGCCCGATCTTTTCAGTGTTGGGGCCACGGCCGACCGCAACCAGGACTTTTTCGGCTTCGAGCTTTTGTGCGGCTTCACCCTGCGGTGTGAACGTGACGGCTACGCCGTCTTTGGTCTTCTCGACTTTTTCGACCTTGGTGTTAACGAAGCAGTTAATACTCTTTTTCCTGAAACTGCGCTGCAGCTCTTTGCTGACTTCTTCGTCTTCCACCGGGACCAAGCGGGGCAGCATCTCGATCACCGTAACTTCGGCGCCGAAGGAACGATAGAGCGAGGCAAACTCCACGCCCACCGCGCCCGAGCCGATGATGATCAGGGACTTGGGAATCGTGCTCAGGCTGAGGACCTCAATGTTGGTCAGGATACGATCGTCCGGCTGAAGGCCGGGCAGCATGCGGGCGTAAGAGCCGGTGGCCAGGATAATGTTGCGGGCCTGAAGCTGCGATTTCTTGCCGTCATCACCCGTGACGTCGACTGTATGAACGCCGCCCTTGGCCGGCCCAGTAAGCTGCCCGTAGCCGCGGACTGCGGTGACCTTGTTCTTGCGGACCAGGAACTCGAGACCCTTGGTGTGCTTGGTTACAATCTGATTCTTGCGGTCCTGGATTGCGCTCCAGTTCAGCTTGCCTGCTCCAAGACCCTCGATACCGTATTTTTCCGCGGACTTGAGGTGGTCATATACTTCGGCGTGGAAGAGCAGGGCCTTAGTGGGAATGCAGCCCACTTGCAGGCAGGTGCCGCCGAGCCTCTGGTCTTTTTCGATCAGAGCGGTCTTCAGTCCAAGCTGGCCGGCGCGGAACGCGGCCGTGTATCCGCCGGGCCCGGCGCCGATGATGGCAACGTCATAAATCGTCTCTGGCAATGCAGCGCTCCCCTGTTAAGAAAATCGTGAGCAGGCAAACAGGTGATTGTAAACCGTACAGCGACTCGCCCCCAACCTGCGATCCAGCCAACGGACTCACCTGCAGCATTAGACGAAGCTGGAGGCAGCAAGGATTCGGACCCATGGCATCACACGGTCAGTTCAGGGGCACCAGGAACCTACCCTTCTTTGTGCCGGACCTTGTTGCCTTGTGCTAGCCTTTCTTCGCCATGTCATCACAAGCGACCACGCCGTCTCCACGCAGATTGCATTTCAAGGCCGGGGCGCAGCTTTCCCTGCTTCTCCTGCTGGCATTGTTCGCGGCTGTTGCCCTGGGCTATACCGGTTTCAAACTCCACCAGCTCAATTCCGCCGTGTCCGACTATGCTGTGCTGGCTTCCCGCCACCAGGCGCGGGCCGAAGCGGTCCGACGCCTGGCGGACATGGAGAGCGCCTTGAACCGCTTTCTGCTGGACGGCAACTCCGCCAACCTGGCGCTGCTCGAAAGCGACAAGCAACGCATCGAGCAACTGGCGCAACAGGACGAAGACGCAAAGAACGACGATCTGCTCAAAGGCGTGCTGGCCAAGGAGCAGCAATGGTATACACGGGTGGCGCAGCCGCTCGTCGAAGAACGAAAGCGTCTGGCGCCCGGCCAGGGGCTGGCGGAGGATTTTTTGAACCGTTACCGCGCCTCCGATCCGTCCGCGGGAATGATCAACTTTGAGGCCGCAGGCGACGAAGCCTACAACAAAGGGCTGCAAGAGCTGATGGAAGCGCAGAAGCGCGCAGTGTACACGCCGTTTCTGGCCTACCTTATAGCTGCGATGCTGGTGCTTTGCCTGGTGCCGCTGACGCCTGCGGCTTTCAGAAGCATTCACGGCCTGCGCAAGGTCGCCGATGAGTGAGCGTTCCCGGAGCAGAGTTCAGCGATTGCCGAAATCCGCGGCAAGAGCGCCTGTCGCTGAAGCTGGACTGAAGATATTCCCCGCCACCCAGGAGCGCTGGCCTGACTTGGAATTGCTGTTTGGCGAAAACGGCGCTTGCGGCGGATGCTGGTGCATGACCTGGAGGCTGACGCGGTCTGAGTTCGAAAAGAAAAAAGGCGCAGCCAACAAGAAAGCACTCAAGCAGTTGGTTGGATCGGGAAAGCCTCCCGGCGTGATTGCTTACGTTCGCGGAAAGCCGGCGGGCTGGTGCGCCGTGGCTCCGCGCGAGGCGTATCCAGTGCTCGGGCGTTCGCGCGTGCTGGCGCCGGTGGACGAGCAACGGGTGTGGTCCGTGTCTTGTTTCTTTGTCGCGCGTGAATTCCGCGGCCAGGGCGTGACGGTGCCGCTGCTTGAGGCGGCGGTCAAATACGCCAGGAGCCAGGGGGCGCGGATCGTCGAAGGCTATCCACACGATCTAGGCAAGAGCAAGTTACCTGCGCCGTTTGTGTGGACAGGTTTGCTGCCCAGCTTCGCCGGAACGGGATTCACGGAAGTAGCCCGGCGCACGGCCAAACGCCCCATCATGAGAAGAATGATCTAGCCGCTCGTCCCTCCGCCGGCCGCAACTCGCGATTTCACGCGCAGCGGGCAAACTGCTCCCGATCACTGACCTTCTAACTAAGTTGGGAGCAGCACGTGCAGGCTCCCGCCGAGGAGGAGCCATGGCAGTACTTTGGTGGATCGTCGTGGGATTGATCGCCGGATGGGCGACGGGCAAGATCATGAAAGGCGCCGGCTACGGAGTTTTCATGGACATTGTTTTGGGTATTGCCGGCGCGCTGATCGGCGGCTGGATCATGCGGGCGCTGGGATTCGCCGGCCAGGGCGGCATGATTTACACGATTCTGGTGGCCATCGGAGGCGCAGTGCTGCTGACGTGGATTGTGCGGATGATTACCGGTCGCGGCAAAACGGGGACCGGAGGAATACGAAGAGCAGCGTGAAGCATTCAGCACTCGGCAATCAGCATTCGGCCCGGATTCACTCTTGAGCACTTCAGCCAACGAAGCGGAGGAGAACAGGTTTGGCTGTCGTCGCGCTGATAGTCTCACTGAAGCAAGCTGGTGCGCAGGCGCCTGACAAGAAGCAACAAGCGCGTATTCATCCACGCCAGAACCAAAAACAGCAGCGCCAATGAGCCGCTGAACAGACGCGAAGCGGGATCGTCGCGGAGCATCAATTGACAGACCGTCGCTCCGGCCCAGAGCATGCACATCGTAAACTGCCGGCGCTGAGAAACCTTAAGATATCGAAGAGGCAGTTTTCCCCGCCAGGGCGGATTCCGTTTCTTCTGCAGCAAGAGCGCTGATAATGCCATCGCGGCGGCGGCAAAGACAAACACGATCTCCAAAAGTTGAAGAAGGGTTCTTGTGTTGTATGACATTGTGAACGCTATCCCTTTGAAACTAGCCGAGTGTCCGCGCTGCTTCCTTCGCAAAATATGTCAGGATCAGGCTCGCGCCCGCGCGCTTGATCGACTGCAACGATTCCAGCATCACACGGTCTTTGTCCAGCCAGCCGTTGCGGATGGCCGCCTGGAGCATGGCGTACTCGCCTGACACCTGATAGGCGGCGATCGGCACGTCAAAGCGACGTCGCGCTTCATGAATCACATCCAGGTACGGCATGGCGGGTTTGACCATGATCATGTCCGCGCCTTCCTGAATATCCAGCTTGATTTCGCGCATGGCTTCGCGCAGGTTGGCGCCGTCCATCTGGTAAGAGCGGCGGTCGCCGAACTGCGGCGTGGAGTCGGCGGCTTCGCGGAAAGGTCCGTAGAAGCCGGAGGCAAACTTGGCCGCATAAGAAAGGATGGGCGTGTTGGTGAAGCCGGCTTCATCCAGGCCTTTGCGGATGGCGGCCACGCGGCCGTCCATCATGTCGGAAGGGGCGATGATGTCCATGCCAGCCCGCGCCTGTGATACGGCGGTCTTGGCGAGAATGTCCAGCGTGGTGTCGTTCTCAATTTCGTATTCGGTCGTACTCGCGACTCCGGCAAGCTGTGCTGCGACGGCATCAATCTGGTCCCTGGCCACAACCATGACACGCGGGGTGCTGCCGCCCGCAGCTTTCTTGTGCCGCACAATCCCGCAATGGCCGTGTGACATGTACTCGCACAGGCAGACATCGCCGATCACGACCAAGTCCTTTACTTCGCTCTTGATGGCCCGGGTGGCCCGCTGCACGATGCCATCGTCTTCCCAGGCGCCGCTGGCGATTTCGTCCTTCTTCTCCGGCAGTCCGAAGAGAATGATCCCACCCAGACCCAAAGATTTCGCTTCGCGCGCCTCTTTGACCGCTTCGTCCACAGAGAGGTTGAAGACGCCGGGCATGGAGCTGATCTCTTTGCGCACGCGCTCTCCCGGGCAGACAAAGAGCGGATAGATAAAGTTGGCGGGCTCCAGGCGGGTCTCACGCACCAGCGAACGCAGGGACTCAGACTGGCGCAGGCGGCGAAGGCGGGTTACAGGAAAGGACATAGCAAGGAAAAGTTTAGCAGTTATGACACGTTTTTTAACCGCAAAGGACGCAAAGGTCGCGACGGAACCAACGTCCACCACGGAGACACGGAGGCACGGAGAAAAACGCGGAACGGAGAAAAGAGGCGGGGCGATCTGACGAGTGCTCCCTATTCCTCGGTTACCGTCACTAAATGGGCGGCGATGCGTCGCAGCCGTTGGGGGACTTTCCGCGCTAACATTGAACAGCAATGGTTCCTTCGCCCCTTCAGCATTCGTCCGCCCGCGTCCTGGAATTTGAACACTTCCAGGACCTGCTCTCCGTGTACGTCAACTCACCGCTGGGCAAGGCACGCGTGGCGGGGCTTGCGCCTTCGTCTGACCGGAGTTGGATCGCGCACCAGCAGCAGCTTGCGGCGGAGACGCGGCGCTTTCTCAGTGTGGGAGGCCGGTTTGACTTCAGCGGGCTGTTTGATGCCGGGCAGCTTCTGGCCAAATCGAAGATCAGCGGCGCCCAACTGGAGATCGGGCAAATTCGGGACATCCTGCTCCTGGCGGACAAGGCCGCCGAGTGGCGGGAGATGGCGCTGCATCCTCCGGATGCGATTCGGAATGAGTGGACAGGAATGCAAGGGCTCGCGCAGGGCATCGCCGACTTCACCGGCCTGCTGCGCTACTTCCGCAACAAGATCCTGCCGGACGGCACACTGGATGACCGCGCGTCGCCTGAGTTGGGCCGCATCCGCCGCGAGGTGGAGAAGCAGAAGCGGCTGATCCAGGATTCGCTGCGCGGCTACCTGCGGCGGCTGGCCGAAGGCGGCGCCGTGCAGGAGGAGCTGGTGACCATCCGCGGCGAGCGCTTCGTGATCCCGGTGAAGACGGAGCAGCGCAAGCGCGTCAACGGCGTGGTACACGGAGCGTCGTCGAGCGGTCAGACGGTGTTCATCGAGCCGCTGGAGACCATTGAGCAGAACAACGACTTGGTGCGCCTGCTGGAAGAAGAGATGGCCGAGGTCCGGCGCATCCTGCAAGAAATGACTTCGAAGATGGGCGAGGAAGCCGATGCCATCGCGCTGGCGACGGACGTGATGGCCGAGGTGGAACTGCAATTCGGCAAGGCGCGCTTTGGTCTGGATTACGACTGCGTACGCCCGGAGCTGACCAAAGATTTTCTGGAACTGCGCGACGCGCGGCACCCGTTGCTGGAACGGAACCTCAAACCGAAGGGCGGCAAAGTGGTGCCGCTTACGCTGGAGATGGATGCGGCGCACCGCCAGCTCATCATCAGCGGCCCGAACACGGGCGGCAAGACCGTGGGATTGAAGACGATTGGGCTGCTTGCGCTCATGGCGCAGGCGGGCGTGCCCGTGCCGGCGACGACGGCGCGACTGCCGGTGTTTGATGCGGCACTGGCCGATATCGGCGATTACCAGTCGATCGAGCAGAACCTATCCACGTTCTCGGCGCACGTGACCAACATTGATTTCATCTCGCGCACGGCGGGAGCAGATTCGCTGGTGCTGCTGGATGAACTCGGCTCCGCCACCGATCCGGAAGAAGGCGCGGCGCTGGCTGTGGCCATTGCAGAACACTTCCGCCGCGGCGGAGCGCTTACCGTGATCTCCACGCACCACACTTCGCTCAAGGTCTATGCGGCCAACACCGGGGGCGTGCTGAATGCGGCGGTAGGCTTCGATGAAAAGACGCTCCAGCCGACCTACGAACTTCAGGTGGGTGTGCCAGGCGCTTCGGCGGGCATCAACATTGCGCAGCGGCTGGGGCTGAACACGCAGATTATCGAGGCGGCGCGCGCCCGGCTGGGCACGCAGACACAAGACGTAGCCAGGTTTCTCGACAAGCTGCACTCCGAGTTGCGCGAGTTGGAACAGGAGAGGAAGTCAGCGCAAAAACGCGAGGAAGAGCTGGGCCGCGAGCTGAAGCGCCTGGAGGCCGAGGGTGCGCAGGAGCAGCGGCAGAAGACGCGCGAGTACGAGCGCAAGCTGGATTCGCTGATCCGCGATTTCGAATACCAGGTGCGTGAGGCGATCAACGCCGTGCAGGACCGGGCGGCGCAGCAGAAGCTCTCCAAGCAAGCGGAGCAACGCATCGCCAAACTGCGGCGGGAGTTCAAGGAGCAGTTTGACGCCGGCGTGGTAGCGCACAAGACCGGCGCAGACCGCGGCGACGTGAACGCGCGGCCACATGAAGTGAAACACGTTTCCGAAGGCGACATGGTGAAGCTGAAGTCGCTGGGGCGGACGGCGCTGGTGAAACGCCGCGTTGACGACAACACGTTTGAAGTCGAAATGGGCGCGATGAAGATGAAAATACCACGCAGCGATATTGCTGAAGTTTTTGCGCGCAGTGGAGTCACGCCGGTAGCGGCGGCGCGGGCCAAAGGCATTTCCGTCTCGCTCAAGAGTGACGAGCAGAACATGCCCACGGAGATCAACGTGATCGGCCAGACAGCGGACCAGGCCACCAGCGAGGTGGAAAAGTTCATCGACCGGGCGTTCCTGGCCGGGATGCCGCGTGTGCGCATCGTGCATGGCAGCGGCATGGGCATCCTGCGCAAAGCGATCCGGCAGTTTTTGAAATCGCACCCGCATGTGGCCACGGTGGCGGAGCCGCCGCAGAATGAAGGTGGAGCGGGCGCGACGGTGGTGGAGCTGCGAACGTAGGCATCGGGTGATCGGAACATCGGAAAGAAAACACCTTTGATGTTGTGGAAACGGGCGCACGGGATTGCCGCAGATTTGCGCAGAGTGACGCAGATAAACCTACAAAGACGAGCCGCGAATGAACGCGAAAGACGCGAACGTCTGGTGAGGTGAGCGTGAAGCAGAGTTCGTTCTCTAAGGCCATTGAACAAGTACTGTGCATTCTCAAAAATCAAACGCAAGGCCCTTCCGACCTACTCGCACGCTCTGCCCATTCACGCCAAAAGCGGGCGTGAATGGGGACCCGAGAACGCGTGCTCGCTTAACGGTCGTCGGGATGACGATTTGTTGGAAGGCACAGCAGTACTTAAGCCGCTCTAAAAGCACAGCGGAGCAGGTCCCTCGCTTGAGTTAAGAGTTGATTAGCGAGGAGGGGTCCCTCCCCCTTCGCTTCGCTCAGGGTCGGGACTACGGAAAGAATCTACTTCAACTGCGGAATCTGCCTGAGCGCTCCTTCATCGAGCTTTTTCAGCTTCAAGTGCTGTTGCAGCCAGTGGTCGCGATCCAGGCGGGCGGCGGCGTTGAGGGCGTGGCCGGCCTGGTAGAGCTGCATCTGCTTGTCTTTGGCGCTGAAGCCGGCAAGCATCTTCTGGGCCTGCGCCTCGGTGACGCCGTCGCCGGAAGCAAATTGCAGCAGGATGCTCTTGCCATCGGTGTGGCTGATGAAGTTGGCAGGATCGTCCCAGGAATAGTCGCGGAAGTACTGGTCCAGCTTGTCTTCGCCCACCTTCTGCCTCCACTTGAAGAGGTCGCCGTCTTTGGCGGCGCGAACCTCCTCTTCGTCGGCGTAGGTACCGGCCATGAGGACGAAAGTGTTGATGCGTTTTTCCACTCCAGCCAGGATGGCGCCGGCATGGGCATCAAAACTGTGGCCGACATAGGCGACGCGGCGAGGATCGACGTGGCGGCGTGAGAGCAGGAGATCTATGCCGCGACGCAGATCGACGACCTGCCGTCGCTCATCCTCACTGGACTGAACGGCCCACTCCAGCGGATCTTCGTCCATGGATTTTGCCTTGTAGTCGGGGCGGACCATCGGGGCATCGATCAGCAGCGACATTACGCCGGAGCGCGCCAGCACCAGCGCTTCTTCCAGAAATTCGTCGCGGTTGCGCAAGGGAGAACCCTTCATCATCCAATGGCCCCAGAGGATGGCAGCAAAAGGGCCGTCGCCGTGCGGGACCACGAGGTAAGCAGGCACGTGGTCGCCGTCACTTCCGCCGTCATACGTCAAGTCGATGATGAGGACGTTGCCGCGCCTCTCCACGCCGCGTTCGTCAAAGTTCAACGGCGCGGTGCGAGGATAGTCAAAATGACCGGCAAGCTGGTCAAAAGGGGAAGGACCGGATTGAGCCAGACCGGCGGCGGGCAGCAGGGAAAAGAAAACTAAAATGGGCAGAATTCGCATTGGGTTTCCCGAAAGGCTTATAAATTCTGAGCAACACACTTTAACCCAGAGATGGCGTGAAGTCTTGCATCATCAAAGGAGCAATATGCCGATCAGCTTCAACCGGACCATACCGATCCTGCGCATGTTCAGCGAGGAGAAAGCCCGAGAATTTTACGTGGATTACCTGGGCTTCAAAGTGGACTGGGAGGGCCGCTTTGAAGAGAACACGCCGCTATACATGCAGGTATCGCGCGGCAACCTGGTATTCCACCTCAGCGAACACTACGGCGACGGCACGCCGGGCACGGCGGTGTATGTGGCTATGCAAGGCGTGAGGGAGTTTCACGAAGAAATCAGCGCGAAAAAATACAAATACTACCGCCCCAGTGTCGAGCGGACGCAGTGGAACACCTGGGCCATGGACTTGCTGGACCCTTTTGGAAACAAGCTCAGGTTCAATGAGCGGGTGGAGCAACAAGAGGGTTAGAGACAAGCGATGGCAAAGTCTTCGCCGATCAGAACTGGTC
>Ga0316624_10000779_pt1 | contig 11639 bp, 10 predicted proteins | sample OWC_Aug_N3_C1_D5_FD_207657 | JGI IMG/M metagenome (GOLD analysis project Ga0316624, IMG submission 207657) | Wetland soil microbial communities from Old Woman Creek delta, Ohio, United States - OWC_Aug_N3_C1_D5_A | ecosystem: Environmental > Terrestrial > Soil > Wetlands | place: USA: Ohio...
TCCGCCGAGCAGCAGTCCGGCGATGATCGCATTGATCAGGAGATTGAAATCCATGCAGGTCTCAGCCGGCGCAAGCGTAACAGCAATCCGCGTTCATATCAGGTGCGCTGTGCGGCCCGAAAGCGACAAGCACTACCCGCGAACGCGAACTGAATGACGTAAGTACCGGCCTTCACTCCCCTCTGAACAATGTTTTTCTTATTGCTCGCCCCACGGCAAGCCCTTTCGCCGCGCCCGTGCACGCCCGGCGTCCGGGATTTGCGGCGCAGTTTGCAGGAAGGGGGCCGGCTTGGCTAGCCCATTGATCGGTCGGAAGAAGCGTCCCAGCCGCGGCAAAAAAGCGGCGCCCATCCCGGATCTCGGGGCGGGCGCCGCTCGTCAATGCGCTCAGGCGGCGGCTTGCGGCCGCACACCGGCGGGCAGCGTCATCGGCTTGTTGGCGCTATCTTTGAACTCGACGGTCATGAACACCATTTCCTTGTCGCCGAGATTCTCAAGGTCGTGCACCTTGAACTCGCCCTTGCCGTAAGTCTCGTGGCGGGTCTCGCCGGGCTGATAGGTGTATTCGACCATGGTGCCGTCATGCACGTGCTGACGGCCGTGGCCGCCCGAAACCGAGGTCCAGAAATAATCGAGCACGTGACGGTGGAAGCCGATGCGCTCGCCGGGAGCGAGGCGGATGATCCACACGCGGGTGCGCTCATTCTCCGACAACAGCGTGGAGCCGACGCACGGGTTCGGGTTCTTGGCTTCGCGCTCGAATTCAGCGGCGATGTCCGCCGGCCAAGGCGACTTGTCCTTTTTCTCGGCGGCCTTATCGAGCATGGTCAGGGCCATGGGAATTCCTCCGGTGCTATTTGCCGTCATATATAGCATATTCCGGCGGACTTAAAGATTGAGGAACATCAATTGGCCGGGCCGAAAACGGGGCGTGCCGTCGTCATCGGCGGCTCGATGAGCGGCCTGCTCAGCGGGCTGTTGCTGCGCCGCGCCGGCTGGAGTGTCGATATTTACGAGCGGGTGGAAAGCGAATTGTCCGGCCGCGGCGCCGGCATTGTCGCGCAATATGAGCTGATTGAGCGGCTGCGCGGGCTGGGGCTGGCCACCGACGCGCTCGGCGTCCACATCACCACCCGCAAGATCCTCGACGCCCAGGGCCACTTCACGCACGAGTTCGAATGTCCGCAAGTGCTCACCGCTTGGGAGCGCGTATACCGGCTGTTGCGCGACGCCTTTCCGCCCGAGCGTTACCACCGCGGCCGCGGGCTGGCGGGCTTCACGCAGGACGCGGAGAAAGTCACGGCGCATTTTTCCGATGGCGAAAATATTGACGCGGATCTGCTGGTCGGCGCCGACGGCCTGCGCTCGACCGTGCGACAGCAAGCCGCGCCCGATGTGCTGCCGCTCTATGCCGGCTACAGCGCCTGGCGCGCGCTGATCGCGGAGAGCGCTTTTCCCCCCGACGTGCATCGCGACCTGTTCGAGTTCATGACCTTCACCTTGCCGCCGGGCGAGCAATTCCTCGGCTATCCGGTGGCCGGTCCTGATAACGACCTGCGCCCGGGGCACCGCCGCTATAATGTCGTTTGGTACCGGCCGGCGGATGAAAAGACCAAGCTCAAATGGCTGCTCACCGATGAAAGCGGCCACATACATTCAATCTCGATCCCGCCGCCGCTGATCCGCCGCGAGGTCATTGCCGAGATGCGCGCCGACGCCGAGCGCCTGCTGGGCCCGCAGTTCAGGCAGGTTGCGCGCATGATGGACGAGCCGATTCTGCAGCCGATCTATGATCTCGAATCGCCGCACATTGCGTTCGGTCGGGTGGCGATTCTCGGCGATGCCGCCTTCGTCGCGCGTCCGCATGTGGCCGCCGGCGTGTCCAAGGCGGCGGACGATGCCGCGGCGCTGACCGAGGCGCTCGCCGCCGAAGGCGACGTCGTGCACGCGCTGGCGCGCTTCGAAGCCGCGCGCTTGCGCGACAATTTTCGCATCATCGAGCGCGCCCGCCATCTCGGCGCCTTCCTGCAGGCTACCCGCACGCAGGAAGAGCAGGCGCGCGCCGGCCGGCACAGCACCGACGAGGCGGTGCTGGCGGAGACGGCGGTGCTGGATTTTTTGTATGCATAGGCCATACGACACGGCCCGTCATTGCCGGGCTTGACCCGGCAATCCATGATGACTCACAGCGAGTGCGTCTGTACGTAAGGCCCTTGCGCCTTGCAGTTTATCATGGATGCGCGGGTCAGGCCCGCGCATGACGACGGAGCGGCTTACAAGCCCACCAGCTTCTTCAAATTCCCGCCGGCGAGCTTGGCGCGTGTTGAGTCGTCGAGGCCCGGGGTGTCCGCGATATGGCCGATCGGGTCGTATTCCAGCATGTCGAAGGGATAGTCGGTGCCCATGATGACGTGATCGGCGCCGAACAGATCGACCAGCGCCTTCAACTGAAGCGGCGTGAACACCACGGTATCGACATAGACCCGCTTCAAATACTCGGTCGGCGGCTTCGGCAATCCGGCATTGCAATCCGAGCGCGCGCCCCAGGCGTGATCGATGCGGCCGGAATAGGCGCCGAGATAGCCGCCGCCGTGCATGGCGAAGATCTTCAGTTTTGGATGACGTTCGAGCACGCCGTCAAAGATCAGGTAATGCAATGCCAGCGTGGTCTCGAACGGGTTGCCGATGATGTTGTTGAAGTAGAAGCGCGACAGCCGCTGGCCTTCGGTAAACCCGTTCGGGTGGATGATCACCAGTGCGCCGAGCTCCTCGGCCTTTTTCCAGAACGGCGCAAAGGCGGGATCGGACAATTCGCGGCCGGCGACATTAGTGAGAATCTCGACGCCCTTGAACTTCAGCGTCTTCATGCAGCGCTCGAGCTCTTTGGCGGCCTCGTTGCCGTCCTGCATCGGCACAGTGCCGGTCGGAATGAAGCGGTCGGGGTGCTTGGAGACGAATTGCGCGACCCCGTCATTGATCATACGTGCGGCGGGCACCGCGTATTCGAGCGCGACGGTGTGGTAGCACTGCGGCGGCGGTGGCATCACCAGCTGCATGTCGACGCCCATCTTGTCCATAATGGCGAAGCGCTCGTCGTAGCCGGTCATGCAGCCGCGGATGTCGGCTTCCTGCTTCGCGTTGATCTCCTTGGTCTCAGCCGACGCAAAATGCGCGAGCGGAATGGTCGAGACGTCGAGATGCGGCTTGATGAAGACGGCGGCTTCCGGGACGGCGATATGTGTATGGGCATCGACGGTGACGCTCTTCGGCCGTGTCTCGCGCCCCGGCTTGCCGTGCTTGCGGGCCGCTGTATTTGCATACTTGTTCCAGACATTCGCCATGTCGCTTGCCTCGTCCGATGTGAAATTCAGTAAATGCCGAGATGCTGGTGCAAATCGACGCCTTCCTTGCGCAATTCGGCGGGCGTGGACACGACCGCCACGCGGCCCGAATTGAGGATGACGATATCGTCGGCGACGTCGAACACCAGCGTCGGGTTCTGCTCGACCAGCACGATCGACAGGCCGCTTTCCTTCAGCTTTCGGATGGTGTTCATCACCTCGTGAACGATCTGCGGCGCGAGCCCTTCCGACGGCTCGTCCATCAACAGCACCCTTGGGTTGCCCATCAGCGCGCGGCCGATCGCCAGCATCTGCTGCTCGCCGCCGGATAGGTGGGCGGCGATCTGATTGCGGCGCTCGTTGAGGCCGGGAAACATGGCGAACACGGTGTCGGCGGTCCACGGCGCGTGCTTGCCGTCGTCGGGCTTGCGCGCGGCCACCATCAGGTTCTCGCGCACCGTGAGGCTCTTGAAAACGCGGCGGCCCTGCGGCACCAGCGCCACGCCGCGGGCGGCGATCGCTTCCGGCGGCTGGCCCGTCACCGGCGTGCCGAACACCGCCACATCGCCATGGCGCGGCGGCAACAGGCCCATGGTGACATTCATGCAGGTCGACTTGCCGGCGCCGTTGCGCCCGAGCAGGCCGAGCATGCAGGCCTCGCCGAGCTCGAACGAGACGTCCTGCAGCACGTGGCTGTCGCCGTAATAGGCGTCGATATGGCTGAGGCTGAGCGCGCTAGTGGCCAAGATAGACCTCCCGGGTGCGCGGGTCGGCCACCACCTCGGCGCGCGTGCCCTCGACGATCACCTCGCCGAAATGCAACAGCGTAATGCGCTCGGCGAACTCCAGCGCGACGTCCATGTTGTGCTCGATCATCACCATGGTGACGTCGCGCGGAATGCCGAGCAGCAGTTGATGCACGTCGCGCCGCTCGTCGATCGACAGGCCGGCGAACGGTTCGTCGAGCAGCAGCACTTTGGGGCTCTGCGCCAGCGCCATGGCGATCTCGACGCGCCGGCGCTCGCCATAGGAAGTCTGCGCCAGCGGCCGGTCGGCGAGGTGGCCGAGGCCCACGCGGTCGAGCGCCGCGCGCCCGTCCTCGGTCAGATGGCCGAGACGCTTCATGTCGATCAGCGGATTCCAGCGCATGCGCGACAGGCCGAGCAGCGCCAGCGAGACGTTGTGGATGATGGTGTCGCGCGGGAACAGCGTGATGATCTGGTAGGTGCGCGCCATGCCCATGTGCGGACGGCGCCGGCTCGGCACATGGGTGATGTCCTGGCCGAACAGCGCGATCGAGCCCGAATCCGGCGTCAACTCGCCGGTGATCAGGTTAAACAACGTGGTCTTGCCGGCGCCGTTGGGGCCGATGATCAGCCGGCGCTCGCCAGGCTGAACGTCGAGATTGACGTCGCTGGTCACGTGCAGGCCGCCGAACGCCTTGCACAAGCCCTTGACGGTGAGCGCGCTCATGGCTTGCCCTCCGTCTTGGCGCGCTGCGCGCCGGCCTTGCGCCAGGCCAGCCGCCACAGCCTCGCGCTGCCCGGCACCAGGCCTTCCGGCATCAGGATGACGATGGCGACGAAGATCGCGCCCAGCAGGAAATTCCAGCGCTCGATAAAGCCGCTGACCACGCTTTTCACGACCACCACCAGCGCGGCGCCCACGATCGGGCCGAGCAGCGTGGCCGGCCCGCCGGCGATCACCATCAGCAACACCTCGGCCGAGGAGGTGAGCGCTACCGTCTGAGGGCTGATGAACTGCGTGTAGTAGACGAACAGGATGCCGGCCACGGCCGTCAGCAGTCCGGAAAACATGCAGGCCCAAAAGCGGATCGCCCAGACGTGATAACCGAGCGCATTCATCCGCCGCGGCTGGTCGCGGGTGCCGCGCAGCGCCGCGCCGAACGGCGAGCGCACGAAGATCGCCATCGCGATCACGCTGAGCAGAAATATGATCAGCGTCGTGTAGTAGAACGTATAGGGCGACGACATCGAGTAGCCGAACGGCGCCGGGCGCGTTTTGAGCCCGATGCCGTTGTCGCCGCCGGTGAAACTGATCCAGCGGTAGGCGAGGCCCCACAGGATTTCGCCGATCGCCAGCGTAATCATGATGAAGCCGATGCCGGTCGCGCGCAGCGATAGCGCGGCGAACACGGCGGTGCCGGCGAGGCCGATCGCCAGCGCAATGACAATCGCCAGCGGGTGACCGAGCCCTTCCATCAGCATAAAGCCGGTGGCATAGGCCACGATGCCGAGCAGCCCGGCATGGCCGAGCGATACCAGGCCGGCGTAACCGACCAGCACGTCCAGCCCGAGCGCGAAGATCGCGTAAAGCAGAATCTGGCTCGACACATTGATGTAGTAGATGTCGGCCAGCCAGAACGGCAGCGTGGCAAGCGCCGCCAGCGCGACGACCAATGCGGCGATGCGCGCGCTCATGGCACTTGCCTGCCGAACAGGCCCTGCGGCCGGACGATCAGCACCAGCAGCATCGGCAGGAACAATACGAAATAGGCAAGCTCCGGCAGCAGCGCCAGGCCGAAATTATAAATGAAGCCGATGATGATGCTGCCGACGAAGGAGCCGAGCAGGCTGCCGGTGCCGCCGAGGATGACGACTACCAGCGCCAGCGGCAGCATGTCCTGATCGAGGCCGGGATAAACCGACAGGATCGGCGCGCCGATGATGCCGGCAAAGGCGGCGAGCCCGGCGCCGAGCGCGAACACGATGGTGAACAGCCGCGATACGCGGATGCCGACGACGCGCGCCATGTCCGGGTCGTCGACGCCGGCGCGGATCATGGCGCCGAGTCGGGTGCGATCGAGCAGGTACCAGAGCGCCACCGCGAAGACCATCGCGATCACGATGATCGCCAGCCGGTAGAGCGGAAAGGCCGCCTGACCGACGCGAATGAAGCCGCCGAGCCCGGCCGGCGTTGCCACATTGACCGGGTCGCCGCCCCACACCATCAGGCAGAAATCGGCGACCATGAAGGAGATGCCGAGGGTGACCAGCACCTGCGCCAATTGCTGGCCCGGCAACTGGCGCAGCAGGAAGCGTTCCGCCAAAGCGCCGAGCGCGGCCATCAGCGCGGCTGCCATCAGCGTCGCCAGCCAGAAATTGAACATGATGCCGAGCATGCCGCCCGCGAAGGCCGCGCCGAAATAGGCGCCGAGCATGAACAGCGAGCCGTGCGTCAGGTTGGGGATCCGCATCAGTCCGAAGATCAGCGAGAAGCCCGCCGACAGCAGGAACAGCAGACCGCCGAAGGTGACGCTGTTGACCGCCAGCACCAGCCAAAAGTTCATGACTGCAGGGTTCCCGCGCCCCGTTTCGCCGCAAAGGGCAGCGGGCGCCGCTGGGGCGCCCGCCGCTTAGCCGGAATTATGATTTGATCGGCGGGAAGTCGCGCGAATAGACCGGCTGCGCCAGGAACTTCTTCTCGTCATAGGTCCAGAACTGACTCACGTTGTGATAGGTCTTGACCGTCTTGTTGACGAGCTTGCCGTTCGCCTTTTCGAGGCGGCGGACGTAGAAGTCGCCGATGACGTTGCCGAAATGGTCGAACTTGATCGGCCCGCGCGGCGTTTCGGTGAGCGATACCGCCCGGAGCGCGGTCATTAGCTTCGCCTTGTCGTCGGAGCTGCCGCCATTGTTCTTAAGTCCGGCCTCGACGACTTGGCAGTTCACATAGAGGCCGGCGGCGTAGAAGCCCGGCAGCACGTTGAAGTTTTTCTCCATCCCGGCGATGAAACGCTTGTTGGCGTCCGTCGGGAGATCGGAAGTGTAGGGGCAGCAACTGTGCATGCCGAGCGCCTCGTCGCCGAAGGAATGCAGCAACGCGTCGTCGCCGCCGGTTTCGCCGGTGACCACCGGATATTTCATCCCGGCCGCGGCGTATTGCTTCATGAAGCGCAGCGGGTTCGATCCGGCGAAGCCCTGGCACACGCCGTCGCAGTCCGCGATCTGTGCGAGATAGGGCGTGTAGTCGGGGGTGACGATCGGCGGCCACAGCTTCTTGAGGATCTTGCCGCCATTCTCTTCGAATGTCTGCTGGAAGCCGCCCATCTGCTCGTAGCCGAAGGCGAATTCCTCGGAGATCGTGATCATGCGCTTGAGCTTCAATTCCTTGGCGGCGAAGTCCGCCATTGGATGCATGGCTTGCGACGAGCACGCCGAGGCGCGCAGGAAATAGGGGTTGGGCTTGCGCTGGGTGAGGTCTTCGGCGGCCGCCAGGCTGAGCAGCGGCGTCTTTGCCTGCGCGATATAGTCGGCGATCGCGAGCAGCTCGAAGGCCGCGAGCGGTCCGAGGATGACGTCGACCTTGTCGCGCTCAACGAGCTCTTGCGTCTTGGTCTTGGCGCCGGCCGGGTTGCCGCCGGTGTCGGCCGAGATGAAATCAACCTTGCGGCCGGCCATCGTATTGTTGTGCTCTTTCAGCCAGGTCACGACGCCCTGTTCCATCTGGATGCCGCCCTGGGCGAGCGGGCCGGTCTTGACGGTCAGCAGGCCGAGCTTGAAGGGCGCCCCTTGCGCGACGGCGGGTGCCGGAAACTTGAACGTCGCCGCTGCTGCGCCAGCGGCCGTGGCGGCCATAAATTTGCGGCGGGTCAATTTACGAGACATTGCATTTCTCCCTCTGCCCCGTTCGGGGCTTTCATGTTTGGGATGGCCTTGCCGGCCATTTTGTGATCGGCCAATGCGGCCTTGTCCGACGTAACGGCAATGCGGCTCGCCGCGCCCCACTTCGGCCAGCCTATCGAGCTATCATCTTCCAATGTGTTCCATGATGTAAAGCCCGTCGCGGCAGGTAGTTAGCGCGATGCCGTGGGCAGGCGCGATTCGGCTATGCTAGGCTTTACCGGTCATCGGCGCGGGTGGAGGTGGCAAAGATGGGGACGAACGGCTTTGAGGTGCGGCGGCTGTCCGGCTCGATCGGAGCGGAAATTTTGGGCATCGATCTTGCCGCCGAGCCCGGCCACAACACCATCGCCGCAATCCGCCAGGTGTGGCTCGAGCACGGCGTGATCTTCTTCCGCGACCAGGACCTGCCGCCGGCGAAGTTTCTGAATTTCGCGAAGCAGCTCGGCGAGCCGGTGGAATATCCCTTCATCAAGGGGATCGAGGGCTTTCCCGAGATCATCCCGGTGGTCAAGCTCGAGCACGAGAAGCACAATTTCGGCGGCATCTGGCACACCGACACCGCCTATCTCGACCAGCCGCCCATGGGCACCATGCTGATCGCACGCGAGGTGCCGCCCTACGGCGGCGACACGCTGTTCGCCAATACGTATCTCGCCTACGAGACGCTGTCCGACGGCATGAAGCGCATGCTGGAGGGATTGATCGCGGTCAATCAATCGGCCAAGGCGGACGTCACCCGTACGCGCGAGGATCGCGTGCGCGATGCCGGCAAGACCGAGGCCAAAAAGGAATATGTCAGCGAGCATCCGGTGGTGCGCACGCATCCGGAAACCGGGCGCAAGGCGCTCTACGTCAATATCGGGCACACCGTGCGGTTCAAGGACATGACGGAGGCGGAAAGCGCGCCGCTGCTCAATTACCTGTTCGAGCATCAAACCCGGCCGGAATTCACCTGCCGCTTCAACTGGCGGGTCGGCTCGCTCGCGTTCTGGGACAATCGCTGCGTGCTGCACAATCCGGTCAACGATTATCACGGCTTCCGCCGCGTGATGCACCGGGTGACGCTCGCCGGCGACACGCCACGCTGATGGCGGAGCCGTTGCAACGATCTTCGGCTTACGGACCTCTACCTGTGTCATCTTGCCCGCAACAGACCGAGCTATACAAAGGCCATTGACAGTGAACGACGGCTCGGAATTAGGGCGTGCTGGAATGAAGCCCGAGGGACAGCAGTTTCGGCTCGCCTTGGGGATCGAGCGCATCGGGCTCATCGCGCTGCGCTTTCCGATCGCCATCGCGATCCTGCTGGCGGTCCTTTCGGTCGTCGCCGGCTTCGGCCTTGAGCGCATCAAGGTCGACGATTCGCTGAGCACCCTGTTCCGTTCCGACAGCGCCGACTTCAAGACCTACGAGTACGTCACCCGCCGCTTCCCGTCGGAGGAATTCGACGTGCTGATCGCGGTCACGGGAGCCACGCTGCTGGAGCGGGATTCTCTCGCCAAGCTGCGCGATACGGTCACCGACCTGCAATTGATCGACGGCGTGCGCGGCCTGATCTCGCTGTTCTCGGCGCGGCAGCCGCCGCAGGCAGGCCAACTGCCGGCGGCGCTGTTCCCGGAAGAATTGCCCACCGGCGCCGCCTACGACCAGTTGGTCGAGCGCGTCAAATCGAACGAAATCATTCGCGGCAAGCTGTTGTCGAACGACGGGCGGCTTGCGCTGGTGGTGCTCGCGCTCGAGCCCAAGATCGTCCAAAGCAACGCGCTCGCGACCGTCATCGGCGAGATGCGCAAAACGATGCGCGAAGATCTCGCCGGTTCGGAACTGACGGCGCACTTGACCGGGGTTCCGGTGATCCAGCTCGAGCTGCGCAACGCCGTCGAGCGCGACCGGCTGATCTACAATAGTTTCGGGTTGGCCGCCGGCTGCCTGATCGCGATCATGTTCTTCCGGCGCGTGTCGTATATGGTGGTGGCCGCCGGCCCCCCGCTGATCGCGATCCTGCTCGCGCTCGGCACCTTGGGCTGGCTGGGCTTCAAGCTCAACATGTTCCTCAACGTGATGACGCCGCTCATCATGGTGATCAGCTTTTCCGATTCGATGCAGCTGACCTTCGCCGCGCGGGCGGCGATCCTGCGCGGCGACAGCAAGCGCGATGCGTTCCGGCAGGCGATCCTGGTGGTCGGTCCCGCCTGCGTGCTTACCCACGCGACGGCGGCGCTATCCTTCATCGCGCTGCAGTTTTCCCAATCCGACCTCATCCGTACATTCGGCCAAGCCGGTCTGCTCGCCACCGTGATCGCACTTATTGCGGTGCTCGTCATGGCGCCGACGCTCGGCCTGCTGCTGGTGCGGCAGGAAGCCGATCTCGAGACGAAAGTGGAAAGCGTCGACCGCTCGGTGAACTGGCTGCGCGCCTTCTGCGGCTGGATCGCCGGCAAGATGGTGAACCGGCCGGCGCTTTATACGCTGATCAGCATCGCCGTCGTTGCCGGGCTGGGCATCATCTATACGCAGCTGCCGGCGCGCTACCGCCTCGCCGATCAGCTTCCCGACCGCGAGCAGGCCGTGCAGGCCGGCAACCTCATCGACGCGGAACTGCACGGCGCCAATCCGATCGACGTGCTCGTTCAGTTTCCAAAGGGGGCCTCGCTTTACGCGTTGCAGACGCTCGCCACAATCGAGGACGTGCAAACCGCGGTCGAAAAGCAGGCGGGCGTGGGCAATGTCTGGTCGCTTGCCACGCTGCAACGCTGGCTCACCGAAAAAGCCGGGACGTCCGACGTCGAGACGCTCAAGGAATACGTGAACATCCTGCCCAAGCAGATCATTGACCGCTTCATCGCCCCGCAGCACGACGCCGCGATCGTGCAAGGGCGCGTCGAGGATTTGGACGCCAGCAGCCTGCTGCCGGCCATCAACCAGCTTGACCACTCGCTGGACGCGGTGCGCGCGCGTCATCCGGATTTCCGGATTTCAGTGACCGGGCTGTCCGCCGTCGCGGCGCGCAACAGCGCCGCCATGATCAGCCGGCTGAACCAGGGCCTCACGATCGAAATCGTTTTCGTCGCCGCTTTCATCGGGCTCGCCTTCCGTTCCTTCATCGTCATGCTCGCCAGCATCTTGCCGGCCATTTTCCCGGTCTTCGTCTCGGGCGCGATGCTTTGGCTGCTCGGCAAGGGACTGCAATTCGCGAGCATCGTGGCGCTCATCGTGTCGTTCGGGCTCGGCCTGAGCGCGACCATTCATTTCCTCAACCGGCTGCGCCGCGAGGACAATCCGGCGGACGATCCCGGCGTCGCCGTCGAACGGGCGACCGTCCTGATGGGGCCGCCGCTGATCCTGACATCGGTGGTGCTGGCCTGCGGGCTGGCGGTGACAGTCTTGTCCGACTTGCCGTCGCTGCGGCTGTTCGGCTGGCTGAGCGCGCTCGCCATGCTGGCGGCGCTCACCGCCGATCTGACGATCCTGCGGCCGACGATCACCTTTCTGCGGATTATCGCGCGCCGGTTGCGCGGCATACCGGCGAAGACCCGGTAGCGCGGCTCGCTTCGGTCAGCCGCGCCGCGCCAGCGAGATCGAGGCGCCGGTGAATTGGCCGCCGCCCGACGTGCGGATGGTCACGGATTGCCGGTGGCCGTGCGATATCAGG
>Ga0316624_10000780_pt1 | contig 11639 bp, 14 predicted proteins | sample OWC_Aug_N3_C1_D5_FD_207657 | JGI IMG/M metagenome (GOLD analysis project Ga0316624, IMG submission 207657) | Wetland soil microbial communities from Old Woman Creek delta, Ohio, United States - OWC_Aug_N3_C1_D5_A | ecosystem: Environmental > Terrestrial > Soil > Wetlands | place: USA: Ohio...
ACCGGCGCGACATCGTCGAGCGGGTCGTGGCCCAGGGTGCCGACATCGGCATTGCCTGGGACGGCGATGCGGACCGGTGCTTCTTCATCGACGGACGAGGCGAGTTCGTCCCCGGCGACTTCGTCACCGCCCTGCTCGCCGAGGCGTTCCTCCGGAAGAACCCGGGCCAGACCATCATCTACGATCTCCGGGCCAGCTACGCGGTCAAAGACACCGTGGAACGGTTCGGCGGCAGGGCGCTCATGAACCGCGTCGGGCACGCCTTCATCAAGCGACGGATGCGCGAGGAGAACGCGATTTTCGGCGGCGAGGTGACGGGCCACTACTATTTCAGGGACAACTTCTACGCCGACAACGGCTTCATCCCCGCCGTGCTCATCCTCGAACTGATGTCCACGAGGGGGCAAACCCTCGAGCAGTTGCTCGCGCCGCTCCGGGCCCGCTACTTCATCTCCGGCGAGATCAATACGAAGGTCGGTAGCATGCAGGCCGTCGAGGAGAAGTTGCGCACTCTCGCCGACCGGTACCGGGACGGGCACGTCTACGACCTGGACGGAGTGTCGGTCGAGTACCCGGACTGGCACTTCAACCTCAGACCGTCGAATACCGAGCCCCTGCTCCGGCTGAACCTCGAGGGCAAGACCCCGGAGCTCATGGCTGAGAAACGGGACGAGGTCGTGCGCTTGATCAGAGGATCGTAGGACCGAAGAGCCGGGCGCCCCGGGTCGAGGTCGGTCCCTGAGCGGCTGTGGTAGAATCAGCCCTGTCGGGGCGGGCTTAGCATAGTGGTAATGCCCTGGCTTCCCAAGCCAGTTAGACGGGTTCGATCCCCGTAGCCCGCTCCACGTCCCCCTCGGACACCTCGTCGATGATCCCGACGACCACCGACCTGACGGGCGCATTCGTCGACCGGTGGATCTGCCGCGCGCCGTTCCCCTCGTCCAGGACCAGGACCGGTTGTCCGACGCCCGCCCCCACCGCGTCGACGGCGATCAGGTAGTCGGTGGAGGTGGTGCCGATCGGGGCCGCCCGCTCCACCACCAGCATTCGCTTGCCGTCGTAGAACGGGTGCTTGATGGTCGAGTGAATCTCGCCGATGACCCGCCCGAGGATCACGACGGCTCCTCCCGGTCCTGCAGGTGAACCGCGTCGACGATGCCGATGATCGTGTGATCGACCGGGACGAACCACGGGTCGAGCGCCAGCGCCGCCTCGCGTCCGCCTTCGTAGGACACGAGCTCGCCGGGGCCCGCCATCCGCGTCGAATCGGCCGCCACCAGGGTCCGGCCCTTCGGCCGGCCCGTCTTGTCCAGCGGCTGGATGATCAGCATCGGGGTCGCCTCGAGGCCCCGGCAGACGACGCAGGGCACGACCACGCCCACCACGCGTGCGAGCATCATCCGCCGATCTCCCCGTCGAGCTCCTGGAGGGCGGCCGAAGCGAAGTAGGTGCCGGTCTCGATCTGCTGGATCAGGGCCTCGTGCGGCGCGGAGATGACCTTGTAGCTGACCTCGGCCCCCGCGTGGCGGAGAAAGGTCACCGCGATGTCCACGGCCGCCTCGACGTCGGGCAGCTCGCCCTGGTAGACGCTGACGCCCTTGCCGGAGAGCCCGGTGTCAGCCAGGCGGATCTCCACCAGGTCCACTGGCGTGCCCTTCAGCGCCAGCTCGGCCGCGCGAACGTTCGACGCGACGGTGCTGGTCTCGATGAGGGCGAGGGCCCCCCGGCCGCCGGTCTTCCGCTCTCCCAGCATCGCCGCGTAGAGCTGCGGGTGCACGTCCGCCAGCAGGAGGTGGTCGAGCACGCTCGCGCCGCCGCACCGCAGACCCTCGCCGAGCGCCTCCTCGACCGAGGCCGGCGTCCCGCCGATGAGCGTCAGGTAACGGCCGCGGCTGATCGTGCCGCACTTGATGAACGCGATGGGCGCCTTCTTCAGCATCGCGTCGGTCGCGTGCGTCCCGACGGGTATGTCGCTGAACTCGAGGACGGCGATGGCCGGGTGCTTCTTCATCACGTAATCCTGAAATGATCGACGAGCACGCACCGCCGCCACCGGGAGAACGATCGCGGGCCGGTCAGCCCCTCGCCCGTCGGGCTCGCGATGGTGAAGGAGCAGTAGCCTTCGCCGTCGAGCCCGAGGCCGGCCTGCGACCGGCCGTTCTTGACGAAGATGCTGCAATCGCACTCCTTGGCCATGCGGCTCAGGTGGTCGAGGTTCATCGAGTGCATGACGGCGGTGTGACGATGGCCGCCTTCGACCTGGACGGCCAGATCGATGCCGTAGTCGGCGCTCGGGACCCGGCAGATCGGCAGGATCGGCATCATCTGCTCGGTCCACAGCAACGGGTGACTCTCATCGACTTCGACGATCCCGAGTCGCGTTCCCGGCGGGACGGTCAGGCCCATCCGCCCGAGAATCACGTCCGCGTCCTTCCCGATCAGCTCGCGGTTGATCTCGGCTTCCTTCCGCGGGCCGTGCAGCCTCGTGAACAGCAGGTTCTCCAGCTGCGGCAGGCGGCTCCGCTCGATCAGCATCGCCCCGTTTGCCGCCATCGCCGCCAGCAACCGGTCCGCCACGGATGCGACAACCAGCACTTCCTTCTCGTCCGTACAGATGATGTTGTTGTCGCACGAGGCGCCGAGGACGATGTCCCGGCCGGCCTTGTCGATGTGGGCCGTCTCGTCCACGACCACCGGGGGGTTGCCCGGGCCGGCGCAGATCGCCCGCTTGCCGCTTGCCATGGCGGCCCTGACCACCGCGCCGCCGCCCGTGACGACCACCAGGCGAATCGCCGGATGGCGCATCGTCTCCTGGGCGGTCTCGATCGAAGGGTTCGACAGACACGTGACGACATTCGGCGGGCCGCCCGCTTCCACGATCGTCTTGTTGATCAACGCGACCGTCTGCATCGAGCACCGCCTGGCCCCGGGGTGCACGTTGAAGAGGACCGCGTTGCCGGCCGCCAGCATGCCGATCGCGTTGCAGATGATGGTCGAGGTGGGGTTGGTGATCGGGGTGATCGCCCCGATCACCCCGAAGGGCGCCGGCTCGATGAGGCTCAGGCCGTGGTCGCCCGTGACCGCGTGCGGGTAGAGGTGTTCGAGGCCCGGGGTTCGTTCGGTCACGAGGCGGTTCTTCACTGCCTTGTCGTCGACGCGGCCCAGCCCCGTCTCCTTCCAGGCCGCCTCCGCCAGCGCCTCCGCCTGGGTGAGCATCGTCTCGCGGACCGCCGCGAGGACCCGCGCGCGCTGCTTCAACGGCATCGCAACGAAGCGGGGCTGGGCGCGGCCGGCCGCCTCGACAGCTTCGGCCACCGAGGCGAAGATGCCCATGGCGGGGTCGCCGGCCGGCGGTTCGGGCCTCGCCGCCGGCGCGGGCACCGCGCCCATGGCGGCGGCGATCCGCCTGGCGATGGCGTCGATGTCGCGATCGGTCAGGGAGGCCATGGTCGGCTCCGGGCTACTTCCTGTACTTGACGGTCTCCTCGACGCTCCAGCTGTCCACGATCGCCATGACAACGGCGTCGACCGGGCGCTTGTCGGTCACCTCGGTCTGCCGCGCGGAGCTGCCGCTGGCGACCAGCACCATCTCGTCCCGGCCCGCGCCGACCGCGTCGGCGGCGACCAGGTGCGCACCGGTCTCGCGCCCTTCCTCGTCCACCGGGCGCACCAGCAGCAGCTTCAGCCCCTCGAGGCTGGGCTCTTTCCGCGTCGCGACCACCGTTCCGACGACCTTGGCAAGCAGCATGGGCGATCCTCACAGACGGGCCGCCGAACGCCGGGGACCCCGCTCCGGCGCCGCTATTTCTTGACCGCCTTCGCCTCGGAGGTACGCCCCAGCGGCATGACGAGATCCACGTTGATGTGCGGGCGCGCGATGACGTGGACGGCGACGACCTCGCCCACGCGCGCCGAGGCGACCTGGGCGGCCTCGCACGCGGCCTTCACGGCGGCCACGTCCCCCCGGACGATGACCGAGACGTACCCGCCGCCGGTCTTCTCGTAGGACACCAGCTCGACCTTGGCGGCCTTGACCGCCGCGTCAGCTGCCTCGACCACCGCCGGAAATGACCTCGTTTCGATCATGCCGAGCGCGTCTGCCATAGCCGTCTCTCCATTCTGGGAAATGGTGAACTTGTCTTCGAAAGCCGCGATCAGGCGCCGCCGATCCTGCCCTGCCGCCCGCGGACCGCCGTGATGGCCTGCTCGGCGGCCCGGTACCCGACGTCGATGTCCCGCTCGTCCCCTCCGAGGTACACGCGGCCGAAGCTGCCGAAGGCCCGCACCTCGAGGACGTTGATGCTCGCGGCCTTCTCGGCTTCATTGGCGGCGAGCGCCGCGTAGCCCGCCGGCGCGACCTCCATGACATAGAGCGACTGCCCCGGCAGGATCATGTTGCCGTGGCGGGTCCGGTTGATGAGCTGCGTGTGGTAGTCCGTGATGTTGCGAATCACCTGGCTCGACACCAGCTCCGGCTTGATCCGATCTTCCTCGTCGAGGCCGAGCGCTTCGAGGATCGCCCGGCCCGCCTGCCGGACGTCCGCCTGCGAGTCCGAGTGGATCTCGAGCATGCCGTACAGGCGCTCGATGATCAGCATGCCGGGCCTGACGTCGGTGGCCTTGAGCGCCACGTCCGTGACGCGCATGATGTCCATGCCGGGCGCGATCTCGACGAAGAGGGACGCCTGCCCCGGGGTCGGCAGGAACCCCTGCGCGACGGTCCCGAGGAAGGACGCATACTGGGGCTGGAGGCTGTCCAGGAAGATGTAGCAGCGGAGCTCCGCCATCGCTCACTCCTTCGCTCCGGCGAGCGCGCTCGCTTCCTCCATAATCTTGACGCTGTTGCTGCAGCCGACCCGGGTCGCGCCCGCCTCCACCATTCTCACGACGTCCGCGTAGGTCCGGACGCCGCCGGCGGCCTTGACGCCTAGCCTCCGGGGAGCCACCGTCCGGCTCATGAGCGCCACGTCCTCAGCCGTCGCGCCGCCGCTCGAGAAACCCGTCGAGGTCTTGACGAAGTCCGCGCCCCCCTTCATGGCCATCTCGCAGCCGAGGACCTTCTCCTCGTCGGTGAGCAGCGCCGTCTCGAGGATCACCTTGGAGGAGGCGCGGCCGTCCTTGCATACCTCGACGACCGCGCGGACGTCCTTCAGCACCTCCGCGTGGTTCCCGCTCTTCAGCGCGCCGATGTTGATCACCATGTCGATCTCGCGGGCCCCTTCGCGGATCGCGCGCCGCGCCTCGAGCGCCTTGATCTCCGGCGGTTGCGCCCCGAGCGGAAAGCCCACGACGCAGCAGACCTTGACGGGGCTGCCGCGCAGCAGCTCGGCCGACTGGCGCACGTAGCTGGGGTTCACGCAGACCGAGAAGAACCCGTAGTGCCGGGCTTCACCGCACAACCGCTCGATGTCGGCGGGCGTGGCCTCGGGCCTGAGCAGCGTGTGATCGATCAGCTTCGCCAGCTGGTCAAGCGGCACCGCCGGCCTCCTCGCGGTCCCGCCGCCGGTTGTCGAGAGGAGCTGCCGGACCCGCTCTGCGATCCGGGCGATGTCGTCCGGCGAGAGATCCGCCCCGCCGGGAGTGCGACTGGAGGTCATGTGGCGCCTTTCGATGTCGCCGATCATCCGGACCCGCGCCCGGTGGCGCTCGACCGAGCACGTCGCGCCCAGGAAGATGTCCACCAGGGCCCTGGCCGAGGCGGCGTCGGTCTGGCCGGCACCGAGCGTCAGGACGTTCGCGTCGTTGTGCTCGCGGCTGTTCCTGGCGAGTGCCTCGCTGTAACACGCGGCGGCCCGGACGCCTGGCACCTTGTTCGCCGCCATCGCCGACCCGATCCCCGCGCCGTCCACGACAATCCCGAAGTCGCACTCGCCGGACGCCACCAGCTCCGCCACCCGCTCGGCAAACCTCGGGTAGTCCACCGGCGCCCTGCTGTCGGTGCCGCAGTCCCGGATTGTGCAGCCGAGCCCCGCGAGATGCTCCGCCAGTTGCTGCTTCAGATCGAAACCGCCATGGTCGGCGCCCAGGGCGATCCTGAGAGAATGGCTCATCGGTCGAATCTGGCGGCCGTGTCGGCTGACGCAGGATATCACGACCCACGGCCGGCCGGACACCCGAGCCCGCCGTGGCTTCGTCCCGCGCGGGGAATTGTGCTAGGCTTGCTGCCTTCACGTGGAGCAGTTCGCCATGGCCGAGCCGACACAGGTCACCGTCATGTTGACCGCGGACCAGATCCAGACCCGTGTCCGCGAAATCGCCCGCGAGATCGAGCGCGACTTCCCGCCGTCCGACGACCTGCACCTGGTGTGCGTGCTCAAGGGCGCGTTCATGTTCCTCTCCGACCTCGTCCGTGCGCTCGAGCGGCCGGTCTCACTCGACTTCATGGCCATGTCGAGCTACGGCAAGAGCACCACCTCTTCAGGCGAGGTCAGGCTCGTCAAGGACCTCGATTCCGGCCTCGAGGGCCGCAACGTCGTGATCGTCGAGGACATCGTGGACACCGGCCTCACGCTCCAGTACCTCCAGGACATCCTCAAGGCCCGCTCTCCCAGGAAACTGCGCACCGCGTGCCTGCTCAGCAAGCCTTCGCGGCGGCTCGTGGACGTCAAGGTCGATTACATCGGGTTCACGATCGAGGACCGCTTCGTCGTCGGCTACGGGCTCGACTACGGAGAGAAGTACCGCAACCTTCGAGAGATCTTCGTGCTCGGCTGACCCGCAGGCTGGACCTTCACCTGACCGCCCGCCTCACTCGTTCAGCCATCTTCCGCGCCTCGGCCAGGACAGCCGCCTCGTCGAGGCTCAGCATCCTCCGGTTCCGCATCAGGACGCGCCCGTTGACGATGGTGGTCCGGACGTCGGGCCCCTTCGAGACGTAGACGAGGTGCGAGACCGGGTTGTACATCGGTGTCTGTCGGGCACCCGTCATCGACACCAGGATGAGGTCGGCGCGCTTGCCCGGTTCGAGCGAGCCGATCACCTTCTCGAGTCCGAGCACGCGGGCGCCGCCGATGGTCGCCATCTCGACGGCCGAGGCTGCCCCGACGACGGTGGGGTCACCCGACTGGAGCTTGTGGAGGAAGGCCGCCTGCCGCATCGCCTCGAACATGTCCAGGTCGTTGTTGCTCGCAGCGCCATCGGTGCCCAGACCGACGGCCAAACCCGCCGAGAGGAACTTCGGTACCGGGGCGGTGCCGCTGGCAAGCTTCATGTTGCTCTCGGGGTTGTGCGAGATCCCGGTACTGGTGCGCACGAGCGAGGGGATCTCGTCGTCGCCGACCCAGACCGCGTGCGCGGCCACGACTCGGGGCCCCAGGAAGCCGATCGAATCAAGATAGGCGAACGGGGTCATGTGGTGGCGCTCCCGGGACGTTTTCATCTCGTCCCGGGTCTCGGCGACGTGGATCAGCAGCGGCACCTCGTAGCGGTCGGCAAGCCGGCGTGACGATTGCAGCCCCTCCCGATCGAGCGTGTACATCGAGTGGGGCCCAACCGCCGGCGTGATCAGCTCGTCGCGGATGAATTCCTTGATGAACGCCTCGTTGCGCGCAAGGCCCTCGGAGGGCGTCTTCGCATCCGGCGACGGGAAGCCGATGATCGTCTCCCCGAGAACGCCGCGGAGACCGGCCTTCCTGGTGACCCTGGCGATCTCCTCCTCGAAGTAGTACATGTCGGCGTAGGTGGTCGTGCCCGACCCGATCATCTCGAGGGCCGCGAGCCCGGCGCCCGTCCGCACGAACTCCGGCGACACCGTCTTCGCCTCCGCAGGGAAGATGTACTTCTGCAGCCAGTCCATGAGCGCCAGGTCGTCGGCGAGCCCGCGATACATCACCATCGGCGCGTGAGTGTGGGTGTTGACGAGCCCCGGCATGACGACCGTGCCCGAGGCGTCGAGGGTCTCCGCCGCTCTAAAGGAAGCGGCGATGATCTCCGGGCGATCGACGGCCACGATCGTCTTTCCATCGATCGCGATGGCGCCCGGCGACAGGATGCGCCTGTCGGCATCGACCGTCACCACCACGCCGCCGGTGACGATGATCGAGACCCGGCGCACCTTGGGAGCCGGCCAGGCGGCCGGCGAGACGGCGCCCGCGAGCAGGCAGATCAGCGCGAGAGCGAAGGGGACGCGGAGCAGTCGAGATCTCTGCATAGCGTGGTGCATCTTACTCCAAGCGTCGCGTCGGAGGTCCACGAGGCGGCGTTGTCCGCCCGTCTGACCTTCGTGTATAGTGAGGCCGTGAGTGTGCACCTGGTGGACCACCCGCTCGTCCAGGACACGCTGCTGTCGCTCAGAGACGCCACCACCAGCGCAGACGAGTTCCGCCGGGCCGCACGCCGGATCAGTGTGCTGCTCGCTTCCGAAGCGCTGCGCGATCTGCCCACCTCCGCCTCGTCGGTCACGACGCCGCTCGGCCCCGCCGGCGGTCGCAGGGTCGCCGCCGATGTCGTCGTCGTTCCGGTGCTCCGGGCAGGCCTGGGCATGCTCGACGCCGTTCTCGAGCTGTGGCCCTCGGCGCGTGTCGGCCACATCGGCCTGCAGCGCGACGAGATGACGGCCATCGCCTCGCAGTACTACTCCAAGCTGCCGCCCGGCATCGCGGACAGCTACGTGCTCATGATCGACCCGATGCTGGCCACCGGCGGAAGCGCCGTGGCGGCGCTGGCGCTCCTGAGGGACGCCGGCGCCAGCCGGATCAGCATCGTCTGCATTGTCGCCGCGCCGGAGGGCGTCGCGCTGGTCGAAGCCCAGTTTCCCGACGTCCGGATCTACACCCCGGTGGTCGACCAGCGGCTCAATGACAGGAAGTACATCGTTCCCGGCCTCGGTGACTTCGGGGATCGGCTCTACGGCACACTGTGAACGGTGCGCACATGCCCCAACAACCCATCGACAGACCCGCGGCGAAGAGCGCCGGCGACGGTCGTCAGGCACCGCGCCGCGCGAGCGAAGCGCGCTGGCGCACCGCGATCACGGCGATCGAGCCGAACAAGATTCTCATCCGTGGCTATCCCGTCGACGAGCTGATGGGACGGCTGTCGTTCGGGGAGGCCATCTACCTGCTCCTGCACGGAGAGCCGCCGACGCCGTCGATTGGCAAGCTGTTCTCGGCCGTCCTCGTTGCCTCAATCGATCATGGCGTGACGCCGCCGTCGACGCTTGCCGCGCGCAACGTCGCCACGACCAGGACCTCGCTCGCCGCCAGCACCGCGGCCGGCATCCTGGGGTTTGGCGTCCATCACGGCGGCGACATCGAGCGGTGCATGCGGTTCCTCTCGGACGGCCTGAAGCAGCTGGGCGAGAAACGGCCGCTGCACGAGGTGGCCGAGGAGAGCGTGCGGCTCTATCTTCTGGCCGAACAGGCGCCGCCGGGGTTCGGCCACCGCATCCACACGCGCGACCCGAGGGCCATCCGGCTGCTGCAGTTGGCGCACGAGCTGGAGCTCGAGGGAGAGTACGTCCGCTTGATCCGGGCAATCGAGCGGTTCCTGGAGGCGCGGCCGGACAAGCAGGAGCGGCCCATGCCGCTGAACGTCAACGGCGCCATCGCAGCCGTCTGCGGCGACCTGGGGTTCGACGCGGAGCTGGGCAACGCGATGTTCATGATCGCCCGGGTGCCCGGACTCATCGCGCACGCGCACGAGGAGCGGCTGCGCCAGCCCCCGATGCGGCAGATCGATCCCAAGGACCACGTGTACGACGGCCCGCCCGCACGCCGGCTGCCGGAGACGCGGAAATAGAAAACGACTCGATTGCCGAGCTCGGCCTGAATCGATTAGACTGACAGCATCCTGGGTGGGCGCTTGGCTCAGTGGTAGAGCATCGCCTTCACACGGCGGGGGTCAGTGGTTCGAATCCACTAGCGCCCACCACCCAACCCACACCATCACAAGCACTTCAACGGAAGCGAGACGCCCGGGTCTACCGGGGGTCTCTGGCCTGATGGTCTTCTAGTGGTCTTGGCAGAAAGCGGCCCCAGGCTGCCCGACGATCGCCCCGCCGGCGCCCGGAGGGGTTCCGAGTGCGGGTCCGCGTCGCCCTGGTCAGGAATCGCCGCCAGCGCCGCCTACAACGAAACGCGGCCGACCCCTCGCCGAGAATCCTGCTCACGATGCCCCACGATCGATTTTCCAGAGGGGGGCCGCACCTCAGCCCTCCCCCGTTCCGGGTGCCCCGTCCGCGTCTGTGTCGAAGTCGAGACGCGTCGGCGTGGCGGTCTTGCCTTTCGCCTTCGGAGCCTTCTTGAAGGTCACGCTCGTTTGCACGGGCGGGCGGTCGATGGTCTTGCCGGTGAGCAGGTCCTCAATGGTGAGGATCTGACGGCGTGGGTGCTTCCCCCAGGGGACCTGTAGAAGCCCGCGCTCGCAGCTTCCCGTCGCATGGCCCCAGGTCGACCACACCGCGCAGGTCACGCATGGTGCGCCTCTTGCCGTATGATGGTTCCCTTTACTACTCTGCCCGATCGGCGAGCCAGGTTGGACTCCGCGAGGGCGAGCCAGATTACTTGCACTGGAGGATCGAATGTTCGACATCAAGTGGGGAGAGATGAAAGCACGCGTCATCGTGATGGGCGCCGGGCTGGCGCTCGTGGCCGCCGCCGCCCACGCTCAGGAGGGCGTGAAGCAGGTGGAGCAGCTGATCAAGAAGGCGACTGCGACCGTGAAGTCGATCGACGAGACGAAGGCGCAGATCCAGAAGACGATGGACGCCTACAACATGGTCATGGCTCCGGAGACGAAGGACCGCAAGTCGGCGTATTCGAAGCTGCAGAAGGAAATGAACACGACCGAGAGGAAGCGCGCCGACATCTCCATACGCGCCGACGAGATGAATGTAGAGGCCGGCGCCCTGTTCAAGAACTGGAGCGCGTCGACGGCGGCCATCAGCGATCCCGCGTTGCGCGAGAAGAGCGAGAAGCGCCTCGCGGACGCTCGGGCTCGGTACGCCGACATCCAGGCGGACGGCCGCAAGGCTGACAGCCTTTATCTGACCTTCATGAAGACGCTGCGTGATCACGTGACCTTCCTCGGTCACGACCTTAACGACTCGGCGGTCGCGAGCCTGAAGCCGGAGTCGGCCAAGGTGAACGCCCAGGCGAAGGAACTCTTCGCCGCCATCGACCAGGCGACGGGGGCTGCGAACACCAACATCGGGGCACTCAAACCGCAGTCCTAGACCCAGTACTCACGTGTGACGACGGCCAACCTTACCGCCGAGTCCCGGGCAACCTTCGAGGCGATTGATCTCCACGTTCACGATCTCCGGCGGGAGGCGGGGTCACGCTGGCTGGAAGGCGGGGTGCCGCTCCACGTCATCCGCGACTGGCTGGGCATTCGTCGATTGCCCAGACGTCCACGTATCTGGCCGGGACGATCACCACCGAGCTCGGGGCGATGCACGCCTACGAACAGTGCCGGGAGACGGAGGCGAGGCGGCACGCGCGTTTGCAACGGGTTCCACGACAGGGAGGCGAAAGCGGCCACGGACTGCCGAAGGGCTGGAGACAAGCCCCAACAAAACCGGGATTGACAGTGGTCAGACCGTCATGTGACGTCGGTTCGGGACCGAGGGGTCGGTGGTTCAAATCCACTCGCCCCGACCAAGATTCCTCAGCAAGAATGGCCCTTCGTTGACCGTCATG
>Ga0316624_10000781_pt1 | contig 11637 bp, 12 predicted proteins | sample OWC_Aug_N3_C1_D5_FD_207657 | JGI IMG/M metagenome (GOLD analysis project Ga0316624, IMG submission 207657) | Wetland soil microbial communities from Old Woman Creek delta, Ohio, United States - OWC_Aug_N3_C1_D5_A | ecosystem: Environmental > Terrestrial > Soil > Wetlands | place: USA: Ohio...
ATTATGGTGCAGGTAAAAGAAGTCTCGAAAGGGCCATTGGATTTCCTATCCAGAACTATGATCCCGGGATTGAGGAGATCTCAAAGGAACCAGTACCTGCCGACACAGTTGCTTGTATTGATGTCCTTGAACATATTGAACCTGAGTATATTGAAGAAGTTCTTAAAGATTTACATAGAGTTACAAAAACTGCAGCCCTGTTCCTAATCCATACTGGACCAGCCTTTCACATCCTTCCCGATGGAAGAAATGCTCACTTGATCCAGAAACCGATTTTGTGGTGGTTGCAGATGCTTGCTCCTTACTTTGAGGTTTATGAACTAAAGAAGTATGGTGTCCAATACGTACTAGTCCTAAAACCAGTATAATGAGTTTACTTACGGCAGAAGCTGTTGAAGGTTTCGTTGGATCGGTCTTAATGAAAGGTTTTGACCAACCAGCACAAATCCCTGACTGCCATCGAGAATGGTGGGAATTATGTACGAGCAAGCACCCTTTTGTTGCGATAGCAGCCCCGAGGGGTCACGCGAAGAGTACGGCGATAACCCATTCGTATCTGCTTGCTTGCTTGTTGTTCCGAGAAAGGAGCTTTGCGCTCCTTATATCGGGGACGGAAAGCCAAGCTATTTTGTTCTTGAACGATATCAAGAACGAATTGAAGGACAACGATGTAGTGCATCAGTTATTTGGAGTACCCAGATTTCTGAAGGATGCTGAGACTGATATCATTGTAGAACTACCTGATGGGCATCGATTTAGACTAATGGCTAAGGGTTCTGAGCAGAGTCTACGGGGTGCTAAATGGGCAGGTAAACGTCCTGATCTAATCGTCTGTGACGATATAGAAGAGGATGAACAGGTACTAAATAAGGACCGTAGGGATAAGTTCCGTAGGTGGTTTATGGGAGCGTTGCTTCCCCTTCGGTCAGATAATGGGATTGTTCGGATTGTAGGAACTATTCTCCACATGGATTCTCTGTTAGAGAACCTGATGCCTGAGAATCAGTTACGAACAAAGAAAAAGAATCAATTCCTTATCATTGATGACTTAAAAACGTATACGAATTTTCACTTACCGTGGAAATCTGTTAAGTACAGGGCACATAATGATGACTTTTCGAAGATCTTATGGCCTCAGAAACGTACCAAAGAGTGGTTGATCGCAGAAAGAGAGAAGTATGAGTCAATGGGATTGCCTGAAATCTACTCTCAGGAGTTCTTAAATGTCCCAATTGATGAATCTCACTCCTATTTTAAGAAGGGTGACCTTCAAGATAGGCTAGAAACTGACAAAACTAAGCTTTTACGGTACTATATTGCTGGAGATTTGGCTATTTCCCTTGCAACTAGGGCCGATTACTCGGTTTTTCTGGTTGGTGGGATGGATGATACCGGAATTTTGCACATTGTTGATGTAATTCGAGATAGGATGGACGGGCAAGAACTAATTAACACTATATTTGCCCTAGAATATAGGTATCATCCTGAAGTTTTTGCTATTGAAGACACAATGATCACTAAGTCGATTGGTCCTTTCTTCTATGAGGAGTGTAGAAAACGAAATGTCTTTCCCAATCTCTACGGAATCAAGCCACTTACAGATAAGTTGTCTCGTGCGCGATCAATTCAAGGAAGAATGCGAGCAAAGGCAGTTAGATTTGACAAAGACGCTGATTGGTATGCGACGTTTGAGTCCGAGGTTCTCCGGTTTCCAAGAGATAAACATGATGACCAAGTTGATGCGCTAGCTCACCTTGGAACTATACTAGATAAGATGGTGGAAGCACCAACTCCAGAAGAATTAATAGAGGAACAGTATGCCAATGAATGGAATGAATCCGGGTTTGCCGATGCAGGCAGGTCCGAGTGGACCTGGTACTAGTCCACAACCTCCTATGCCTGGTCCTCAAGGACCGATGGGGCAAATGGGACCACAAGGACCACAGGGTCCGATGGGTGGGCAACCTATGGCTCCAATGCAACCGCCTCCTCCGCCTGATCCTAGTCTACAAGTGGACAGGATGTTGGAAGAGGTCAACATTGCTAAGCATCTCTCTTGTGAAGTTCTAGAGGAGATGGGGAAGTGTGTCCATAAAGGATACCTCCAAGATAAAGACTCAAAGAAGGATTGGGATATCTCGGTTGATGAGTGGATTAAACTAGCCGCTCAGAAAAAAGAGATGAAGTCCTATCCATGGCAACGAGCTTCTAATGTGAAGTATCCGTTGCTGTCAACGGCAGCTATGCAATTTGCTGCTAGGGCTTATCCTAATCTGGTACCTGCTGACGGTAAAGTAGTTCAAATGAACACCATCGGGATTGATAAAGGTGGTGTTAAGGCTGCACTGGCTGAAAAGCTTGCTACACACATGAATTACCAACTGCTTTATGATATGTGCGGTTGGGAAGAAGAAATGGACAAACTGTTAATCCAGTTGCCCATTGTAGGTTGTTTATTCAAAAAGACGTACTTTGATAACCTTACTAAGAAGAATGCCAGTAAGTTGTTGGGTGTAAAGAACCTTATTGTCAATTACTGGGCACCTAGTATTGATGAGGCTTATCGAATCACCGAAGTCTTGTTCATGACCAAGAACGATATTCAGGCCATGATCAATGGTGGGTTATATTGTGAAGTGGATCTTGGTGATCCTACCAATAACCTGAATGCGCCAAAAATGGTACCCGTATCTGGAATGAGTGAACCTAATACGGTCGATGAAGCAACCCCATATGTATTGCTAGAACAACATACCTTCTGGGATCTGGATGATGATGGATATGCTGAACCGTATATCATTACCATTGATGAACGGACCAAAAAGGTTCTTAGGGTTGTAGCTAGGTGGGATTCTGATGGTATACATTTGGATCAGGATGGAAAGATCATTTATATTGATCCGGTCCAGTATTATACGAAATATGACTTTATTCCGAACCCTGATGGTGGTTTTTACAGCATTGGGTTTGGTCATTTGCTTGGTGCTCTGAATGAGTCTGCCAACACGATCATGAACCAACTGATTGATGCTGGTACCCTGTCCAACATGCAGTCTGGCTTTATTGGTAAGGGTTTGAGGATGAAACAAGGTGAAAGCCGGTTTCAACCGGGTGAATGGAAGCAAGTCAATGCAACTGGAGATGACCTGCGTAAACAGATCGTTCCATTGCCTATTGCTCCTCCGAGTTCAGTTCTCTTTCAACTTTTGGGTATGGTTATCGAATCTACCGAGAAACTTGCCTCTGTTGCTGAGATCTTTACGGGGAAAATGCCGGGGCAAAATACTCCGGCCACTACAACTATGGCTACGATTGAACAAGGTATGAAGGTCTTTACGGCCATCTACAAACGTATCTATCGCAGTCAAGCACAGGAATTTAAGAAGCTTTTCCGTCTGAATGGCCTGTTCCAAGAGAACATTGACCGTGCTATTCATGTACTGGATCAGCCTATTACGATTCAAGACTATGATCGCAAGTCGTATGATGTCTGCCCTTCTGCAGATCCTACGGCGGTCAGTTCTACTCAGAAGCTCCTTAAAGCACAGGCTTTGATGGAACTTCTCCCTCTTGGGACTATTAATCCCCAAGAAGTAACTAAACGAATTCTAGAAGCACATGAGCAACCTAATATCGAAGCTCTTATGCAAGTCCCTCAGAAGGGACCAGATCCTAAGACGCAGCAAATCCAAATGGAAATGCAACAGTCGGCTCAGGAACATGAACAGAATATGCAGGCAGCTCAGCAAAAGCTGCAAGTAGATGCAATGAAGGCCAATCAAGAACAGATGGCCAGTGATCAATCTATGCGCATGGATAAGATGGAGCGTATGCTCGAATTGTTCATGAAGGCATTAGAGCACTCACAAGAAGCGGAAAGTGCTGGACGCTCTCATGTAATGGATCTGGTAAAAGCAGGACAGCTCCATTCCCAAGAAATGCAGCACAACCAAGAGGGACATCAACAAGCGATGACCCATAAAGAGGAACAGGCAAATGCCCGTAAGCAAGCAACAATGGCTGGAATGGCGGGACAATCCCGTAACCGGTCTTCTAAAGGAAGTGATTAAGGAACGAATTGAAGAAGGAAAGGAAGTACTTCTTCAGCCCACAGATGAGGCAATTACTACTTACATGCGTGGGTTTTTGATGGGACTGAAGGAAGTCCAAGATTGGGCTCCGGAAGTCAAAGATGATGAGGTAGACAATGGTTAAGTTTAGACCTGAAACTCTTGTATATCGAGTCATCCTAAAGCCCTTCGTTGAGAAGGAAACCAAAAGCGGTATCATCATTTCAACAGATGCACGTACACAAGCAATTAATACCGATCGTGGCGAGATCGTCATGTTTGGTAATCAAGCTTGGAAAGACTATGGTTGTGTAGAATCCCCATTTAAAGTGGGAGATAAAGTCTACTATGCCAAGTACGGAGCAAAGACAATTAAACCGGAAGGTTCTGAAGACTTTCTGATTCTGTGTAATGATGAAGATATTCTAGTGGGGTATGAAAATGAGTGAAGAACTCAAACCTGAAGCAAAGGTAGAAACGCCTGAACCGGAAGTTGTTGAAACTCCGGAACTAAGTCCAACTGAACAAGAGGCGTTGGAACAAGGCTGGTTGCCGAAAGATAAGTGGGTAGAAGCTGGTAATGATGCTGAGGAATGGCGCTCAGCCCGTGAATTCAAGGAACGTGGTGAACTGTTTAAGTCCATCCATTCCACTAAACGGGATCTGAAGCAAGCTCAAGCTGCCCTTACTGCGCTACAACGACACCATCAAATGGTGTTTGATAAAGCCCATAAACAGGCAATTCAGGACTTGAAGAAGGAGCGAAGAGAAGCTCTCCGCGCGGATGAGATTGACCGTGTGGAATCCGTAGAGGAAGAGATCGAAAGGCTTGAGACGGAACACGCTGCCGCCAAAGCTGCCATGATCGATGAGCAAAAAGCTGCTTCCAGTCAGGGTGAACTTCATCCTGTATTCCAATCCTGGGTAGCTCGGAATTCGTGGTATTCCACGGATAATGAGTTACGCGAATTCGCGGATACTACTGGTCTTCTATATTCTCAGAAGAATCCCGGGGTATCTCCTGAACAAGTTCTTGCGCACGTTGAAAAGACGATTCGCAAACAGTTCGCCGAGAAGCTCGGCACGACGCAACGGAAATCTGCTCCTAATCCTACAGCTACTCCGCGTAAATCTGGAAAAGCTGGTGGTGGAGTGAGTGATGCGGATATTGAGGAGATGGGTGGTAACATCCAGATCATGAATACCCTGATTCGCTCTAAAGCAGTTACCCGTGAAAGTTATATCGAAGATCTAAAGAAGATCAATAAGAGGTAAGACAAATGGCTAAACAAAACCAAACCAAAACCGAGCGTCCTAAGCGCGTGCCCGTAGGTGGCCCAAGGAATATCCTTAGTGTTGCAAACCAAGATCCAAACTACGTTTACAGATTTGTAAATAGCTCTATCCCTGGTCGCGTTGCGCGATTTGAGTTAGGGGGCTACGAAGTTGTTCCTAATGAAGATGTTGTGGTTGGGGATAACGTCGTTGACAAGGGCTCTGTTTTGGGGTCTGCAACTACTAGGTCTGGCGGTGGAAACGTCATTCTTGTGTTGATGCGTATTCCCCGCGAATGGTACGATGAAGACCAAGCTGCCAAACAAGAAGCAATCGACAGTCTTGAACAGGCACAGTTTGAAGATGTGCATGAAGGGACGTACGGTAAGTATCAACCCGCAAATCCCCGAATTAAGACTCGATAGTCTCGTATGGCGCAAACTTGGTCATTTAATTAACATTTTTATAAGGTAAACATTATGGCTAATGTTGATGCGCCTAAAGGTCTTAAACCGATCCGTCAGCTTGACGGTTCGCCGTTTAACGATCAAGTCCGCATGTACCTCGTCCCGTCAACCGATGGCACGGCCACCTTTATTGGTGACGCTGTGAAATTGGCTGGTTCCGCGGGTGCGGCTGGTACTGTTGTTGCGGGCCAAGATGTAGAAGGCTTGCCGACGATTGCGCAATGCGCTGCAGGGAACACTCCGGTTGGTGTTGTTGTTGGCTTTCTGCCTGATCCCACGAATCTGACGCTTCTCTATCGTGCGTCCTCGACGAACAGGATTGCTCTGGTCGCTGATGGTCCCGACACGATTTTTGAAATTCAAGAAGATTCGGTTACTTCCACCCTCGCTGCAACCAATGTAGGCGAGAACTTTGACATCGTTGTTGGTTCCGGTAGCACGACCACTGGAGTCTCGGCGATGGAATTGGACTCGAATACTGGTAGCACCGTTACTGCCACCCTCCGTGTACTTAGACTCGTGAAACGTCCGGACAATGCCATTGGCACCAATGCCAAATGGGAAGTTATGTTCAACGAACACGCGTATAAGGGCGTGGTTGGCGTCTAACCCTAAAGGAGATTAGCTATGGCTATTACTACTGGCTCATTTGCCAAAGCACTCTGGCCGGGTGTCAATGCGTGGTATGGTGCTGCGTACGACGAATACCCGGTGGAGTTCGATAAACTGTTTGACAAGTTCTCTTCGCGTAAAGCGTGGGAAGAAGATGTCGGTCAATCCGGCTTCGGACAAGCCCAACTGCTCGGCGAAGGTGCGCCTGTTATGTACGATACCTCGATTCAAGGTTTCGTCACCCGTTACACCCATGCTCAGTGGGCGTTGGGTTTCGTCATCACCCGCAACATGGTGGAAGACGATCTCTACGACGTAATTGGTCAGCGCAAAGCGTCGAGTCTTGCTTTCTCGATGCGTCAAACCAAAGAAACCAATGCTGCGAACGTGTATAATCGTGCATTCAACGCGTCCTACCTCGGTGGTGATGGTGTGGCCCTTGGCTCTGCCTCGCATCCGAACGTTGCTGGTGGTACGTGGTCGAATATGCCCTCTGTTGCCTCGGATATCTCCGAAGCGACTTTGGAGCAAGCGATTATCGACATCGCTGGATTCACGAATGATCGTCAGATGAAGATCAAAGTTATGCCCAAAGCCCTTATCGTTCCGAAGGAACTGGACTTTGAAGCGAACAAGATCCTGAAGACGGAATACGAAGTTGGTACGGCGAACAACACCGTCAACATCGTGCGTTCGCGTTTCCCGATGGGCGTGACGGTGAACCATTACCTCACGGATACGGATGCGTGGTTCGTCCGTACGAACGTACCTCATGGCATGAAGTACTTTGAACGCGAAGCAGATCGCTTTGATATGGACAACGATTTCGATACCGACAATGCCAAGTTCAAGGCTATTGCTCGTTACTCGTTTGGTTGGACCGATCCTCGCGCTCTTTACGCGTCGGCTGGTGCTTAATAAGTAAAACCGGAATGGTGCCTAGCGCTTAATGTGAGCTAGCCTCACGCCATTCCACCCACATTTGAGGAAGAAGAAAAATGTCTGCTATTAATAAATATACTGCCTTTGCGGAACCCCTGGTTCATGCAGGTAAGTCTGGTCGTCCCGGTAAGTATGGTTATCGGATGGGTATGGGAATGATGCCTTCGGCGGAATTCTATGTCCATTTTGATGATTTTGATGGTGCTGTTGGCACCAATGCGGTGACTGGTTCGAACGGTCAAGCATATACGGCAATTATTGACACTGGTGCTACTCTGACGAAAGACGCTACTGCGGCCTCCACTCTTGGTACTCATGGTGTTCTGAAGATTGCCTCGGATGGTACGTCAGAAGGTGCGGCTAACTATAAAGCTAAAGATATTCAGATTCTGTCCGGTAAGCGGTTCTTCATCGAAGCGCTTGTTCGTTCATCGAACGTAGCTGAAGTGGACCTGCAATTTGGTCTATCAGTTGCTACTGCGACTACCAATCCTGAAGATCTGTGGACTACGACTTCTACTGATCTGATTACGTTTGGTCTGTTGGCGGGTTCAGCCTATCCTACGATGTTGTCTGATTTGAGCAACAGTGGTACGTCTGCTCAAGCGCAAACTAATAAACTGATGGTCAATAACACGTGGCATACCCTTGCAATTTACTGCGATGGTAGCTCGGAATTGTCTGGTTGGCTGGATGGGGATCGTGTATTGGTCTGGTCCAGTGCGTTTGCGACTACGGTTCCGGTTGGTGTGCTTCTGTATCCGTTCTTTGGAGCGCGTACTGGTGCCACTGCTGGCAACCTGTCGTACATCGACTATATCCGTTGGGCGATGGAAAGGTAATAGTGACTTTTGAAACTGATGGTTCTTGGGATGCCTCTCAGTACGAGGGGCATACCCATGAAGTTACCGGATTGATGATCGAACGGATTCTAGAACATCTGTCTGATTACAATGCCAAGTGTATTGCCTATAATCTAGGCTGTACAGATAAACGATTAATGCCAGAACCCAAGAAAGGGATAGCCTGTGCAGTAGTTGGTTTCGGACCTTCACTACAGGCTACATGGCATGAATTAAAGCAATTTAGGGCTATTATTAGTACATCAAAAGCCCATGATTTTCTAATTGAACGAGGTATTATCCCAACCTACCATGTAGATTGTGATCCTCGTCCACATAAAGTTGAACACGTTAAGAACTGCAGATCGGATATCAGATATCTTCTTAGTTCCACTGTATATCCCAAAGTGCTACTAACAGTGAAAGACTGTCCACATGGTCTATGGAATTATGATGTTAGGGCCAGTGGTTATGAACTTCCAGAAGGTGAGTGGTCAATTCCCACTTATGCGGATGTATCGCAACAAGCTATTCAGATTGCTAGTATTTTAGGATATAAGAATATTCACCTATTTGGTGTAGATTATTCACATGGAAAGTCAGGTGAAAAACATGCTGGAAGTCATGAACTTGAGTATCCTGGTGAAGAAGAATTTACTTGTAATGGGGTTCCGTTTAGGAGCCATTGGGAATTTGTTAAAAACATGATGCAGATGCCTCTGGTAATTAGAGATAATCCTGACATCGAACTTTCCGTCCATGGTGACGGTTTGCTTTATTCTTATCTAAAGGCTTATTATGGCACAGACTCAAACTAGGTGCGGTACGATCTCTCAAGGTGAAGGCCAATTGTTTCGCTTTACGGAAGCTGGTACTGCTAACACTAATCTGACGAGTTCGATGGCCGCTCAAGGTTGTCCGTTTCGTCTGATTTCAGTGGAAATTCACTACTCTGCGGCTCCGACGCAAGCAGGTACGACTGTTACTCTGAACTCAGGTGCTGGTTCGGCATATGATACGGTACTCGATACTGGAACTGCTAATGCCCAATCTACCCTGTATATTCCTACCCATGACTGCTTGTTTGGTGCTGATGACGGCATTGATGTGACCGCATTGGCTGGTGGAGTTGGTATTACGGCTGCTGTTTCAATCTATATCGAGAAACTGTAATGCCACGCAATCGCCTTGTACTGGGCGATTACAACGCAGAATGTGATCGCTGCAGATTCAAATATAAAGCCAGCGAACTTAAAAAAGAGTGGACTGGCTTGATGGTTTGCGTCCATTGTTGGGAACCTAGGCATCCTCAAGACTTCATCCGTGGGGTCAAAGAAGCTGAACCTCTTCCTTGGACTCGTCCTGTTCCAGTTCTTACTTATATCAGTGTCACTTATAGTTATGGTAATGGAAATAACGAAAATACCAAACCGACTGGCACTTCTGGTTGTTCACAAGGATAGATTAAATGGCAAGCTCTGGATCATATGATTTTAGTGTAACCCGGGATGAGATTATCGGGGTTGCATATCAGCACATTGGTGCTGTAGCAGAAGGGGGAACTCCTACTTCGGCTCAGGTGACTGAAGCTGCTCGCCTGTTGAACATGATTGTCAAACTCAGGGCTGCTGATGGTATGCCGAGTTGGGCTATTAAACGTGGGTATATCCTGCCGTTCACTGGATCATCGTCCATCAATACGGATAGCCACGTAGTAACTACCTACGGACAAACCACTGTTAATGGTGCTGTAGCCTCCGGTGTTACTGCTATTGTTGCTACAGATGGCACTGTATTTGCTACTGGAGATGCAATTGGAGTATCCCAAGACGATGGGACAATGCTCTGGACTACAGTAACAGTGTCTGGAAACAACCTTACTCTCGCAACTGCGACTACCGATACAGTAGCCGATGGAAGTTATCTATATGGGTATACGGCTGCCACTGATCGTGTGCAGAAACCCATGCGTATTATTAATGCTAACATGATGGATCTTGCTGGTCCATTTAGTTGGGAAATTACCCAAGTTAGCCGGGAAGACTACTATCATCTTGGAAATCGGGCCAGTACTGGTGTACCGAACCAATTCTTCTATGATTATCGTCCAAGTTCCGATACAGCCTTAGAGACTAATGGAACTTTTTATGTCTATCCTAGATTCCAAGCAGGAGCTAGGATCATCGAATTTAGTTACGTTCGTCCATTTCAGGACTTTGATGCAGCGTCTGATACTCCTGACTTCCCTCAAGCATTCTTTCTGCCTTTGTCATTAGAACTGGCTGCTTTGCTTGGACCAAAGAATGGAGTGTCTATTCAAGAAAGAAGTGCTCTCTTTAAAGAAGCGGCAATGTACCGTGAGATGGCACTTGAGACAGTGACTACAGAAGGTAGTATCTTCCTTGAACCTAATACTATGCGGGATCCTGTAGCCCATGGCTAATGTTGAACAAGATATTGTCAATCAAAGACTTCCTTTAGCTGCTCCACTCGGTTCACGTAATGGAACAATTACTAAAGATGCTTTGATTACTAACGGTTTCGTTGAAGCCTCACCAGATGGTAAAGGTGGACGAATTTATAAACGTCCCGGCATGACTCAATTGTTTAATTTGGGTCTTGGTGGTGGTAAAGGAATGACCAGTTATGTTGATACTGCTGGTGTCGAACGCCTATTAGCTGTAGCTGGAAATACTTTATCCATTCCTAGTGCATATAATATCAGTGCAAGTTCTCCAACTTGGGCGTATAAGGCTGGTCCTGTATCAGGAACACGTGGATGTTTTTTTGTAGATAATGATGTATTATATTGTGTAAGTTGTAATGCCGCAGATGGTGCTGCTACAGCTAATAATCTTTATAAAAAAGCATCTCCTAGTACTACTAGTTGGACATTAGTAGCAAGTAATGTTTTCTCAAGTCCAGCTACTCATCAAACCATGATGACTCACATTAAATTTCAAGGTGCACATTTTATTAGTGTAAACGATGATAATGGAGAAGTCCATGTCTGGCGTTCATATAATCTATTGGCTTGGACAAGATTAAGTGCTCCTCCATGGAATCCTGATGGTCCTGGCGGTGATTTAACATTTGCTTATGGTAATTATCTATGGCACATTGCCTCTAATGGAACTGACCTAAATAAAGTTTGGAGGTCGTCTGATGGGGATACATGGGCATTACAAACATCAACACCTACATTTACGCCTGGTGGTGGAGTACCATTGCAGGGTATGGCAGTTATTTCAGCTAATAATAAAATGTGGTTAGTTGGAGGTTTTTATTCAAGTACTCCAAATCTTAAAGTTTATTCATCGACTGATGGGATTACTTGGACGACAGAAGCGACAGATTGGGGTATCGGAACCAGAACATTTCCATTGTTCTATCAACTTTCATCTGGACAATTTGTAATTCAGAGCGGTA
>Ga0316624_10000782_pt1 | contig 11632 bp, 9 predicted proteins | sample OWC_Aug_N3_C1_D5_FD_207657 | JGI IMG/M metagenome (GOLD analysis project Ga0316624, IMG submission 207657) | Wetland soil microbial communities from Old Woman Creek delta, Ohio, United States - OWC_Aug_N3_C1_D5_A | ecosystem: Environmental > Terrestrial > Soil > Wetlands | place: USA: Ohio...
CAGGACAAAAATCGCGCCGAGAAGATAGAGCCACGCATTGGGAAAGGCGCTGCTGATTTCGTCCTTGGCGAAATTCACAAGGAGCGTGCCGGCGATGGCGCCCCAAAGGCTGCCGCGGCCGCCGACGGCGACCCAGACCACCATCTCGATCGACGGTACGACGCTAACCAAGGCGGGCGAAACGACGCCCGCGTGAAGCGTGAAGAGCGCGCCGGCGATACCGGCAAGGACGGCGCTCACGGTGAACGCGACGACCTTGTAGGGCGCGGGATCGTAACCGAGGAAGCGGATGCGGTTTTCGCCGTCGCGCGTCGCGCGCAACAAGGTGCCGAAGCGCGACCGCAGCAGCCATTGCACCCCGAGGAAGGACGCGACGACCAGCGCGACCGTGATCCAGTAGAGCGCGCGTACCGTTCCGGGCGCGGCCAGGTCGAAGCCGAATAGGGTCTGAAAGTCCGTCAGCCCGTTGAACCCGCCGGTCGAGGGTTGTTGACTGATGAGGAGGGTCGAGAAAGCGAGCGCGAGCGCCTGGGTGATCAGCGCGAAATAGACGCCGGCGACCCGGCGGTGGAAGACGAGCCAGGCGAACACCGCCGCCACGATCCCGGGGACAACGATGACGCCGAGCAGCGCGATCGCGCCATAGTCGAAAGGCACCCACCACCACGGCAAGCTGTCGCGGCCGCTCCACACCATGAAATCCGGCAGGTCGCCCGGTTGCAGGGTCGCGAGCTTCAAATTCATCGCCAGCGCATAGCCGCCGAGCCCGAAGAACACGCCCTGGCCGAGGCTTAGAATCCCGGCTTCGCCCCACAGCAACACCAAGCCGATTGCCAGAATCGACAAGGCCAGGAATCGGGCAAGCAGGTTCAGCTCATAGGCAGAGATGAGCCAGGGAGCGAGAATGGCGAGTGCGACGATCGCAATGCCGGCGCCGCGCGAGAGATTGAGTTTCATCATGCGGTGCTCCCGAGCGCCGCGCTCAGCCGTCGAGCGCGCGCGAGCGCACCGCGATCACGCCCTGCGGCCGGAATTGCAGGAAAGCGATCACGAAGAGCAGCATCAGAACCTGCGCGAAACTGACATCGACGAAAATCTGCACCAGCGCCGAGAACAATCCCGTCAGCAAGGACGCAATGGTCGTGCCAACCAGGCTACCGAGCCCGCCCAGAATGACGACGAGGAAGGCCGGGACGATGTAGCTTTGTCCGACTGTCGGCGTCACCGGGCCGAGCAAGGCCAGCATGACGCCCGCGAGTCCGGCGATGCCCGTGCCGAGGCAAAACACCATCAGATCGACCTGGCGCGCATTGATGCCGGTGGCCGCGGCCATGGCGCGGTCCTGGTTGACGGCGCGCACCAGCAACCCGATCCGGCTGCGCGCAAGGAACGCGCCCAAGGCTGCCAAGACAAGAACGGCGATCAGGATGATGAAGATGCGGATCGTCGGGAAGGAAAGGCCGGCGAGCGGGCCCGCGGTGATCGCCAAGGTGTTGTTGAGCCAAAGCGGCGCCGTGACGTCGACGCCGATGGCGCCGAAGAGGTCGCGCGCCGCCTGCTGCGCGATCAGGCTGATGCCCCAGGTCGCGAGCAAGGTGTCGAGCGGACGGGACGAGAGCCGGTGGATGACGCCGATTTCGATGATCGCGCCGACCAGCCCGGCACCGACGAAAGCGACCGGCATGGCGACGATGATGCCGAGCGGGCCCGGCACGATGTGCAACGTCAAATAGGCGAGATAGCCGCCCAGCATCAGCATCTCGCCATGCGCCATGTTGATGACGCGCATCAGGCCGAAACTGAGCGCCAGGCCCAGCGCCGCGAGGACGAAGAGCGAGGCGAGGCTGAATCCGTTGAAGACTTGACCGACGACCAGTGCGGTTTCGCTCACGCTTCCTGCTCCTTCAGATCGACGAAGCCCGGCAAATCGACGAAGCCTGGCGAAAGATCGCCCGGGGCTGCGATGCCCCGGGCGATCGCGCCCCCGACTAACTGCTCAGCTTGCAGCTCTTTCCCGGAAAGACCAGCGGATCATAGGGCTGCGGCGCAATCTCGCCCTTCGACTGCCAGATGATCTTGAACTGTCCCTTGGGATCGAGCTGACCGATATAGCCGGTCTGGTAGAGGCTCTGATTGTCGGCGAATTTGATCGAGCCCATCGGCGAGTCGGCGAGCACGAGTCCAACCGCGGCCTTGCGCACCTTGTCGATGTCGAAGCTCTTGGCCTTCTCGACCGCCGCCTTCCAGATATAGACGTCGACATAGCCGTGAACCATCGGGTCGGTCACCGCCGCGCCGGCGCCGAACTTGGCCTGGTAGGCCGCGACGAACTTCTTGTTCGCGGCGCTGTCGAGACTCTCGAAGTAGTTCCACGCCGCATAGCTGCCCTCGACCAGCGAGGTGCCCATGGCCTGCGCTTCCTGCTCGCCGATGCTGAAGGACATGACCGGCAGCTTGTTCGAGGACGCCGCCATCTGCTTGAAGAACGAGACGTTGCTGTCGCCGTTCAAGGTGTTGAAGATGATCGAGGGCTTCGACGCCTGGATCTTGGCGATGACCGCGCTGAAATCGGTGCCGCCGAGCGGGACGTATTCCTCGCCCGCGACCTTCAGCTTGTCGTGCTCGATGTGCTTCTTGAGGATGAGATTGGCGGTGCGCGGGAAGACGTAGTCGGAGCCGATCAAGAAGTAGCTCTTGTAGCCCTTTTCCTCGGCCCATTGCAGCGCCGGCAGGATCTGCTGATTCGGCTGCGCGCCGGAATACATGATGTTCGGCGAGCACTCATTGCCCTCGAACTGCACCGGGTACCAGAGCAGGCTCTTCAAGCGCTGGAACACCGGCAGCATCGCCTTGCGGCTCGCCGAGGTCCAGCCGCCGAAGACGGTCACGACACCGTTGTCCTGGACGAGCTTGGTCGCTTTCTGGGCGAAGATCGCCGGATCCGAGGCGCCGTCCTCGACCACGGTCTCGATCTTCTTGCCCATCACGCCGCCGGCGGCGTTGATCTCGTCGATCGCCATCACCTCGGCGTTTTTGACCGTTACCTCGCTGATCGCCATGGTGCCGCTCAAGGATTGCAGCACGCCGACCTTGACGGTGTCGGCGGCGAAAGCCGCGCTCGATAGCATCGTGGTTGCGATAAGCGCCGTGGCCAGATGGGCGCCATGCCCTGTCTTCAATTTCATGGTGACTCCCCGCATGAGATCAGATTGGTCGCAAACGCTTTGATCGGGCCGCTGCCCCTGCGTTCAGACGATCACAGGCTAAGGGCGATGGGATGAGGCGGGTATGGAGCGTTTGACGTATAGGGGCGGCCGCGCGATTGGGATAAAGGCCCGCGGCCAAATGCAGCGCCGCGCGCCGCCAATGACGAGCTGACCCGCTATCCAAGGGCAATGGCGCCGGATGAAAGGGTCGCATATCGTGCGCAAGGTTCGGCTCGAGAGCGAGGTGAGCTCGCGCGGCAAGGTGCCGCGCTCGGCGCCGCGCGCCACCAAGGTCAAATGGCGGCGCCGTGATCGCTCGCCGTCGACGGTCTCGAAGGCTATGGATTCGCCGCGCCAAATTTTCTTAAGTCACACCTCATGAAGGACGGGGCCAGTGTCGCCGGGACGCACGAGGCGCAGGCGAGGGCGCGGCGTTCGCCGGCGCCGATCGGCCGGCGCTCCTTGATCGCTTCGATCGCCGCCGCCGCCGTTGCGTCGACGCTCTCGGGCTGTGGTCTGATGGCCGGGATCCGGGACTTTCTGCCCTGGGGCCGCGCCGATCGGTCAGCGCCGGCGCCGCGCGCCGGCTTGGCGGACGAGGCCCTCTATCCGCATCTGCTCTTGCCCGAAGCGAGTTTCTTCACGCCGGCGCCGGCGACCAAGCCCGACAAGAAAGTCTTTGCGCATTACATGGTCGCGCTCCCGATCTTCGGCGGACCGGGCGGCGGCGTGGACGGCCTGAAGCAGGAGATCCTGATGGCCCAATCGATGGGCCTCGACGGTTTCGCGCTGAACGTCGGCGTCTGGCTCTCGGACACGCGATACGGAACACATTATCAAGACGTCGTCACGAATATGTTCGAGGCGGCACAAGAGCTCGGCACGGGCTTCGCGCTCTTCTTCTCGATGGACATGACCGGTCTCGATTATCCCGACATCATCGATATGATGACGAGGTTCGCCCGCCACCCGAATCACTTCGTCCATGATGGCCGCCCTGTGCTCTCGACTTATGGCGGCGCGAAAACCGACGATGACGACGATCCCGATGCGGCCGCATGGTGGCGGCACCGCGTTGTCGACCCGCTCAAGGCGAAGGGGATCGATGTCTTCTTCTGCCCGGCTTTCGATCGGGTGCTGGATGCGATCGAGCCCGAGGCGGCGGCCGGTGAGGTCGCGCATTGGGGCGATCTCATCCAGGGGATGACCAATTGGCGGATTCTTGAGATCATCAACAACGACAAGGACACGACGCCGGCGCGCCTCGCCGCCGCCTATAACGAGGCTTATGCCAAGGCGCTCGCATCGGAGAGCAAGCTCCTGATGGCTTGCGTATGCAATCTCTATTGGGGATCGAGGCAACCCACCGCCGGCCGCCGCTATTTCGAGTTCGAGGGCGGCATCGGGATCGATGTTCAATGGCGCTCGATCATCGAAATTGCCGATCCGCCCTGGGTCGAGATCCTCACCTGGAACGATCTCAACGAATCCTACATGATGCCGATCGACGACCCGATCAAATACAATCCATGGGGCCCGCCGCTCGGCTGGTATGAAGACCATCGGGCCTATGGCGAGCTCACGCGCTATTACATCCAGTGGTTCAAGACGGGCGCGCCGCCGCAAATCGCCAAGGACGCGCTGTTCTATTTCTACCGCACGCAGCCGATGGCCATGAAGGCGCGCAACGATCCAGCCGGTCCGGTCGACTGGTTTCTCGGCCCGGTCGCCGACATGATTTATGTGACGACCTGCCTCAAGGACGCCGCCGTGCTGACAGTCAGCAGCGGATCGACGCGGCTCAGCTATAATCTTTTGCCCGGATTGCAGCACACGCGCGTGCCGTTCCAGCCCGGCGTCCAAGCTTTCAGCCTGTCGCGCCACGGCGCGACCTTCGCATCGACTGGAGGCCGGGACATCATCACCAGCGCCGAGCTTTACGATTTCTGGAACACGACGGGCTTCGTCGAGGTTTGAGCGGGTATCGGCGTCATCCCATCCGCCGCAAGCGGATCATGCGCTACCGGGCGCGCTCGGACGAAGGCTGTTCGATATGGATGCGCGTCGAATGCTCCCAGATTTCGAAACCGCATCCTTCGCCCTCGCCGAGGATGCTGCGCGCCTTGGCGATCGCCGCTTCGACATCGGCGCAGACGAATTTCTCGGCGGCATAAACCCGCCCTTCGCGGTCGAGGAATCGGCACCAATACACAGCCATGCGATGACCTCCCGACTCACCGAGCGGTGGAGGCCGGCTGCTCGATGGCTTCGCACGGATGCCGGTAACTGAGAAGTGCCGAAGACTGGCGATCTGCGATCAAGCAACGACGTCCCACGGTGTTAGCACGGTGCGCGATGTTCTCTCGCACGATCGTCTCTCGGTGAATCGTCATGCTTCTGCACAAGAAGGAGGTAATGACGGCCCCGCAGCTTGTCCCGTGATCTTTGTGTGTCAGCCCCCACCTTTTCTCGCAAAGGTTGTAACGCGGCGGGCCGGCCCTTTTGACCGCGCCCGCGGCGTACCGGCATGCGTCGCCGGATCGCGGCGAATCCCTCGCGCAATCATGGGGTTGAAGCGGCAATAATCCAGGTTGACAGAGCGATATTACAGAGAATAGCTTAACAAGTGACTGTTTTAATATCATCTATCATGTTTCAAACATGATTTCTGCTGCCCAACTTCGTGCCGCCCGATCCCTGCTCGGCATCGACCAGCGCAAGCTTGCCGAATTGTCAGGGCTTTCGGTGCCGACGATCCAGCGCATGGAAGCGAGCGACGGTGTCGTTCGCGGCAATGTCGATTCGCTGATGAAGCTCGTCGGTGCGCTCAACGCCGCCGGCATCGAGCTCATTGGCGAAGGTGTCGCGAGCCCCGGCGGCGGGCGCGGCGTAAGGTTGAAAGCCTAACGGGCGAGGGTGGACGCGGCATGCCGGTCGATCTCGGATTGGAATGCGTTGGCGCGTTGCTCGGCGTTGCCGCGCTCGCGCTCGCGGTCGGCCGCAGCAGAGCCGGATCATCGGTCGTCTATGGGGCAAGTTTCATCCTGTGCACGATCGCGCTCGCCTCGGCGCTGCGTGCGCTCATCGGCGGCGGCATCGCGTATGAACGCGTCCTGCCGCTGGGCCTGCCCTGGATCGGCGCCCATTTCCGCATCGATGCGCTTGCCGCGTTTTTCCTCGTGGTCGTCGATCTCGGCGGCGCGGCGACGAGCCTCTATGCGCTCGGCTATGGCCGGCACGAGGCGGCGCCGATGCGGGTGCTGCCCTTCTTCCCGGCTTTCCTTGCCGCGATGAATCTCGTCGTCCTTGCCGACGACGCCTTCACCTTTCTCTTCGCCTGGGAATTCATGTCGCTGACCTCCTGGGCGCTGGTGATGGCGCACCATCGCGAGCGCGGCAACGCGCAGGCGGGCTATGTCTATTTCCTGATGGCGAGCTTCGGCACGCTGTGCCTGTTGCTCGCCTTCGGCGTGCTCGCCGGTTCCGAAGGCGATTACGCTTTCGCCGCCTTGCGCGCGAGCCATCACGCGCCCGTCACCGCGGCGCTGGTCCTCACTTTCGTGCTGCTCGGCGCCGGCTCGAAGGCCGGCATCGTGCCGCTGCACACCTGGCTGCCGCTCGCGCACCCGGCGGCGCCGAGCCATGTCTCGGCGTTGATGAGCGGCGTCATGACCAAGGTCGCGATCTACGGCTTCGTGCGCCTGATCTTCGATCTGCTCGGCACGCCGAGTTGGTGGTCGAGCATGGTGGTGCTGACTTTGGGCGGCATCACCGCGGCTTTGGGCATACTCCACGCGCTGATGGAGCGTGACCTGAAGCGGCTTCTCGCCTATTCGACGGTCGAGAATATCGGGATCATCTATATCGGCCTCGGCCTGGCGCTCGCCTTTCGCGCCAACGGCGTCGAATGGGCAGCGGCGCTCGCGCTCACCGCGGCGCTTTTCCACGTCCTCAATCATTCGCTCTTCAAGAGCCTCCTGTTCTTCGGCGCGGGCGCGGTGCTCACGGCGACCGGCGAGCGCGACATGGAGCAGCTGGGCGGCCTCATCCACCGCATGAAGCTGACGAGCGTCGCTTTTCTCGTCGGCTGCGTCGCGATCTCGGCGTTGCCGCCCTTGAACGGCTTCGTTTCCGAATGGCTGACCTTCCAGGCCATCCTGGTCAGCCCCGACCTGCCGCAATGGGGCTTGAAGATACTGATCCCCGGCATCGGCGCGTTGCTCGCGCTGGCTGCGGCGCTTGCCGCCGCCTGCTTCGTCAAAGCCTTCGGCGTGACCTTTCTCGGCCGCCCGCGTTCCGAAGCGGCCAAGAGCGCGCAGGACGTCGACCGGTTTTCGCTTGCCGCGATGGGGCTGCTCGCGCTTCTTTGTCTCCTTGCCGGTGTGGTGCCCGGCTTCGTGATCGACGGGCTCGGCCCGGTCGTGCAGTCGCTCGTTCAAGGCCGCATGCCGGCGCAAAGCGATATGCCGTGGCTTTCGCTCATTCCGATCGCGGCAAGCCGCAGCTCCTATAACGGGCTTCTCGTTCTGTGTTTCATCGCGCTGTCGGGCTCGCTGGCGGCCTATGCCATTCATCGCATTGCCTCGCGCGCGTTGCGCCGTTCGGCCCCATGGGATTGCGGTTTTCCCGATCCGAGCCCGATCACGCAATACAGCGCCGGCAGCTTCGCGCAGCCGATCCGCCGCGTCTTCGGCGCCGTCGTGTTCCAGGCGCGCGAGACCGTCGCGATGCCGCCGCCGGGCGCGCTCGCGCCGTCGCGGCTCACGGTCGAGATGCATGATCCGGTCTGGGAAGGGCTCTACGCACCGGTCGGTACCGCGGTCGGTTTCGCCGCCGAGCGCCTCAATCATCTCCAGTTTCTCACCATCCGCCGCTATCTGAGCCTTGTCTTCCTGCTTCTCGTGCTGCTCCTCTTGGTGCTTGCCGTATGGCTTTGATGTTCGACTTCGCGGTGCAAGGCGCGCAGATGGCGCTCGTCCTCCTGCTCGCGCCGCTCCTGACCGGCATCGTGCGCAAGGCCAAGGCGAGGCTGCAGCGCCGCCGCGGCCCCTCCGTGTTCCAGCCTTATCGCGACCTCGCGCGGCTCCTGCGCAAAGAGGTGGTGCTCGCCGAGAACGCAAGCTGGCTCTTCCGCATCGCGCCCTATCTGATCTTTGCCGCTACCTGGGTCGCGGCGGCCCTGGTGCCGACTTTTGCGACCGGGCTCACCTTCAGCTGGTCCGCCGATCTCATCGCCATCATCGCGCTTTTGGGCAGCGGTCGCTTCTTCCAGGCGTTGGCGGGAATGGATGTGGGGACGAGCTTCGGCGGTATCGGCGCGAGCCGCGAAATGTTGATCGCGTCGCTCGCCGAACCGGCGATGCTGATGATCGTCTTCACCTTGGCGCTGATCGCCGGCTCGACCCAACTCTCCTCCGTCGCCGCCTTCATGGTGTCGTCCGAGGTCGGCTTGCGCGTCTCGTTGGGCCTCGCCCTCGTCGCCCTCGTCATGGTGGCGATCGCGGAGAATGCGCGTATCCCGATCGACAACCCGGCGACGCATCTCGAACTCACCATGGTGCATGAGGCGATGGTGCTCGAATATTCGGGGCGCCATCTCGCGATGATCGAGCTCGCCGCCGCGCTCAAGCTGTTGCTCTATATCTCGCTGATCGCTTGCATCTTCGCGCCTTGGGGGCTTGCGCCGGCCGGCGCGGGCGCGGCGGCGCTCGGCATCGGCGCCTTGAGCTACAGCGCCAAGCTCCTATGCGGCGGGCTTCTCCTCGCCGTCTTCGAGACGACGATCGCCAAGATGCGCGTCTTCCGCGTGCCGGATTTTCTCGGCGCGGCCCTCATGCTGGGGCTGCTCGGGACGTTGCTGCGTTTCGTGTCGCGGAGCTTCTAGATGCCGCATCTGGCCTTCGATACCGCGCATCTGCTCGCCGGGGGGCTGGTCCTGGTGAGTTTCGTTCTGCTCTATCAGGACCGGCTGTATTCGCTGCTCAACATCTACGCGCTCCATGCGGGCGTGCTCGCCGCATCGGTCGCCTGGCAGGCCGAGATCCAGAACGCGCCGCATCTCTATGTGACGGCCGCGATTGCGCTGGGCTTCAAGGCGATCGTGATCCCGGTAGCGCTGCGCCGGATCGTCGTCCGGCTCGGCATTCATCGCGAGATCGAAAGCGTCGTCAGTACCGGCCTCACCATGCTGGGCGGCATGGCGCTGGTCGCGCTCTCGATGGTGGTGATGCTGAAGGCCGCCGCCGAGGCGAACCCGCTGGCGCGCGAGGATCTCTCTTTCGCCCTGGCGGTCGTTCTCCTGGGGCTTCTGATGATGGTGACGCGGCGCAACGCGGTGAGCCAGGTCGTCGGCTTCATGTCGGTGGAGAACGGGCTCGTGCTTGCCGCGACCGGCGCCCGGGGCATGCCCTTGGTGGTCGAGATCAGCGTCGCCTTTTCGATTCTCATCGCCTTCATCGTCATCGGCATCTTCCTGTTCCGCATCCGCGAGCGCTTCGACACGGTCGATGTGCAGGCGCTCGACCGTTTCCGCGGAGAGCAGCGATGATCGAACCGGTCGCCGATATCTTGTCGGCGGTGTTGCTGATCCCGGTGATCGCCGCCGCCCTGCTTGCGCTCGTGCCCAATTACCGGCTGGGTGCCGGCCTCAACGTCGCCGCGACCTTCCTCACGCTTCTCGCCGCGCTCTCGCTCTTCGTCGGCGCACGGCCCGCGCCGGGGGCCTATCTCTTCGTCGATGATCTCAACGTCGTCTTCATCGCGCTCAATAATTTCGTCGGCTTCACGACGAGCGTCTTCAGCGCCACCTATATCGGCCACGAGCTCAAGATCGGCCGCGTCACGGCGCGGCATCTGCGCTTCTATCACGCCATGTATCAGGTGTTGCTCTTCGCCATGAATCTGGCGCTCATCGCCAACAATATCGGCCTGATGTGGGTGGCGGTGGAGCTGGCGACGCTGACGACGGTCATCATGGTCGGGCTCTATCGCACGCATGAGGCGCTCGAGGCGGCCTGGAAATATTTCATTCTCGGCAGCGTCGGCATCGCGCTGGCGCTCTTTGGCACGATTCTCGTCTATGTCGCGGCGCAGCCGGTGATCGGCGAGGGTGCCGATTCGATGGTGTGGACGACCCTCGTCGCGCACGCGGCCGCCTTCGATCCGGCGCTCTTGAACGTGGCCTTCGTCTTTCTGCTGCTCGGCTACGGCACCAAGGTCGGGTTGGCTCCGCTGCATGCCTGGCTGCCGGACGCGCATGCCGAAGGCCCGACTCCGATCTCGGCGGTACTCTCGGGCCTTTTGCTCAATGTCGCGCTCTACGCGGTCCTGCGCTTCAAGATCCTGATGGCCGCCAATGCGGCGGCAGTGGCGCCCGGTCCGCTCATGGTGACGATGGGCCTCGCTTCGGCGCTCTTTGCGTCCTTCATGCTTTATCGCCGGCGCGACATCAAACGCATGTTCGCCTATTCCTCGATCGAGCATATGGGGATCATCACCTTCGCCTTCGGCATGGGCGGTCCGCTCGCCAATTTCGCCGGGCTCCTGCACATGACGATGCACAGCCTGACGAAGTCGGGCATTTTCTTTACCGTCGGCCATATCGCCCAGGTGAAGGGGACGCAGCGCATCGCCGATATCGGCGGCCTGACCGAAACCCATCCCTGGCTCGGCTGGGGGCTCGTCCTGGGCGTCATCGCCATCGCCGGCCTGCCGCCGCTCGGCATCTTCACCAGCGAGTTTCTGATCGTGACGTCGACGTTCAATCGCGCACCGCTGCTCGCGATCCTCCTCGCCGCAGCCTTGCTCATCGCCTTCGGTGCGCTGCTGTTGCGCCTCAACGGCCTGGCCTTTGGCGCGCCGCGCGGCAATTCGGCGCCCGCCGAAGCATCCTATATCCCGATGTTCGTGCATCTGGCGCTGGTGCTGGCCGCCGGTTTCTATCTGCCGGGCGCGCTCGTGGCCTGGTTCCAGCATGTCGCCCGCCTTTTGGGATAGCGGGGGAAGCGCCATGGCCTCGCTCGACGAACTCGCCCGCAACGCCAAGCCCGTTGTCGCGCACACGCAGTGGCGCCGCGTCGCGGTGGACGGCACAGGCTGGCAACAGGCGGCAAGCGAGCTCGCCGCGGGTCGCGTGACCCTGCTTGGGCTTTGGGGCGAGAAGGCGGACGTCCATCTCGGCTTGCTCGATGAGGAAACCGGCGCGATCGCGGTGATGAGCCTCGATGCCGCGGCGGGGCGCTTTCCTTCGCTCGGCCTTGTGCACGCGCCGGCGATCCGGCTCGAACGCGCGATCAAGGATCTGTTCGGGCTCGAGCCCGAAGGCGCGCCCGATACGCGACCTTGGCTCGATCACGGACGCTGGGGACTTACCGCGCCGCTTGGCCGTGCAGCGGGCGAAGGAGCGACGGCGCCTTATGCGTTTCTAC